>Ga0208916_10000030_pt1 | contig 57396 bp, 93 predicted proteins | sample DEB19_08_DNA_5_FD_184523 | JGI IMG/M metagenome (GOLD analysis project Ga0208916, IMG submission 184523) | Aqueous microbial communities from the Delaware River and Bay under freshwater to marine salinity gradient to study organic matter... | ecosystem: Environmental > Aquatic > Marine >... | reverse complement strand
CGTTTCTGTTCCTTGCGCACCAGCCCCATATTGACGAGAGCCTTCCAGACCTTCTCATAGGGAAGGCCAAGAATGTCCGAGATGTCTTTGGGCGACCGTCCCCAGCGGTGCAGGTCGCGCAGGTCTTGATGGAAGCTCACTTCACCCCTCCGTCTTCACTGGTTGCTTCTTCTCTCTGTCCAAGCGCCATCGCCTCAAGCAAATGGTCCGTTGCCGAAATGGTATGGACGCTCAGTTGAGCGAGTCAGCTTTGCTTGATCTGGAAGTTCCAGACACACACCATCAATCTCCAGTTTGCGCTTTGGCACAGGAGCAAGAATGTACGCGACGGTCTTGCACATAATTGCCAGCGACACTGCGGCCGTAGCGCAAGCGGCAAACCACTCGTCGCCCGATCTGATCCAGTGCCAGACGAAAAATGCCGCCCATCCTAAGTTAATCCACATCTTCACCCCTCCATTTTCACCGGCTGCTTCCTTTCCCGATCCCACTTCCAACGCATCAGAACTTCACCGCTTGCTGACTTCATCACCCCGTAAATCTCTCCGTCCCATGCTGTCGCTACAGAAGCGATGATGTTGCGGACGGTGGGATCTGGGCTACTCATCTTCCGACGCCATCACGTAGCGGCCTTTGTCCCACGCAAACTTTGCTCCATCCGGCTTCTTGCGAAACGATGTGCGCTTGCGCTTCGGAGCTTCTTCCGCCTTATCTCCTGTAACTTTCGCAAGGAGGCGCCGTTTAAAGTCCTCGTGGGCTGCGGAGATGCGATTTCCTTTGGCAATCGTCGGGACATCTTTCGTGGCCGTCTTGATCCGATGCTCCATGATGGGCAACGGGGTTAGGTTGGTCGGGTGGTTGTATTCGTCGGCCGTCATGCCCAGCGCAACTGCGGTGGCGACGGGGATGGGATCGTGATCGATGTGGATTAGCGACAGAAGCTGATCCGTCGTCATGTTCTTCGCTTCTTCCCGCGTCACCAAGGGAACAAGCACTCCACCATCGTCCACCTTCATGGTGAGCACGAAGGCGGCTAGCTTCTCTTTGAGGGTGGGATCTTTGCGCTTCATGGTCAGAACGGTGCGCCTGGCTTATCGGTGGAGAATACGATGCGGTAACGAAGGTCGCGCCAGTTCTCTGGCAAGTGCGCTCCGAAATGAGCTAGGACATCGGGCATGCTGTACAGAATGTCGGCGTGGCCCGCGTCAACCACTGCCAAAGCAAGCTTGCGAAGAAGCACGTCCGCGTTAGGCGCAAGCTCCTCTTCCTTCGGCAATTCGCCTACCGTAACGCCTGCAATCAGCGCCTTCTTCCATCCCTTCGGAGGCGGCCAAGGAACGCCCCACTCGGCAAGCTGTTTGCGTGTCCAGCCGCCCGCTGGTGTCGCCTTGGCCATGATCTCTTCTTCGGTCATGCTGGTTCAAGCTCCGCTTCCCGCTTCAGATCCTTGATATCCACGCGCAGCTTTGCGGACAGAACCTCAAATACGCGCTCGCAGATGGTGTTGAACTCTGCCCGTCCAAGCTCTGCGTAAGAGATCGACTTCGGGGTGAAAATCCTGATTCCCCATGGGTACGTGTGAACCAGCGTCGGGCGGTCGGACACGGCTCCAAGCACGGCTCTGATCTGATCCTCAAGACTTATGGCGTCCGGGTTCTCGCAACGAAGGTCGATTTTGTTGAAGTGTCCCGCCTTGATCAGCAGATAGGCGCGAAGGTGCTCCGCGTCAGAAGGAACGAACTTCTCCCCTTCCGGCCAGTTGTCGAACGCCCGTGCAATCACCGCGAACAGCAAGCGATGATGCGAGTCGCTCCTGTGCCTTGCTGGCGCTCCGCAGTGTTTGCAACGATGGGTCACGCCTTCACTCTCCGCTTGCTTTTCAGCTTCTTCAGCCGCTCAAACTGCTGACGTCTTTTCTCTGCCAACGCTTCCACGTCAGACCGGAGGTAAAGGAACGAATAGCTTTTGCGTCGGCACGCCCTCTTGAGAATGCCCCTCTTTCCCAGCGCCTGCGCGTACCCCTCCGAGATCCCGATCAGGTCGGCCGCTTCTTTTGTCGTAAGCAGCCCAGACGAGTTGTCTTGCTCTTGCGCGGGTGATGTTGAATTCCGCCACGAGATCATCTGCGCCCCAAAGTTTTGCGGCTGCTTCCTGCGGTGTGTTTGGCCTCACGGACATCTCTCCCCAACTCGAAACCCTCCAATCCAAACCTCATCCCTCCGGCAGTCTGTTGCGCTCAGCGCATAGGCCAGCGCAAAGGCTGTCAGTAGAGAGGCGGCCATGATGGAGAGCCAGAGTTTCATTCGGCGGCCTCGACAATTTGCGCCTTGGCCTTCTCAAGTGCCTGCTTCAGGGCCAGAGCGCCGTCCTTATCGAGAGCCCAGTATTCCTTGAGCACTTCGCGGTTGCGGTTTTCCCACTGCGCGATATGCGAGATTTCGTCTTTGTTCTTGGCAACGAAGGCCAGCGCCTGGTCGCCAAATTTGCCCGCAGGAACGCGCTGGATGGGCTCGCCATCGCACCAATCGACCATGAGGGCGTTCTTGCCGCCGATGGCTTCAAAGCGGGCCTCTTGGGCGCCTGCAGCGGCCATTTCGGATGCCGTAAGGTCAATGGAGTGTGCGCGGTCCATCTCGTCTTCAGCCATCAGGCCATCGAAGTCGTCGGGCCAGCCACGGCGCAGGGCCTTGGCCTCCGCGCACTTCTCGATCATGACGCGTGGCATGCGGCGCCAGTTGTCTTTCTTGTTGTCGAGCTGGAATTTGCCGGACGGTTTGCCGTCGATCCAAGTCTCCTTGATCGGCGCAAATTCGCTCCAGTACGCCTCTTCTTCGATCTCGTGCCATTCGCCGTGGATGTATTTGTAGACGGTGGCAACGGCGTGCGAGATGCCAAGCGGATTGCAGGCCGGATCTTTCAGCGCCTCATCGATGACGGTGCGCGTCTTGCCAGGACGATAGTTGCCGGTGCGCTCTGCGATGGAGCGATAGCCGCCAATGGACGTGACAATCGTAAGCTGGCGCTTGCTGGCGTCCTGCTTGTGCATCACAAAGGCGTAAATCTGCTTGCGCAGCGGGTCCAACCGCACCTGCTTGCAGGTATGGATAAACAGATCAAACTCGGCTGGACTGCAGTCCTTGGCGACTGTGCGCTGGATCAGGGCGAGCTGCTTCGGTTCCCAGAGTGCTACAGCAGACATGGTGCTCTCCTTTACAGCCAACGAAGGGCCAGCGTTTCGCCGCCGTTCGACATTTGAGCGCCTGGGATTTTCTTCTCGTCTTTGAGGGCAGCGGTCAGCGCCTTCTTGTCCAAGGTCGGATCTGCGCGCTTCCAGAACTCGGAAGGAATGGCGCTCTCGTCCACGACAACCAGCTTCGGCGGCACGGGTTTGCGCGACAGCGTGGCAACGCCTGCATCAAGCTTCTTGATCTCGCCAACCGCCATAGCGTTGAGGATCGCGGTGCGCTTGGTTTCGATGCCAGCTTCCAGCCGCTCTTGGCGGGCCTTCAGCTTTTCGATGTGCGCCTTGATGCCTTCGACGTTTGCCGTCGCGGCGGAGATTTCCTCCACCACCTTGCGGATGACCTCGTGAAGGCTTGTCTCGCCTTCGATGGTGTCTCGGATGGCATCTTCATCATCTCCGGCGATGTCGCGAAGCTGCTCTTTGAGAACACGGGCAGCTTCCATCTCCTTGGAGAGAAGGTATGCCGTAGGCTTCTCTGCGACTGCTGTGGACATTGTTATGCTCCTATAGGGTGTATGCGAGTGCGCCTGCGAGAACTGCGGCGCTTAGAAGGGCGGCCCAAAAGATTGCAAGGCGCGTCTGCGAGTTGAGTTCGTCTTCCATGTTCCGTGTTCTGTTTGCATGACGCGCACCTGTGAGCTTTACGATTGTTGCGTAAACCTGAAGGTTGGGCGGCCCCGCCATTTGCCCTCGACGGAGCCGCCCGCTTCGCGCTGCTGCCGCATCTTTCTGCCCAGGGAGAAACTAGGCAGCCCCGCACGGGCGCAGCGCAGAAGATCAAACTGTCTTGTAAATCCGCTCCAAGCTCTCCACGACCAGTTCGCGTCCCTTGGAGTAAGCCGCGTAACGGTTGGCGCTCAGCCGGAAGATCCGTTCCAAGTTGGCCTTGGTGGCTTCCTCGAGTTGGCGGATCTGCTGCGCAAACTCGGTTTCTGCCGGCACCTGTTGGTTACGGTTGAGGAAGTCGATGGCCTCATCCGCCAGGTTCTGGACGCGCTGTTTGGATTCCGGTGTCTTGAAGGGGATGACGTTGCTAGCCATGGGGCGCGTCCTTGAACATCGCTGCGAAGTTGGCTTCAAACCGATTAGTGATGTCCTCGTCGCCTTCGGCCGGAAACGCCTCCAGCACGCCGATGTCGGCAAGTTCGTGCATGGAGTAATCACGCTGGAATGCGGCTTCCGCCTCTTCGGCGCTTTGGGCGTTGATCACGACGTACCCAGTGATCTCGTAGGGGATGCGATAGATGGCCATGGGTTCACTCCACGAATTGGATAAGGCGTTCCTTTTCAGCCATGTCCTTGGCGGCTTGCATCGCTTTGAGGTCGGCCTCGGCCCGCGTCTCTGCGCGGATGACCACCCGTCGCGATCCCGCCCCAAGGGCTGGCTCAATGGCGTACTCGTAGTCCTGGGTCTGCCGTCGAGAATGCTCGAACTTGGTTGTGTCCATACCGTCCCCTTGTGTGGCGATAGAGGTCCGCAAGCAGGCGACGCGCGGCTTCACGCTCAATTTCAAAGGTTTCCATTTCCTCGCGGTGCCGGTGGCGCTCGTTGATGAACTTCAGCGCCTCGAACCAGCGGCCCAGGCCGACGCCCACCAAAAGGCAGACCACGGACAATCCCGCTGTGAGAATGAACAGGTTATGGTCAAAAGCGGGTGTCATTGGATGCTCCACCAAGCGAGGAGGCCGGACAGGATGGTGAGGGTGATGGTCGCGTTGACGATCAGGTCAGGAGGCATGACGGCCTCGCGCGATGGCGCCGATCAGAAGGCCAGCCATCAGTCCGCTGGCGAAGAAGATGAGGTTGATGAGGTCCATGGCCGGGAACGGGGGCATCAGAACCTCCCGCTGAAGCGACGGTCGCGGGCCATGTAGCGGCGCTCTGCGAGTTCCGAGTTCACTAGCCGCGCAATGGTGTCCATGCGCTCCGGGTTGGCTTCAATCTCGGCGCGGATGGCTGATGTCAGCGGATCGGAAGCTACTTGCGTGCGAAAGGCGCCATGCCGCCAAACCACGATCTCAACGTCCGTGAGGACAAAAGAGCCGTCCTTCAGGAATTCGACGGTGACGGTGACTTCGCCGGAGAAGCCCGGCACAGCCGAAGCCAGTTCGTTCTGGATTTCATCAAAGTCTGCGGTGGTGATGTACGGCATGCCGACCTCCCTGAAGGTCAGCCACGCATTGGCTCTGGTGGTCGTTCCAGAGAAAGCTAAGGGGAGATTGAGGGACCTTGACCCTTAGCCGTGTCGTGCCGTTGCGTGGCTGACAAGGGAGAAGATAACGCCACACGTTACACAAGGCAAGCGGAATAGTAACGTCCCGCGTGATTTTACAATTCGTTGCAAGCTGGCCACAGTAACGCGTCCACAGGCAAATTGTGCGGTTGCAGACGCTACACTTTGTCCTACTGTTTAGGTTGTGTTATGAGTTCATGTATTGTTCCGCATTGGAGGCCACGCCACATGCTACAGGTGCCAATTCGCGCGCAAACAAGTTGCCTTCCGTTTGTGCAGTTTGGTTATGATCTTGAGGGGGATCGACGTACGTCAAGCTTCTGGAACGTGAGGGCATCTCACGTGTGGGCGGTTGACGATCAAGTGGGCCGAGAATACGGCCGGCTTTTTTTGAGCGCGCGCGAGGCTCGTATTCCGGGCACTCCGCCCTTGTCCATGATTATGCGGGACATGGTCAAAACCGGTCGCTGGACCGGAGTTGAGGCGGGTTTTAGTGCCGTTATCGAAGGGGAAGGCCTAGGCCGCGATAACGACACCTAAGAGCCGAGCCCTTAGTCCGGCCTCGCCAAGCGATATGACGATGTTGCTGCCGACGCGGTTGGTGATGAGCATATCGGGGTGGACGTACTGCCGAACGATCAGTGTCGGTGACGCTCCCTTCATCTCCACTTCAGCCAGCATAAGCTGGCCCGTCCCGGCCGCCGCGATGGCCTCAGCGCTCTGATCTACGGCGATAATATCGCCCTTTTGAACGCCGGCCCGTGGCACGGCGCTTTCCAAGATACGGTAGACCTTGAGGTTCTTTGCGGCCATGGCAGCTGCAATGGAGCCCTCCATATTAGCGGGCTCGACCTCATTTTGAGGCTTTCCGGATTTAGATGTTGACATGGGCTCTCCCTCATGCGATTGTGATTCCGGACTTTGATGTTGGAAAGGAGATTGTGAAATGAGCGAGTTCGGAGATGAGGAAGGCGCTCGGTGCTGGCGCAATGGATGTGCCGGCACAATAGCGGTAGCGAAACAGGAGGACTGTTCGTGCCATATCGCCCCGCCTTGCGGGCACTGCACTGAGCCAAAAGAGTACTGCCCCGAGTGCGAATGGCGCGCCAAAGATGATGCTGAGATCAGCTATCGACATTTGGGAGGCGGGATTAGTGAGGTGCTGTTCGGAAAACAGCCACGCCCCCTTGATCCGAGAAAGATCGACTATCGGGTTATTCCTCACTCGAATGCCTCGCAGATTTGCGAGGGCGTATACCCGGAGGGAACTACTCGCGAAGCTGTAGAGCGTGTTGTTCGCGGCACATTCGGCGGCAGGTTCGACCGCTTCGCTGATGGAAAGTTCAAATACATTGCCTACACCGATTAGGGCTCGGCTACCGTCATGATAAACGCTCTCATGCTCCAGGGCTGGGACGTTACTGGCGTCAAGGTTGTCGGTAACGTCCAGGAAGCCACGGCCACCTACAGCAGCCTGCTCGACACCTGCCCGAAGTGCGGCAGCGTCGGCAGGCTTTATCGTCACGGCATCAAGACCATCGAGTACCGGGACGCCCCGGCTTTCGGCAAGCAATTCGTTATCGTCTGCCGCGTCCAGCGCTACCGCTGCCGGGACTGCAACGAGACATCCATGCAGCCGCTGCCCGACATGGACACCCGTCGCCGCATGACGAAGCGGTGCGTCGATTACATCGAGCACCAGGGCTCTGTGCGAACATACGCCGACATCGCCAGAACCATCGGCATCGACGAGAAGACGGTCAGGAACATCTGCAACGAGGCGTTTGAGCGCGCCATGGCTGAGCGCAGCATCACGGCACCGATCATCATGGGCATTGACGAACTGACACTGCTGGGGCGGAAGCGGGCGATCTTCGTGGACCACAGCAACAAGCGGCTGCTGGACCTGATCGACAACATGAATCGAGGCAAGGTAGAGCGCTGGCTGATGCGGCTGCCGAACCGGCATGTGGTCCACATCGTCACCATCGACATGTGGGGGCCGTACCGCGAGGCCGTGGCCGCCACCCTGCCGAAGGCGAAGGTCATCGTCGATAAGTGGCACGTCGTCAGCAAGGCCGGGATTGCACTCGACAAGGCGCGCAATCGCTCTCGCCGCAACGCGAGAATCCGGCGCAACCCACATCGCGGGCGCCGACTTCTCCACACGCGGCTCCGCAACCTGTCGCCCATGCGCAAGCTGGTGCTCGACGCCATGCTCGCGAACAACCCGCTGATTGCGGACGCCTGGAGGACCAAGGAAGGCTTCTACGCGATCTGGGATGTCGAAGCCCGCAGTGATGCCGAGCGGCTGTACGACGCCTGGAAGGCCAGTATTCCGGCCTCTGTGGAGCAGGAGTTCGGGCCTGTCGCCAGTATGGTGGACAACTGGCGCGAGGAAATCTTCGCCTACTTCGACTACCCGATGACGAACGCCTACACTGAGGCCATGAACGGTTTGATCAAGATCGCCAATCGAGCCGGACGCGGCTACGCATTCGAGACCATCCGCGCCAAGGCGCTGCTCTCCGAGCCCTACACGGGCGCGCTGGGCCAATGCCGCTTGTGCGATGGGCATTTCCCAAAATCGAACCTGATGCCGATGGGGTACGCGACCATGAGCGACCACCCGAAGTTTCTCCGGACGCTCACGAAGGAGTCCAATCCCGATCCGCTCGTGTGCCGCGATTGTCACTTCATTTTCCACACTAAGATGAGGCCGAAAGCGCTTGAGATCATCAACTCAATTCCACGCTAAGTTCCGGAAAGCCCATTTTGAAGGTTGGCGATGGATGCCATATTGAGAACGTCGGCCAAGCTGACCTCGAAAGCCTCCGCGATCTGCTGCAGCCTATCGAGGGTCAGCGTATCGCCGTTCTCATAACGCGACATGGACATCTTGGAGACGCCAATCTTCTTGGCTAACGTCTCCTGAGACCAGCCGCGCAGGTTTCGCAGCTCCTCTATCCGATTTCTGATGGTTCCAGCCATGTCGCAGCCGTACCCTTGGCATGCGTCAGCGTCACCTGTTAAAGTTATCCCTGTGGGGTTCATCGTACCGCTGCCACGCACCACCTGAGGCTGCCTTGACGTTTGTAACGTCTCGTGGTACTTCAAGGTCATGCTAACACTCGACGACTATCTTCGCGAGAACAAAGTCTCCGTTGAGGCCTTTGCCTCAGCGGTAGGGGTGTCCCGCATGTCTGTTTACCGCTGGCGGAACCGGGAAAGCTTCCCGAAGCCCAGCCAGCTCCACCGCATTGTCCAAGTTACTTGCGGCAAGGTTTCGGCAGACAGCTTTCTTCTGCCAGCAAAGACCAAACAAGTTGCGTAAGCACCCAGCGTCATAAAGCCGGGGTCGGCCTCTGCCTTCGCAAGCTCCCCGGCTCAGTCACCAGGATCACAGTTTGTGATCTTCCCGCGTGTTGCGTCAGTCCAAACCCCTCTCTCAGAGAGCCTGACGCATGAAAACGCTCGAAAATCGAGACGGCTGGACGCAAGAGCGCGATGCTTGCCTGCGCCGGCTATGGGATGAGGGCCTGACGGGCTCGCAGATTGCCCAGCAGTTGCGGATCACCCGCAGCGCGGTTTTGGCCCGTGCCCGCCGCATCCGCTGCGCCACCCGCATCAGCGCCGAAAGCAAGGCGTTAACGAAGCCGCGCAAGAAGCCGAACACCACCAACTTCAATTTTGCCTCTGGCCGCCAGACCCGCGAGCCTTTGATCCCCAAGGAGCCGTTTGTCCATTGTGAAACGGTCGCGGCGCCAGAGGCCATGCGCGTCCCGTTCGAAGCGCTCGAGGCGTTCGACCGCCGCTGCCGCTACCCCCACGGAGAAGCCCATCCCTACACGTTCTGCGGCTTGCCCACGGCGATGGGCACGAGCTGGTGCGTCCACCACCTGAAGGCGATTTCGCCGCCGCTCAAAGCTCAGATTGAAGCCGCGCAGGCTGAAGCTGAACCCGCCGAAACCTCGAGAGTGTTGGAGGCCGTGGAATGAGCCCCGCAGCCAGCCTCATCATGCAGATGTGCGCCGAGAGCACCCCGGAGCAACGCGCCCAGGCCCTGCAGATCACAGCCAACGCCATGCCCCACATCGATCAGGTCTACGGCGAATTGGACTTCTTCGTCCTCGCAGCCTTTGCCCTTGGCTTCATCACAAGCGGAAAGCTTCCGCACTCCACCGACTGGGAAAACCTCATCAACTTCGTCAACGGCGACGAGAACGTGAAGAACTGAGACACATGAAATCCAACCTGACATTCGCACCCTGGCTCTGCGTCTTCCTGGCCGTCCTTGGCGTCGGCACGCTTGCCGTGCGCCTGGCTATGGACGTTCTGCAGAGCACAGCCAACATCGTTTGGTGGACGCCTGAGTTTTACACGCAAGCGGGGCAGATGTCGTTGCCCACGCTGTTCGTGATCGGCTTCTCGCTCGCGGGCGGCGTCGCGATCCGGTATCGGGCTTGGGTTGTTGCGACACTCGTCTACGTGATCGCGGCGGCCTTCCTGCTCGCAACCAGCATCGGCAACATCGACTTCATCGTCACCCAGACGACCCAGAAGCAAGAGATTGCCAAGGCCAAAGCTGTCGAGGCCAAGGACATCGCCTCCATCCAAAACGAAGAGGCTTTGAGCGCCCGCAAGGAAATGCGCGAGAACCTTTGGCGGACCTACTACGCCCAACGGAGACAGGAAGACAAGGACCGCACCCTCGCTGAGATCAAGAAGATTGACGAGAAGCCTGTCTCCCTGCAGCGCGCCGAAGAGGTCGCAGTCGGCACCGGAGGCGGGAAGCTTCTCGAGCGCTGGACGGGCATCAAAGCCGACACCTGGATTGAGATCCGCACCCTCATTGTTCCCATCGGTTTGATGGTTGCAGAGGTGCTGGCGCTCTCCCTCGCAATCGGGGCGTGGCCGCGCGACGAAGTTGGAGCTAAGCACCAACCCGAAAACTCGCCGGATTCAACGGAAAACGACGCGATTTGGACCTTAAGCTCCAAGCAAATGTCCAAGCAGGAATCCCTAGCGGACCTTCGCCAGATTTTTCCCACGAAGACCCACCCCCTCACGCTGCCCTTCCTGACGGCCCGCTGGGGCCTCACTTCGGAGGGTGCCCGACAGCGACTGAAAGACTGGGAAGACCGCAAATTGATCAGTCTGGGGAAGATGCAGGGGCGCACAGGCCCCGTCATCTACGTCAGAGGCATCGCCCCGGTTCTCGTCGCGAACAACACTGATCTGAAGGCCACCGCGTAATGACGAAGCCCATCAAGAAACCCCGTCTCGTCTCTCCCGGTGGCGCCACCCTTCGCAACATTCAAGCTTCCTCCATCGCAGAGCGGAAGAAGCCCATCACGCTGCCGAAGATCAGCATGGAGAAGAAGTCGTCTGCGTAACGAAAAACCCCGCCTTGGCGGGCGGGGCTGTTTCAAACCAGTGGCCGGAGGTTGGCGCCTCGTGTCGGCCGATGTGCAAAAGAAAGCTTGCAATATGTACTACAACTCAGACCGCTTCGTCAAGCACAGGTTGTCCCCAAATCTTCCACCTCCGTGGTGGATTGCGCCGCGCCTCACCAAGCGTGCGGTGCTGTCTGCGTACTCGTGGCGCTTGGTGTCAGCATCGTCGGCCCAGCACGTCATCAACCGCTTCAGACTGTGGAGCGCGTGAGATGATCGGACACAACAAACCAAGCTTCGATGAGATCGTAGAAGAGAACATCCGTCGTGGGCTGCTGCTCACGATCAAGGATGCTTACCAAGCGCTGTCTCGAGATCCACGCGCAGAGAAGCGGCACTTCCGTGTGCTCGCGGAGATCATCGAGTGCATGAACATTTCGGACTTTGGCGCGGCGCGCGGCCTTGCGTGGCCTGGGCGTCGGAAGCTTGCTGAGATGACCGCCGATGAGATGCGGCCGGACGGTTATTCAGAAGCGACTATCGCCAAAACCATCCAAGAACTGATGACATGGGGCTTCATTGTCCAGGACCGCCGGCCACCCATTAGCGGCGGTCGTCCCTTGTCGCACTATTCCATCGGCAGGCCGTCTGTTGAGGATCTTCAAGCTGAGATCAGCGCGTGGGTCAGGGAGCAGCGGAAGCCGGACAACAGGAGGCCGTTTCCTGCCCGTAACGGAGAGCGGCCACTATCCGTTAACGAGAACGGAGAGCCGGCACTATCCGTCAATAAAAGCGAGCAAAACCAACAAGTTGCACATAGTGAAGAGCGGCCGCTATCCGCTCAAATTAACGGAGAGGCGCCGCTATCCGCTAACCATCAAGGCGTTGAAAACGTTGACAAAAACGATAACGGAGAGCGGCCGCTATCCGGTAATAACGGAGAGTGCGTACTTCCGACAGTAAGAATAAATAAAAAAGATAACAGCACCGCGAAAATCGCGGATGCCGATGCTGGAGGTGTTGCTCGCGCAACTGAGAGACGCGGATCGCGTCTGCCGGACAACTGGACCCTCCCCGATGAGTGGGGTCAGTGGGCGCTGTCAAACTTCAGGATCACGATCAACGAGGTCCGCACTGAGGCCAGGACATTCGGCAACTATTGGCAAGCAGCTCCAGGAGCCAAGGCCAAAAAACTCGACTGGTTTAAGACCTGGCAGAATTGGTGCTCTCGCGCCTTTGCTCGACGCGTGCGTCAGCAACCCATTCCTCAGCCAAACCTCTTTGATGCGCCCTCGCCAACATCACTGCACGACGCATTGGCGGCCGCCAGACAAGCGGAGGCTGACCTGGACCTATGATCACCGCCTCCGAAATCATCCACCAAGAGCAAGTGCGCGAGAAGCCGGGCGATAACTACTACACAACCTGCCCGCAATGCTCGCCACACCGAAAGAGACACAACCAGAAGAAACCGTGCCTCCGGGTCCAGATAGACGATCGAGGCGTTCGGTTCACCTGCTTCCACTGCAGCTGGTTCAAGGCACGATTTTACGACGAAGGAAATGGAAATGCTCGCAAAGCTTCAACTCTCCAACGATCACGCCACATGGCTGGAGGCCGCACGCAAGATCCCGTGCGAGGTGGCGGCGGAAAATGGGGTGATCTCAAGGGGCAGCAACATCGGGTTTCAGTACGTCAAGAACGGAGAGTTGTCGTTTCTGAAGATCAGAACACCCGACAAGTCGTTCTGGATCGAGCCGAAGGGCGCCGAGTTGTTCTTCTGGAACGAGGACAGCCTGAGCGAACCGTCCAACGCTCCGCTAATCATCACCGAGGGGGAATTCGACGCGTTGTCGTTCCTCGCTAGTGGCGCAACGCATGTCGTTTCTGTGCCCAATGGTGGCGTTAACAAACCTGGTCAGGGGGAGATCAAGCCGAACGAAGATAAACAGTTCGCCTATCTGTGGCAGGACGGAAAGCTGAAGTCTTCCATCGCGCGGTTTAGCAAGATCATTCTTGCGACCGACGATGATGAGACAGGGCGCATCCTGCGTGATGAGCTGGCGATCCGTATTGGGCGCCCAAGGTGCTTCTTTGTGACCTATCCGAAGGGGTGCAAGGACGCGAACGAAGTTCTGCAGAAACACGGCACAGACGCCCTGCAAGACATGATCGCGGACGCAAAGCCTATTGTCCCGGATCAGCTCGTAAAGTTCTCCGACATCCCGATCAAGGCCGACCAGCGCACCTATAGCGCGGGATGGGCCGCAATGGACAAGCACCTTCAGATCGCGCCACCCCAGTTGATCGTCGTGACTGGCGTCCCCAACGCAGGCAAGAGCCAGTGGGTCTTGGCCGTGGTCGCAAACCTTGCGCGCATCCATGGCCTAAAGGGCGCAATTCTGCAATTCGAAGACAGCCCAGAGCGGAACCGACGTAACCTTCTGCTTCACGCCAAAACATGGCACCGCAATGAAAAGAACGGCGTCCACGAAGAACCAAAAGTCTGGGTCGATCGCATGTTTCGCACGATCACGCCTAACGAGAATTTAGATGATGACCGGGACTTCGATCTTGCTTGGCTTCACAGCGCCATCGAAGAGGCAGCGACCCGCCACGATTGTAAGTGGGTGCTGATCGACCCCTGGAACGAGGTTGAACATCTTTGGGGAAAACAGGACACAGAAGCCACCTACCTCAACCGTGCCATTCGGCAGCTCAAGCGCATGGCGCGTAGGTATCAGATTGCGATCTTCATCGTCGCGCACCCGACAAAAGATGGCGGCAAGAACTCCGGCATCAATGACGCATCGCTCTACGACATCGCAGGCGGTGCGGTCTGGAACAACAAAGCCGACATCGGCGTGGTTGTTTGGGCTGACGACGTGAACACCAAACTGCGCACCATCAAAATCTGCAAGTCGAAAAACTTCCAGGTCATGGGTGCGCCGGGATCAGTGCAGATGGAATACGACCCAGCCAAAGCAACCTACAGGGCGACGGAGTGAAACCATGAAGCGCGAAGAAGTCATTCAGGCAGTGCAGAAGAAAATGGAAGAACTCGGCATTCCGCAACATGTCGCCAGTGTGCGGAAGGTTCCGAGCAGCGTTGAGTGTCAAATCCTCCTTGGCGGCGCCGATGTTCTCAACATCAAAGCTCGATCCGGCATTACTCACTCAGAACTCAAGACTCTCCTCGATGAGCTTGAGGACAGGTGGCACCTGAAGCACGACATCACTGGATCTCAGGTCGATCTCGAGGAGGCCATCGCAGAGAGGGAAATGGCATGATCGCCCCCATCCCAGAAGACGAGATCATTGAAATCCCTCCGTCGAAGCGCTGCGAAAAATGCCGCAGATGGAGTTCCGGCGGTCAGCGGCACCCAGATGCGCCAGCGGGCATCTGGGGCTTATGTCTGCATGGAGAGATGGGCTGGTCCAACAGGCATTTCGGGTGTGCAAAGTATGTTAGCGCGCCGCGCGTGAAACGCCAAAACTCAGCGAGCAAGTCTGATCAGTTGGACATGTTGGAGGCAGCAGAATGAAAGAGGATGAGGACTGCCTTCACTGTCTGCTCAACAGCACAATGGATGCCTACCACGAGCGCGTACACATGAGCAGCGGCAGGCAAGCAAACGTTGACGTCACCATTGACCACTTGATGGCTTGCGCAGCCGAACTCATCGCCATGTACGGGGACGCAAAGACGAGAAAATTTGTAGCCAAGAGAGAGGCGGAAAAGCTTGTCCGTTACGTCCGTCAGTTCCGCGAAGAAGGCAGGTATCCGGGAGGGTTTGGTGCAAGGTCGCACTAAGTTTCTTGACCATACGCGCGCGATACCTGTCCGAAAATGGGGAGAGCAATGATCTAGCTAGACGAAAATAGACCGCCCATTGGCAAAGTAGCCAAAGATAGCCATTCGCCCTCTCTCGAGATCAGAGAAGAAGCAGCGAGACTTTACACGGAGGCTTGGTCTTACGACGACAAGCTTGTTTATGCGGAAGACCATGGGGCGACGGATGAAGACATCGAAGCCTTGGATGAGGAATGCTCTGAGGCTTGGAAGGTGTTCTTCACCTTCTGCGATGCGCATCGGTTTGAACTTCTGACGGAAGCGTCGGGCGGCGTTCTTCGGTGTGCAAAAACGCAAATCCCGCTTTGTGATACCGACGAATGCGTAGAAACAGAAACCGGGCAGTTAATGATCGTAAAACAGGCGGCGTAAAACCAACAAAACGGAGATGGAAAATGAAATATCTGTGGAAACTCTCAGGAATTTTTGGTATTATGTTTGGGCTGGCGGCGGGGTCGCCCGTCCTCGCTCAAGGTGGTATCTCCTGTGCCCTAGGCGCTCAAGCCGGTTACTCGATGGCCTCGTCTGAAATCTCCGGGACGTGGCTTTCGGTTGACGGTTTGAGCGCTAAGAGCCGCAGCCCAGATTTCGGGCTGCGCACCGGATGCGACTACCGCATTCCCACCACGCCGTTCGCTGTCGGCGCCTTCGCTGATTACACCTGGCGCGACGTGGCGTTCCAAATCTCGACGCCGGGAAACGCGATCTCCATGGGCCTTGGCAGCGCCTGGACGATCGGCGGCCGGGTCATGTACGCGGATCTCGTCAAGGGTGTCAGCCCGTACGTTGGGCTCGGCTACACCCAGACCAATTTGAACCTCCCCGCAGGCGTGAACCTCTCCAGCACCCTCAAAGGCTGGAAGCTGATTGGTGGCACAGAGGTAGCGCTAGCGAAGAACTTGTCCCTTGGCCTTGAGGGGCAGTGGACGAAGTTTGACGACATCGACCTTGGTGCTGGGTTTGCCATGAAGCCCGACGCCATGACGTTCATGACGCGCCTGTCTGTCGTGCTCAACTAACCAGCAGCGGAGGGGAGACATGCAAGCCGACGAAACCGCCATCTCTCTCCTCCGCGCCGAACAGCGCGGTGTGGAAATATCCATGGAGATGCTGGCCTCCGTGTTCAAGAAAGCCAGACCCGTCCACACGACAGACACCAGGCCAGCAGAACTCCCAGACGAAGCCCTGACGAAGCTGGACGACTACAAGGCTTCCATAGAGCGAGAGATCAAACAGCTTCTGCGGAAGCGGGAAGGGGCGAACCGTTGAGATACTTCATCAAGGAAATCTTTCCGCTTCTGCTGACCATCGCAGGCATCGTCGCAATCCTCACGATCTGGAACCCAAATGGCAACAGGACACAAGATCCATCTCAAGGGATTTCGACTGGACAAGAAAACCGGCAAGCCCGTGCGGAACCTCGCACGCCTTGATGTCAGCACCCGCCTCAAGCAGGCGGCTTCAAAGAAGATCAGACCGAATAGGGGGAGCAAGTGACCGACACACCCAACATCTCCTGGTTTGCCGTCCGCGTTGCCCCCAACACGGAGTTCAGGGTGCTCCATGCTCTGAACCAGTGGGACAGGCCGTCCCTTCTCCCAACCGAGGAGAAATGGATCAGGAAGCCCAACGGCAAAACCGACACCAAGAAGTTCCCAATCTTCTCGTCCTACGTGTTTGGCGGCTTCACCGGGCGCGGCACCAGCGCATGGGCAGATTTCTGCGAAGTTCGCCGCCTCATCAACAGGGCCTCAGAATTGGCCGGTAAAGCCCCTCCGATCATCGGGGTAGCTGGGTGCGGGAAAAAACCTTCCCCCCTGCTCACGAGCGAAATTTCGGCCTTGGAGGCCATATCCAAACCAGCAGGGCGTCATCCTGACGAAATTCTTTTCGTGGCGGGCCAGAAAATCCGCATCATCGAGCACCCGCTATTGGGGGATGCAGAGGCGGAAGTTTTGACGATCCGAAAGGGTGAAGCCGGCCGGACGATAATCCGCGCCATTCTCGACCGCTTGGGCGGCAAGGTTACGGTGGACGTGCAACTTTCTAACGTTGAAGCTGCATAGCGAGAAATTTTACGCCAATCTGGCGAAATATTGTTGCGTGCGTGGCGTGATTGAGTTAGACGGAGGTTAACAAGTGCTCAGCGTTCCATCGTCCCGGCCTATAAGCCCTAGGAGATGACTGAGCCCACGGGACCAAGTTTCCCGCCCAATCTGGAATTGCCCCTAAAATCCGGCCGAACACGCTACACCGCTTCGCCGGTAAATGCCATCAAATTCGAACTGGCGTCCATCTCCTAACCGAGACTGCGCTCCTCCCTCCTCGGACGCCTAAACTCCCTGTCCTAATCCCGCGAACCCGGTTTTAGGCAGGGCCTTCTATTCAACGCCCCAAATTATGACGCCCCAGTAGACAATGGGGGATTGTCCAACCGGGGCGTTTTGGATGTGCATACGCTCTACGCAACCACCAACAAACGCTACGCACTCAACAGGATCATATATGGCTGAGCATTCTGTCGCCATTAAGGCAGATACTGAGCAATTCTGGCCGGGGTTTCACAAGGTCTTTTACCAGGCCACCCCGCCCGCAGGCTGGAAGCTCGTTCAGAACGTGTCCAGCAAGGATCGCGTCGTCATCATTTGCAGCAAGCTGTGATGTTTGGCGTGAAACATTCCATTGTTCCACGGAGCCCCTATGCAAGCCGATATTGATCCCTACGACGTTCTGGCCGCCATGGCCGGCTATGCCGAGCGCATGAAAGAGCACGTCTCCCAGGAAGACGTCGGCAAGGTCAACGTCGGGTTCCTCGAGGCCATCGTCGGCAAGCTCCAGATCCAGACCGGACTGCTCAAAGCCTTCATCGAAGAAGCCGCCCAGAAAAAGGACGCCGCCTAATGGAAGACGCAGAGATGATGGAAGGCGCCCCGGCCGAAGGCCCCCAGATGGCACCGGAAGAAGCCATGGCCGTCCTTCAGCAGTTCAAGATCCCCATGGAAGCCGTGCCCCAGATCATGGCCGCCTGCGAAACCCTGGAATACGCCAACAGCGGTGGCCAGCAGTCCCCGGCCCAGCAGCCGCCCAAGCAATCCCTCATGCAGGCATTGTCGGGTCGTTACTCAGAACAGAAGTAAATGCAACCAAAAAATAGAAACAAATAGATACGCTATGCCCCGCAAACCAGGGCTTCCAAAGACGGGTGGGCGCAAAAAAGGCGTTCCAAACAAAGCCACCGTTGAGGTCAAAGAGCTTGCCCGCCAATACGCGCCAGCAGTCCTCCAGGAAATGGCGCGTTTGGCAACTGAAGCAGAGAGCGAAAGCGCTCGCGTTGCGGCAGGCAATGCCATCCTCGACCGCGCCTACGGCAAGCCCTCCCAAGCCATCACAGGCGAGGACGGCGAGGCAATTAAGGCTGCCATTACGATAGTGACCGGCGTCCCACGCCATGACCGTGATTGATCTTGGGTATCGCGCTCGAGAGCAGTTTGTCCCTTTTCATATGCGACGCCAGCGGTGGGCCGCTCTTGTCTGCCACCGTCGCGCCGGCAAGACGGTCGCCTGCATCAATGACCTGATCGACGCGGCGCTGACCTCGACCAAGGAAAACGCCCGCTTCGCCTACGTCGCGCCATATTACACCCAGGCCAAGGACGTGGCTTGGTCCTACGTGAAGAAGTTCGCGGGGCAAGTGCCTGGGGCTGCCTTTACAGAGGGTGAGCTTCGGGTTGATTTCAGCAACGGCGCCCGCATCCGCCTTTACGGCGCAGACAATTACGACCGCATGCGCGGCATCTATCTCGACGGCTGTATCTTGGACGAGGCCGCCGACTTCGATCCCAGGGCCTGGCCTGAGGTCATCCGGCCGGCGCTATCTGATCGCAGGGGTTGGGCCGTCTTCATCGGCACCCCGAAAGGGCGCAACGATTTCTTTGAGATTTACGACAGGGCCACGCAGGACCCTGATTGGTTCGCCCTCAAGCTAAGGGCGTCAGAAACCGGCATCGTCAGCCAGGAAGAACTTGACGATAACCGGAAGATGATGACGCCGGAGCAATACGAGCAAGAGTTCGAGTGCTCGTTCGATGCGGCAATCTTGGGTGCTTACTACGGCCGAGAACTCGCAGATGCAGAGCGTGAAGGCCGCATCTGCGATTTGGAGCCCGATCCAGTCCTTCCTGTCCATACTTCGTGGGATTTGGGGAAGACGGACAGCACAAGTATCTTTTTCTTTCAGGTGGCGCCCAACGGTATCCGGGTGGTCGATTACTACGAGAACCAGAATTACGACCTCGACCACTACGCAGCGGTTTTGAAATCAAAGCCCTACAGGTACGGCACCCACTACTTGCCGCACGATGCGCGGGCCAAGATCCTTGGCATGCAGCGCACGCGGTTGGAGCAGTTGATTGATCTCCTGAAGGGCCATTCCTTCAAGATCGTGATGGATCACACCAAGATCGACGGCATCAACGCCGCCCGATTGACCATGAAGACCACTTGGTTTGACGCCAAGAATTGCAAGTTCGCGCTTGAGTGCCTACGGCAATACAGAGCCAAGTACGACGAGAAGGCGAAGGTCTTCTCGATGGAACCTGCCCACGATTGGACCTCCCACTGCGCTGACGCCTTCCGGTACTTGGCCATGGCCTGGCGTGAAATCCGCCCGGTCGAAGTCACCAAGCCAAAGCCCACAGAAGTCCAGTTCACCGTCAATGAGCGTGGCGTTGCTCAGTCCAACATGACCATGAACGAAATCATCCGACGCCTCGAGCGAAAGGCTAAGAGACGATGAGCGGCATTACCTACTCCCTTTCCCCTCCGTGCTCGTGGTCTTACGCGGCAGCGACTGGCGGCATCGTCAATTCAACGACGGCTGTTACCATTGCGGCGGCCCCCGCCAACAACCAGCGCAACTTCCTCACGTCGCTCAGCATCCAGACAGCGACGCTGGGCGGTGCAACGGAACTCGTCATCCGCGACGGCGCTGGCGGCACCGTGCTTTGGCGCACCCAGTTGCAGACAACGGCCATGCCGCTGACAACGGTCTATTTCCCCAACGCCCTGTATAGTTCGCGCGGCACCCTGCTCGAGGTCGCCACGCTGACCGGCGTCACGGGTGGAGTGTTCATCAACGCTCAAGGGTACGTTGGGGACCTCTGATAGATGGCCACGACATCCGACGAGATGTTCACAGATGGCATCTACGAGTCCAAGAAGGAAACTCTTGGCGCTCCAGAGGATGTTCACAAGCGGTGGATGGCCGAGATTGACCTTGCCATGGCGCCGGAAAAGTTCTGGCGGAAGGAAGGCCAAGAGGCCAACGAAATTTACCGCTCGGAGGAACGCGGCGCCGAACTGCGCTTCAACATCATGTTCTCCAACGTCGAAACGGCGGTCCCGGCCCTCTATAACTCGACGCCGATCCCCGACGTTCGCACCCGTTACCACGAGGACGACGAAACCGCCCGCATCGCCGGCCAGATCGTCGAGCGGGCGCTGTCCTATTCCATCGACAGCTACGACTTTGACAACACCATCCGCGATTGCGTGCAGGACCGAGAGATTGTTGGCCGTGGCGTTGCCCGCGTCCGCTACAAGCCCACCATTCTCGATAACCGCGTCTATCAGGAAGTCTCCTGTGAGCATGTGCCGTGGAAAAACGTCTTGTTCGGCCCTGCCATGCGCTGGGAAGATGTTCCGTGGGTGGGCTTTGAGCAGTTCCTGACGCGCGAGCAGTTGATGAACCTTGCGCCTGAGATCGGCGGCGGCATCAACCTCGACTTCCACGTCAGCGACGCCAAGCGCGAGAAGGCGGACGCTGCCCCCAACGTCTACAAGCGCGCCCGCGTCTGGGAAATCTGGGACAAGCAGACCCGCAAAGTCTACTGGATCGCACCTGGCTACAAGGCAGGGCCTATCCGTGTTGATGATGATCCGCTGCATCTGGTCAACTTTTTCCCGTGCCCCTTTCCGCTTTATGCCATCCGAACCCCGGAAAGCCTTGTTCCTGTTCCTCGTTACCGGATACTCAAGCCGCTCATCGATGAACTGGAAGAACTCACCGTCCGCATCCAGGCGCTTATTCGCGTCTGCAAATGGCGCGGCATCCGGCATGCGGGCATCCCCTCGTTCGAACGCCTCGAGGAAGCCCAGGACGGCGAACTTATCGCGCCGATCGACGGCGCCACGGAACTCCTAGAACTGGTGCAGGCTGGCGGCCTCGACAAGTTCGTGTGGCTGATGCCCATCGAACAGGTCATGAACGTGGTGCAGGCTTTGTCCCTGCGCGTCGAGCAGGTCAAGGCGACGATTTTTGAAGTCTCGGGCCTGGCCGACATCATGCGCGGGCAATCCGACCCGAACGAAACGCTGGGCGCGCAAGAGATCAAGGCCAACTTCGGCACCATGCGGCTGCAGAACGGCCAGCGCGACGTGCAGCGCTTTTGCCGGGATCTCATGCGCCTCAAGGCCGAGATCATCTGCAGCCACTTTGACCAGACCAACCTAAGCCTGATGACTGGAATCAAGCTTCCGTCACAGCAGGAAATGGATGCTGCCAAGCAGCAGCTGGCGCAGATGCAGCAGGCGGCACAATCGGGGCAGCAAGTTCCGCCGCCGCCACCGGCTCTGACCAAGGCTGCGGAAGGCCCTGCTTGGGAGCAGATCCAAGAAATCCTGAAGAACGATGTCATCCGCTCCTATCGGATCGACATCGAGACGGACAGCACCGTGCAAGGCGACATGCGCAACGCGCAGGCCAACGCTGGGCAGTTCCTGCAGGGCATGGCGTCCTTCGTCCAAGCGATTGGACCGGCCATCCAAGGTGGCTTTATGCAGATGGACGTAGCGGCTGACCTCTTTGCGTCGCTGTCGCGCAATTTCAAGCTTGGCAAGCAGGCCGAAGATGCCTTGGCGCGGTTGGTGCATAGCGCCCAGGAAGCCGCCAAGAACCCGGCACCGAAGCAGCCGAGCCCGGAAGAGATCAAGGCCCAGACCGAGCAGAAGAAAGCCGAGATGGGCATGCAGATGGCCCAGCAAAAGCACGGCCTCGAGATGCAGAAGCTGCAGGCGACGTTGCAGGCCGACATGGCGGGCCGCCAGATCGACGCCGAAAGCAAGAAGACCGACTTGGCCGTCAAGGTGGCTCAGGCGGAACTCGACCAGCAGAGCGCCTATCAGAACTTCGCCCGCGAGCAGGAACAGGCCCGCCGCGATGACATGGATTACCTGCGCCAGGCCGCCATTGACGAGTACATGGCCAACCTGAGCGCAGAGCACGAAGCCAAGCGCATGTCGATGGACGAGGCGGCCCAGGCTGCCAAGCACATGCGCGAACTGCTCAAACCCGCTCCAACCGCATCGCGCAACTAAGGAGGGATCTATGAGCAAGGGTGGTTCTTGGGTTTTCGACCGTGAAACAGGCCAACTCGTTGAGAAGGGAGTGTTTCACGCTAAACGGGCAGGCAATTCCAAGTTCTCCAACGTGGTGCCGTTCCCGTATGTCCGTGGGGATCTTCCGCCCTATCGGAGCCCGATCACGGGGCAGATCATCGAAGGTCGTAAGGCCCGCCGCGAAGATTTGGCCCGCTCTGGCTGCCGCGAGATCGACCCGTCAGAGTTTAAACCGATCTACAAGAATTATGAGTTCTGCCAGAAGCGGCGGCTTCCTTACATGGGCGGCGATGTCCCGCCTCCGATGAGCAAGGACGAAAAGGCTGAAAGCCGGTGGAAGCGCCAGCAGGCGCTGAAAGCCGAGCGTGCCCTTGTTTCAGGTCCCGAGAAGACCGACCCGGCTCTTGCCAAGTTTGTCCGTGGCAACACCAAGGACAAGGTTCTAGCCAAAACCAACAGCGTCAAGGACGCCTAAATGACAGACCTGGTTGAGCATGCCCAACCTGAGACGCAAGTCTCGGGAGGCCAAGACGCATCCTTTGAAACGACCGTCAACGAGATCACCGAAAGCCCTGCGCAGGAAACCTCTGCGCCGCGTTCGCTGGATGATGATCTGTCCGCCATCTACGACCGGATGAATGGCAAGGCGGCGCCAGAGCCAGTCGCCAAGGCCGCCGCGCCAGCCAAGGCCGTGGAGACGCCCGCAAGTGAGCCAGCCCCCGTTGCGGCTCCTGTCGCTGATTATCCCTCGACCTGGGACGCCAGCCTCAAGGACACCTGGAGCAAGCTTCCCGCTGAAGCCCAGAAGTACATCGCAGAGCGCGAAGCCAACACGCACCAGACGCTCAACCGCCAGCAGCAAGCCCTCAAGTATTACGAGCCTGTGGCGGGCGTTCTTTCGCAGATGAACCAGCTTGGCGTCCAGCGCGGCGCCGAAGCGGAGATGATCCAGAACTGGATGAACGCGGACCGGTTCCTCTCGCAGGACCCGCAGAACGCCATCAAGTGGCTGGCCCAACAGTTCAACGTCGATCTTGCGCAACTGACGGGCGCGCCCAAGCCCGACGCGCAAGCCCAGCAGAACCCGATTGACGACCTTTTCAAGGACCCGCGTTACGACAGCCTGGCTAAGCAGAACGAAATGCTGATGCAGAAGCTGGCGGCGCTTGAGCAGCAGCAGCAAAAAGTCGTCGGCAACCTCACCGCCCGCGAGCAAGCCGAGCAGGCCAAGCAGACCGAATACATCAACACAGAGATTGCCAAGTTCGCGCAGGAGAAACCCTACTTCCGCGAGCTTGAGGAAGAAATCACCCACGAAGTCAACTTGATCAAGGGGCGCGAGCCTGGTCTTCCGATCGATAAGCTTTTGGATAAAGCCTACGACCGCGCCGTCTACGCCAATCCGCAGGTCCGCGAACGGGTCCTCGCGGATCAGCGCAAGGCCGAAGCCGAGAAGCAGCAGAAAGAAGCCGCTGCCAAGGCCGCGCAGGCAAAGAAACTCAGTTCCATGAATGTGCGCACTGGGGCGTCAGCCTCAACGCCAACTTTTGATGGGCGCTGGGACGACGGGGACAAGCTCTCCGCTCTCTACGATCGGATTTCGTCCGGTCGGTAATGCGTCGTCATCAACCCCACAGAGGACTGACCTAAATGGCATCCCCTAACAGCACCTTTACGGAGTTGGTCACGACGACTCTCCGTAACCATCCGACTGAAATCGCAGACAACGTAAGCACCCACAATGCTCTCTACCGCTACCTGAAGGACAAGAACCAGATCGACCTTCTGGACGGCGGCTACGAGATCGTGCGGCCCATCGACTACCAGAACAACGCCACCTATCAGCGCTTCAGCGGCTACGACACGCTGAACGTCCAGGCTTCGAACGTCCTCACGGCGGCGAAGTATGATTGGGTGCAGGCGGCGGTTCACATCACGGCCTCCGGCGACGAGCTTCGCAAGAACTCGGGCAAGGAACAGCTCATCAACCTCATGAAGTCTCGCGTGAAGAACGCGATGCGGACCGCCGCAAACAACATGAGCATTGACCTGTTCTCCTCGGGCGCGCTCACCAACCAGATGGGCGGCCTCGCGGCCATCATCACGTCGGACGGCACCGGCACCGTGGGCGGCATCAACAGCGCCACCTACACGTTCTGGGCCAACCAGTACCGCGAAATCAGCGGCACCAACGCCTGGAGCAAGAGCACCATCAAGGGCGACATGAACGCCCTCTGGCTCTCCTGTGTTCGTGGCTCGGACATCCCGAACCTGATCATCTCCACCAACGACTTCTACGCGGCCTATTGGGAAGGTCTGCAGGATCTGGCGCGCTACGGCGATCCGGCTCCCAAGGGCTCGTCCAACATCCTCGGCCCCGCTCTGAAGTATGCCAACGGCGCTGACGTTGTCTTCGACAGCAACAGCAACTTCACGGCCACGGGCGAGAAGATGTACTTCCTCAACCTGAACTACCTTTCGCTCTGCGTGCATCGCCAGGCGAACTGGAGCCAGATGGAAGACAAGATCCCGACCAACCAGGACGCCGTGCTGATCCCTGTGATCTGGCAAGGCCAACTTGTCTGCAGCAACCGGGCCCGGCAGGGCATCCTGCTCGACGCCGCGTAAACCCAAGACACCTGGAAAGGACTTTCTATCATGGCACTGACTGCTGGAACTTGGGTTGTGACAAATACCGTCATCGGTACACAGCCCATCACCGATCGCGATACCGTGCAGAACCATCCGCTCGGGACGATCGTGCAGGCCAAGGACGTTGGCACAACGAACTATGGCGTGGGTGAATTCATCTACGCCAAGGGCGTGGCCTCGTGCGCCGCCAAGGACTGGGTCGGTATTCCGTCCGACAACTTCACGCTGGTACGTGCGGTTGCGAACGGCAACTACCCGGTCGGCGTGGCGATGGCAGCACTCACAGCGAGCTATTACGGATGGGTCCAGATCACCGGCAAGGCACTGGGCAACTGCCTCACGCAGTTTGCCGACAATGGCTATGTCTACCTGACGGCAACCGCCGGCAGCATCGACGACGCCTCGGTCGCTGGCGACTGGATCAGCGGAGCCGTTGGCGCCTCGAGTGCCGTAGTTGGCGACCTCCATGCGGAATTTGAACTGTCCCGTCCGTTTGCGGGTCAGCGCGTGTCGGTCGCTGGCTAACATCATCTGGAGGGGCGTTTCGGCGCCTCTCCTCTCACTTTGAGGTTTCATGCTGCAAGAACTCCCGCACGTTCGCGACGACGACCGGCTTTTCGTCAAGATGCAGCCGCCGGTATCGCCGGAGCAGATGGTCGAGAACATGCGCTCTGCCCTGTCACGAGGGCTCAAGGAAGTCATCCCCTGCAAGCCCGCGGGCTATTCCCTTTCCATTGCCGCTGGCGGCCCATCCCTTCACGACACTTATACGCAGCTCGCAGACGCCACCCACATTGCCGCCGTCAACGGCTCATTGGGCTTCCTGCTTGAGCGCGATATCATTCCGACCTTCTGCGGCGTACTCGACAGCAACGCGCACATGGCAGACGTGGTGGAGGCTGATCCCCGTGTTCGGTATCTGGTGGCCTCCAACTGCCACCCGGCGCTATTCGACAAACTCTTGGCCGCAGGCTGCAGGGTATGGCTGTGGCACACGACGCCCAAGAGCATCAACACCAACGCAGGCTTTGAACTCCTGAAGCAGGAGCGCCCAGAGACGTGGTTCATGGTGGGTGGTGGTTGCACCATCGGCCTGCGCTGGGTCAATCTCGGCTACTCGCTCGGCTACCGGGACTTCCACCTGCACGGCCTCGACAGCAGCTTCCGCGACGACAAAACCCACGCCTACAAGGATCGGCGTTGGGGCCAGTGGGTGGATGACAGCGCCCTGGAGATCAAAGGTTACAAGACCAGCCTGAATTTCTTGGCCCAGGTTGGCGACGCCGCAAACATGCTGGAGCGCTTTGCCCAGAAGGACATGGAGACCTGCACGTTCAAGGTCTACGGGGACGGGCTCCTGCAATCCTGCTGGCGGCACTGGGAGGCCAACAAGGACACGCTGTCGCCGTCTGAGGCTTTCCTTTGCTGAAACATAACCCAGAAGTATCAGACTTCGATTGGCGACCAGCCGACACCGCGCCTCTGGATGGAACAGAGGTCTGGATACGTGGCGAGGATTTTCCTGGACGGCCGGGGTACTTCTTGAGCGCAAAGGCGAGGTATCTGCCCACGAAAGTTCGTGACGGAGAATTGCTGTCGTGGGTTACGAGCGACGGCACATTCGGATGGCATTGCAGTGCTTGGCATCCATGCTAGTCGCCTGCGTCAAGACGGGCGCCAAGTATTCCGACGACTACGTGACGAAGCTGCGCAACGGCGTGGCGCGCCATCTGCATGTGAAGCACGACTTCGTGTGTTTCACGGACAACCGTGTTGACGGCGTGCAGTGTGAGCCGTTGACGCTGCCTCTGCCCGGCTGGTGGGCGAAGTTGCTCCTGTTTTCGCTCGGCAAGCCGCTCATTTACTTCGACCTCGATACGGTCATCACGGGCGACTTGCAGCGGTTGGCAGACTGGGAAGGCTTCGGCATTCTCGCTGATCCGATGGGCGGCCTTGGCTCCGGGATCATGAAGCTGACGGGCAACGAGGGTGATGTCTGGGAGAAATTCCACCCCGGCGTCATGCAGCAGATGCGCGGGGATCAGGACTGGATCACCAAATGCATGCCAGGTGCGCCGACGTTCCCGAAGGACTGGTTTCCCTCGTTCAAGTTTGACAACTGCGTCAAAGGCGTTCCCGAAGGCGCTATGGCTATCAACTTCCATGGCCTTCCCAAAATGCACCAGATCACCTCCGGTTGGGTGAAAGAAGCCTGGGTTTAACCGCGTTAATCTTCACCACAGCGTTACGGGCCAACCACGCATTTCGCGCGGCGCCAACGCATGCTCACAAGGACCATCATGGATACCGCACCGCTCCCCTATTACCCGCTTGAGGACACCCGCTCCATTGTGGCGGCAATCCAGCCGATTAAGTTCTGGATCAAGTACGTCCCCCAGTCTGACGGCTCCAACAAAGCCTATGAAATGGTGGAGTGGGCCAAGAAGGGCGTCAACATTCCGGCCACCGTCGTTGAGCGCGTGGACAAGATCATCAGCGCGGCGAAGCGGCCGAACCTTGAGCCCGATGACGAATACGCAGCCAAGTGGCGCGCGATCGAGGCTGCCTATCGCAACTGGAAAGAAAGCGGCAACGCGGAGATCATCAACGGCACCCCGCTTTCGACCTGGGCCGGCATCACGGCAGATGTGGTCGAGTTCCTGAAGCCGATGCGGATCTATTCGGTGGAGGATTTGGCGCAGGCGTCCGACACCGTTCTTGCCAAGATCCCGGACCCGAACGCCCAGCGCTACCGCGACCGCGCCCGCAAGTTCCTCGAGACAAAGGACATCGCCTTGGCGGTGCGTCAGCTTGATGAGCGGGACAGCCAGATCGAAGAACTCAAGAAGATGGTCGAAATGCTCAACAAGAAGCAGGCCGACGCCGATCTCGGCCGCGCCAATGCAGAGCGCGAGTTGGAAGACGCCGCCCCTGTGGGCCGCAAGCGCAAGGCATAAGAGGGCTCAATGACACTCCTCACCGTTGTCCAGGATGCATGTGACCGCCTCGGCATCGTGCGCCCGACGTCGGTGGTGGGCTCATCTGACCAGCAGATCCGGCAGCTTCTGGGTCTGGCCCAGCAGGAAGGCTTGGAGCTGTCCAAGCGTTTTCCGTGGCAATCGCTGATCAAGGAAAAGACCTGGACGGCGACGGCCACGGAGGAGCAGACGGGGATCATCCCGGCCGACTTCGGCCACTTCATCAACGGGACGTTCTTCAACCGCACGCGGCACCGCTTTGTGGAGGGACCGTTGGATGCGGTCGAGTGGCAGCGCTACAAAGCTTCCACCACGACGCTGATCTTCGACGCCTTCCGCGTCCGTGGAAATTCGCTGCTGATCTCGCCAACGCCCGACAGCAGTTACGAGTACGCCTTTGAGTATGTTTCGACCTATTGGGTTGCAACGTCCAGCGCCTCCACGACGCCCGCGCAAAGCACATGGCTTGCCGACGACGACGTGGGGATCTTGCCGGAAGAACTGATGACCTTGGGCCTCGTTTGGCGGTTCCTGCGCGCCAAGGGCCTCGACTACGCCGAAGCCTTCCGCACGTATGAAGCCCAAGTCATGCTGCGCGAGGCACGCGATACCGCCAAGCGCACAGTCCAAATGGGGCGTTCCTTCGATTACCGCCGTGTACGTCGTCCGTCTTGGCCCGATGGTAGCTGGAACCTGTCTTGATGCTGGCGCCGCTCCGCGACAACCAACAGCGCAAAGCCGTCGTTACGCCGATCACGTTCCCCGCGAGCGTGGAAGGATGGGATGCTTCGACGGCGCTTGCCGCCATGCCGAAATTGCGCGCGGTGCAGTTGAAGAACTGGTTTCCGCAGCCCGGCTATCTCGAGATCCGGCGCGGCTGGCAACGGCATTCGCGTATTGCGGCGGGCAGCACCACGCCCATCGAAACCTTGATGGCGTGGAACGGCCCCGACAGCCAGAAGATGTTCATGGCCGGCGGCTCCGTGATCTACGATTGCACTGTGTCCGGCACCGGCACGTCCGTTGTGACAGGGCTTTCCAATGCCCGATTCCAGTGGACGAACATGACCACGTCGGCTGGGGCTTATCTCGTTATCTGCAACGGCGCAGATTCCCCGCGTCACTATAACGGCACCACATGGGCCACGCCGAGCATCACCGGCACCGGCATTACTGCGTCTGATTTTATTCAGCCGCTGGTGCATAAAAAGAGGCTGTGGTTCGTGATCAACAACAGCACGGATGCCGCCTATCTTGGCACCGACGCAGTTGCGGGCTCTGCTACCAAATTCTCGGTCGGCGCCAACTTTGATCGTGGCGGCTACCTCATGGCCATCGCCACATGGACCCTCGACGGCGGCTCCGGCCCTGACGATTACATGGTCTTCATCTCGAGCGAGGGGCAGGTTGCGGTCTACTCTGGCACCGACCCCGCAAGCGCTGGCACATGGAGCCTTGTCGGCACGTACAATCTTGCCAAGCCCCTTGGCCGGCGCTGCTTTGCCAAGTACGGCACGAGCCCGATCCTGTTGACGGAAAGCGGCGTGTTGCAGCTCGCCATGGCCCTCAACAACGAGGAAGCCCAGCTTAAAGTCACGTCGCTGACGCAGCACATCGTTCCCGCCATCAACACGGCTGCCAAGCTCTACGGTTCGAATTGGGGCTGGGAATTGTGCGTTTATCCGCGCGGCACGCGGCTGATCCTTAACATTCCCACCAAAGAAAACGCCAGCGCCAAGCAGTACGTGATGAATACGCTGACGGGCGCCTGGTGCGAGTTCGACGGGCATGACGCCAATACGTGGCTGGTGTTCGATGGGGATCTGTACTTCGGCTACAACATCGGCGCAGTCGCCAAGGCGGATCAGACGGGCGCCGATGGGCAGAACGCGATCGTCGCGGTTGGGCAGACGGCTTACGACGCCAGCGGAGGCGCCGGACGGCAGAAGCGCTACACGATGGTGCAGCCGCTGATCTACACCGAAGGAAGCACCCGCGTTTCGGTCGGCATCTCGACGGATTTCGTGGAGACCTCCGCCATCTCAACGCCGGTTGGCGCCATCCCAACCACAGCGCTCTGGGATTCCGCGACGTGGGACGCCGATGTCTGGGGCGGCGGCGCCGTGTTCGTGTCGGACTGGACAAGTTCTCCGGCCTTGGGGCGCTTCGCCAGCGTCAAATTCACCGCGCGCACGGGCGTTGAAGCCAGCGTTTGGGCGGAAGCGTCTTGGGGCACGTCCATTTGGGGCATTTATGCGCCGGAACTGACGCTGCAGATCAATGGATTTGTCGTCCTTGCTGAGCCGGGAGGGTTCTTGTGATGCAGAACCAGGGATGGTGGCCGAGCGCTGGTCTCATGCAGCAGCAGCCGATGTCATCGGGGCTTGCGGGGCTTGGCCGGCAATATCGCGACAGCGGGCAATCGCTGAGTGACACCATGCAGCAGCCCTTGAGCGACATGCAGACGACCGCCAAGCCGTTTGGACAGATGGGCCGTTTCGGGGCTCCACAAAATCCGGGATTGCTGGTGCAGCCGGCATCGCAGCGGGGCATGGGCATCGGCGGGCTTTCTCTCCCTCAACCGCGCTTTGGTGGCGGGCTCTAAGGCATGCACCTTCTTGTAGGTCACGATGAGACCGTGATGGCTTGGGCGCGCAGGAAGAACCCGACGTTCCTTACCCCCAAATACGCCTTTGGCATTCTCCGGGACGGCACGCTCTGCGGTGCTGTCATGGTGATTGAGGAAACCAACCACACGGCGGACCTCGGCATCGTGGCGGATGCCCCGCCTGGCCCCGGCATCGCCCGGCAAGTGTTTCGGCTTCTGTTTCACGAGATGAACTATGGGCGGGTGGAGGTCACGATCCGCCGCTCCGATACCAAGAGCCGAAAGGCTGCTCCCAAGTGGGGGTTCAAGTACGACGGCACGGCCACGGACTACTGGGGGCCGGGCGTGCATGCGGTGCGTTTCGCGATGCTGAAAGAAGATTGTCCCTTTCTGAGGAAGACCGATGGGCAAGGCAAAAACGGCCGATATGGGCATGGTGAACGCGCAAGCGGACGCGAACGCAGCGAAGCAGCAGGGGTTCAATCAGCAGAACATCCAGACGCAAGCTGCCTACAACCGGCCTGATCAGACGAACGCGTTCGGCAACGCGGTCAACTGGACACAGACCGGCACGGATGCCAATGGCAACCCGACCTTCAGTCAGAACCAGTCTCTAGGTGCGTACGGCCAGCAGTACGCCACGGGGCTTTCAGGTTTGGGCCAACAGTATTTCAACACGGCGGGCCAAGGCATCGGGGATAGCAACGCGGCGTTCGACCGGGCCTATAGCTACGCAACCGCCAATCTCGAGCCGCGCTTCCAGCGCACGACCGACGCCATGGAGAACAAGCTTCGCAACCAGGGGTTCGAGCCTGGCAGCGAAGGCTACAAGAACGCCATGAACGACTTGGCGCTGCAGCAGAACGAAGCGCGCAACAACCTCGTCACGGGCCTGCAAGGGCAAATGTTCAACCAGGCTCTGCAGGGCCGCCAGCAGCAATTGAGTGAACTCGCGCCGGGCCTGAACTTTGGGCAATACGCCCTCAACACAGGCCAAGCCAACTATAGTCCGATCAGCGTCGGCAATGTTGATTTCGGCAGCTTGCAGAACTCGGCATTTGGGCAGCAAGACAAGATCGCGCAGCAGCAACAGTCCTATAACAACGCGATGATTGGCGGACTGGCGGCGCTCGGTGGTGGCCTTATCGGCGGCCCCATGGGCGCGATGATTGGCAAATCGATGTTTTCTGGGGGCTCTGCGCCTCCTGCGGGCGGTGGCTTCATGGGTGGCGGGCCGTTCTAATGGCCGGCTTCACCCCGGAAGATTTTGACTACGCGGTTCGGACGGTCTGGGGCGAGGCTCGCGGAGAGCCGACGCTTGGCCAGCAGTCTGTTGCGGCGGTCATCAAGAACCGGGCAAAGGCCGCCAACACCGGGTTCAAAAACGTCGTTCTGGCGCCTAACCAGTTTGAACCTTGGAGCACGAAGCGCGATCAGCTCATGAAGCTGTCGCCGCAGTCGCCGGAATACCAGCGGATTGCCGACAGCATTCGTCCAATCTTTGAAAGCGAAGCGGACCCGACCAACGGCGCCACGCACTTCTATTCGCCCAGCGTTCAAGCCGCGTTGGGCCGCAGGATGCCCTCGTGGGACAATGGCACCGGGACCAAGATCGGGACGCATCTGTTTCTGAAACTTGGCGGCCCTGTTCCAGCAGCCCCAAATTCGACCGCACAGCCGTCTCCCGCGTCAGCCCCCATCACCACAGGCTCAATCCCAGGAAGCCCGCCCATGGCTGATTTTTCGACCTCTGGCCTGTCTCCTGAAGAAGTGGCCCTCCGTCGCCGCTACGGGCAGCAAGCCTATCAGGCGGGCACTGACGCCTCTCCTGTGGGGCATTGGACGCAGGCGCTGGCCCGTGTGGTGCAGGGCGCCAACGCCGGCATGTGGAACAGCCAGGCGCAGGAGGGGGAAACGGCAGGCCGCAAGGCGATGGTGGATGCCATCATGTCCGGCAACCCGAAGGCGGTCCTTGGAACGCAGTACGGGGCCGCCATGGCGCCGCAGTTCCTCGAACAGAGCATCCGGCAGTCGGACCCGATGTATCAGGCGCAGCTCCGCGCGGCGCAGGACACGAACGCGCACAACGCCGCCATGCGCCCGGTGCAGGAGCAGACCGCGCAGATTGGATTGCAGCATGCCCGCACCATGCAGCCAATCCAAGAGGATACCGCACGCGCTAACCTGAAGAAGCTGACAGATAAAGACGCGGTAAACGAATTCATCAAGGGTATTCTGGCGCCAGACACTGGCCAGCCCGCCATCCAGCAGCCAGCGCCGCAAGCCCGGCCCATGTCCGACAACCAAAGCGGGATTGTCACGACAGACCCTAACCTCATCAAGGTTCAGTCGGCCCCGGCTCAACAGCCGCCGGCTGCGCCAGCGCAATCCCCGAAAAACCTTCGCGACATCATCAAGTCTCGGCCGCTCGCAGAACAGCAAGCGTTTGCCATGATGTACGGGACCGACCCGAAGAAGGCGATGGAGATGCTTCAGGGGTGGACGGCGACCCAGCCCGACAAAGCCACCATGCACGATATCGGCAAGGAGGAGCTTGCCGTCACCAACGCACTGTCGGGGCTTTCCGAGATCCAACGGCAGTACAAGCCGGAATACCTCCAGGCGGGGCCGCAGCTTCAAAATGCTTGGTCCTCCTGGAAGGCCAAGTTCACGGGCGGCAAGGGGCTGTCAGCAGACGAGCAAAGCAAGCTGCGCGACTATGCGGCGTTCCGCTCGGCCTCCTGGGAGAACCTGAACAAATACCTCAAGGACATGAGCGGCACCGCCGTCACCGAAAACGAGATGCAGCGCATTCTGCGCGCCCGTCCCAACCCCGGCACCGGCCTGATGGACGGCGACGACCCTGTGACGTTCAAAGCCAAGATGGACGAGGTCATCAAGTCCTCGCGCTTGGCTGTGGCTCGGTATCGGTATCTCCGCGAAAACGGCTTCAAGGGCGACGTCAACGCGATGTCGCAGCAGCTTGCGCTGGAGAAGATGCCGCAGATCATCGACCAGGAAGGCATGAAGATTTTGCAGCGGATGAAGGCGGAAAGCCCCGGCAAGTCCGATGCTGAGTTGCTTCCGCGTGCGCAAGAAGAAACCGCCAAGCGCTTTGGGCTCGCGATCTGATGGGCATTTTCTCCGACGCCGTTCTTGGCGGCCTACCACCGCCGCAACCGGACGCACAGCCCGCCAAAGGCGCTGGACGGTTTGCGCGCCCGATCCCGATCAAGGCGCCGTCGTTTTCCGACGCCCTCTTGAACCCAGGCCCCGCGCCGCAGGAAGACGTTAAGCCGTCCGAGAAGGATCTTGTTGACGACAGCAGCAAGGCGCTTGGCTTCAAGGGGCAGGCGGTTGGGTCGTTTGCATCCGACGACAAGGAATGGGTGCGCAACGCGGCGCACTACCTTTACCCGGACCAGCCCATCGAAGAATCCATCAAGCGCTTTGGACAGACCAAGGAAGGCCGCTGGTATCACAAGGGCGACGACGACAAGCTGTATCATGTTACGCCCTATGCGGGCATGGCGCGGCTGAACAACATCGGCGCGGGTGTTGGTCCTGCCCTTCCGGCCGCAGGCGGTGCCACGCTTGGCATTCTGACCGCACCGGCCGCGCTGACCGGCGTGGGCCTTGTGGGCACGATGGGCGCTGCCGGTGTTGGAGCCGTTGGTGGTGAAGTGGCGCGCCAAAAGATTGGCGACTGGCTGCTGGGCGATGCCGCAGTCAGCAAAGACATCAACGTGCCGGAAGTGATCAAGGAGGGCGTCAACTCCACCTTTGGTCAGGGCATCGGTATGGGGCTCGGGCAGTTGTTCACGCGCAACGCCGTCCCCGACATCGGCGCCTATTCGCAGCCGGCGACCAACCGCATCCTGCAATTGGCAGATCAATACGGCGTGCGCCTGACGCCGGGTGAAGCGACCAACCTCGCCAGCCTCATTGCGGAGCAGAAGCGCCTGCAAGGCGTGCCGCAGTCAGCCAATATCATGCGAACCTTTTCGCAGGAGCGCAACCGGGAGGCGGTCAACGCCTTCAATCAGTTCCTCGGACGCCTCGGCCAAGCGCAAGATCCCTCCGTATTGGGCCGCACCGCCAGCGAAACGGCGCAGGCCGCCCTGCAGAACGCGCAAAACGCCCGCACCAACGCCGTCGATCCGTTTTACGCGCAGGCGGCGCAGCAAATTCAGCGCGTCGATATTGGCAATGTTCTGCAGCACATCGACCAGCAGCTTGTGCATGCCAAAGGACCCATCCAACGCGCTCTGCAGACGATGCGGGAGTATCTGACCGTTCCGGGTGCCAACGGCTCTCGCGCGCGTGTCGCGGATCAAAGCTTTCAGGGCCTGAACAACGCCAAAATGGCCATTGACGCGCTGATGGATAACCCGGAATTGGCCGCGCGGCATGGCATCGACCGCACGGCCTATCGAGAAATGGCGATGGTGCGCGATCGGCTGGTAGCTGCCCTCGACAACGCGGCGGGCAACCAAGGCGCCTACCAAGCCGGGCGCCAAGCCTACCAGCAAATGACCCAGCAGGAAGTGGAGCCGTTGCGCCAGGCGTTGCAGCCGTTGCTCAACGGAAGCCGCGATAACGCCAACCTGTCGATGGTCGCAAGGAACCTGTTTGATCCCGGCAAGCGGAGCCCGGAGCAAGTGGCCGCCGCACGCCAGATCATGACGCAGCAGGCGCCTGACCTTTGGAACTCTCTCGTGCGGCAGTTTGTGCGCGAAGAAGCCGCAACAGCGATGAAGACGATGGCGGATGGCGAAATGCGCAATGTTGCGGGCGGCATCTCCAAGCAGCTTGGGGACGAATTCACGTCGGCCAACCTTCGGGCCGCGATGTCGCCACAGCAGTTCCGGGATTACGAAGGCTTGATGGACGTGTTTCGGGCGGCGGCTCGCGCCATGGACAGCAACTCGGACACCGCGTTCAAACAGGAGATGATCAAGCGAGCGCGTAATGCGGCGGGCGGCAACATTGCCCGCATCACGCGCAACCTCAATCCGGCAAAGCTGATCGAGAACGCATCGGAGTTCTTTGCCAATCGCAACTATGACCGGCAGGCGGAAGCCGTGGCTAACATCATCACGTCCGGCGATCGCGACGCGCTGTTGCGCATTCGTCAGCTCCGGCAGTTGGCTCCGGATGACTGGCGCCGCTACGCTGTCTTGGGGCATCTCCTCGAGCGCGGTGGCGCGTTTGCCGTCAACAAGGCCATGGGGGAATAAATGGCTGACCAACTGACACAAGTCCTCCTGGAAAGCCTGTTGCGTCCGCCCCGGCAGCAGCCGCCCGATGCAACAGGGGTTGTTGCGGGGCAATACGGCCTGCCGCCCATGATGCAGGACGGACCAGAGATTCGCGAGGCGCCGCTGACGGCCACGGATCGGCTGACCCAGGCCATTCTTGGATCGGGACGCGTGTCGCCCGAAAAGCAGCGCGCCGTTGAGATGCTGACCGGCAGCACGGGGCTCGGCCAATCCAGCCGCGTTCCCGTCAGCGCCATGGATATCGCAGGCATCAACCCGGCGCTGCGCCTCGAGCAGGATCTTCACGAGGGGAATTATGGGGCTGCAGCCATGAACGCCGCGCCCTACGTTGCCGGCCCTGCGGCTGGGGTGGCTGCCAAGGCCGCCTCTCCTCTGGTCAAAGCAATCGCTGCCAACCCAATGTTGGCTGGCGCAACAATTGGCGGCGCTGGATTGTTGGGTGGAATGGCCGAAGCCGGCTCCAAGGACCAAGACAACATTAAGGTTCTGCAGGAGGACTTGCAGCGGGAAGGCTACTACGCAGGCAAGATCGACGGTATCAACAGCCGCATGACGCAAGAAGCGCTGGCGAAGCGCGAGGCGGATCGGGCTAAGCGCAAGTCGGAAGAACTTGCGGCGCAAGGCCTCGCGGTCGAAAAGGAAAAGGCTGCTGCGGAGCGCACCAAGGGGGAAGCGCTGCTTGCGGAACAGGAACGCTTGCGGATTGCAGCTGAGCAGGCCGCCGCCGACAAGAAAGCGGGAGAAGACCGCCTTAAGGCCGCCGACAAGAACGTGGGTGTCGTAGACCGCGCCATCCGTGACTATGGTCCCCTGATTGGCACCATTGCCGGCGTCGGCACGGGCATCGGCACAAAGCTGTTCGTCAATAGCGCCTACAAGAACGCGACGAAAGAGGCGGCCGAACGCGCCGATGCGCTCATTGCCGACAAGGGCCGCACCATCCAATCCAAAGCCGCAGCCCTCAACCAGTTCTGGGGCGAAGGCCAGCCGCGCCCCATGATCGGCAAGACGCAAGTGCCCTATAACTCATCGCCGTCAGATCCCGGCGTTGTCCGAAACTCCAAGGCGCCAGGCGCCGCTGATCTTTACCAGCCGAGCAAGACCAAGAACGCCATGACGGATCTGGGCGTTGCAGGCGCGTTTGGGGCGGAATGGCAGGCTGTCGAGCAGGGATTGACGCCAGGCGCACGCAAGGAAGTCAGCGAGGCGCGTGCGGCGGTCCAGGCCGATCCAAGCGAGGCCAACGTCCAACGCCTTCAGGCGGCGCTCAACCGCGCAGCGCTCACGGATGCGCTTGGAAATTGGGGGCGTGGCGCCAGCATGGGCTATCTCGCAACGGGCGTCAAAGCCCAGCGCGAGCATGTACGACCGGATATGGCCAAGGCGGAGAAAGAGCGCTTTGTGCTGGACACGCAGCTTGGCCAGCTTCGCGTCAAGAAGGGCGAGGATGGCGCGGGTCAGTTTGCCGGCAAGCCTAAGAAGTGACCTTCTTGAAAGGCAGTAGGTGTGCCAAGCCAAGCATGGCTGGGAAGCTCACCCAAAGGGGGATGCCCTTGACCTCTCCGTAAAGAGGAAGGGCGACGACCAAGCCCATCAGGGCAGCAAATTCCAGCCAATCGCGAACGGTCAAGGCGCGGAGCGTGTGGATCATTGGCAGAAGCATCCCGGAACGAGGCCGCCACAGAACGACGCCTGAGCGCAGCAGCTTTGGCCGTTAAAGGTACGACAGCAACACGTTACCATCTGAACTTTCAGGGACATATTCGCCTGCTTTGGTTTCGAAACCTTAAAGCACGTCCCAGCGGATGCGGCGGACACTGACAGACACAAGCCAAAGAATGCGAAGGCCACGGCGCGCATGATGCGTCTTCCCTGAGCAATACGAAACCGTAACAGCCCCAGAATCCCCCGGCAACGGGAACAATCCACGAATTTCAGTGGCCGCGTAGCCATGGCCCGCTACCAAGAAAGCTTAAAGCTTTGGCGCGCAACGGCTCAGGATCGATGTCGATCCTCAACACATTCGTCAGCAATAGTACAATTTCATCTGCAACGATGAACGCCACGCTGGCCGACATCGGCTCGGAAATCACGAACTCTCTGCCTCGAGATGGCCAGGCCGCTATGACGGCCGCCTTCAAGGCTTATGCCGGTACGCTCTCGGCTCCTGGCATCGCCTTTGGTGTCGATACCTCGACCGGCATCCGACGTTCGGCTGGCGGCACGATGCGGCATGTGTCGGCGGGCGTCGATATCATGGAGGTGTCGGCAACCGGCGTGACGATGGTCGCGGGTACCATCACGGATGCCAACGCCCTTGTGGTGGTGGGCATGCCGACCGGCGTCATTCTCCCGTATGGCTCGACGACAGCCCCAACCGGCTGGGTGCGCACCAACGCCAAGACCATCGGCAATGCCTCCAGCGCGGCGACTGAGCGCGCCAACGCCGACACGGAAAACCTCTTCACGTTCCTGTGGAACAACTACAGCAACAGCGTTTGCGCGGTGTCCTCTGGGCGCGGCGTTTCGGCGGCGGCCGACTACGCGGCAAACAAGACGATTGCTCTGCCAGATCTGCGCGGGCGCGGTCTCTTTGGCCTCGACGACATGGGCAACACCGCCGCCGCTCGTCTCGGCACTATCATTTCATCGAGTACGACCAACGGCGCCTCCGGTGGCACTGAGACTCACACCCTGACCTCGACGGAAATGCCAGTTCACACCCATACCGGCAATACCAATAGCGCGACGGACAGCATCCGCATTACAGCGAACTTTCTAAGCACCAGCGGAACGGCAGCGACCAACGTCATCACAACGCTTTCGGGCTCATCAACGAACTTTGACTTCAACACAGCCGGCCACACGCATTCGTTCACCACCGCAGCAACCGGCGCTGGTGGGGCGCACTCCAATATGCCGCCCGCATTCCTAACCACCTTCATCATCAAGCTGTGAGGGCCTGATCAGTGTCCTTCTCTGGCAGCACATACGTTGGGATTGCCAACAGCTTCAATGACGCCGTCTCCGGCACCGTTATCGAGCCCGGCGACTTCAACGACCTGTTCACGGACATTGAAACCGCCTTCAACACGGTGTCGGCGGGCAAGGTCTATCAAATCGTTGACGTCGCGTCGGCCTCGACGTGCGACATTGGCGCCGCTGCGAGTATGCGGGTACGCATCACGGGCACCACGACAATCACGTCGTTCGGCACCGTTGCCAACACCGTCCGCATCATCCATTTCGGCTCCGGCCTGACGATCAATTACAACGCGACCTCGCTGATTACGCCGGGGGCCTCTAACCTGGTCGTGGCGGCGGGTGACGCGGCGATCGTGTCGTCAGATGCTTCTGGAAACTGGCGGTTCCTGTTCACGCAGCTCGGCGGCACGGCCGTTACCACGGCTGGTGTGCAGACCCTGCAGAACAAGACCCTCGACAACAGCAACACCGTCACGCTCAAAGATACGCTGTTCACCCTTCAGGATGACGGCGACACAACCAAGCAGCTTCGGTTCCAGCTCTCTGGGATTACGACGGCGACGACGCGCACGCTGACCGTGCCGGATGCCTCCGACACGATCGTCACGCTGGCGGCGACGCAGACGCTGACCAACAAGACGCTCACCAGCCCATCAATCGCAGGCGGGACGCACACCGCGCTGACATCGCTCGGCATCCGCTCGACGGGAAGCGGCGCCTTCGATCTGACGCTGGCCAACAGCGAAAACCTGACGGCCGGGCGCACCCTCACGCTGACATTGAACGACGCTGCGCGGACGATCAATCTTGCGGGTAATCTGACGCTGGCGGCGGCCTTCATCACGTCGGGCGCCAACAGCCTGACGCTAACCACGACTGGGGCCACCAACGTCACCTTGCCGACCACGGGGACGTTGGCGACGTTGGCTGGGTCCGAAACCCTCACCAACAAGACGCTCACGTCGCCTGTGATCTCCACGATCTCCAACACGGGCACGCTGACCCTTCCGACCAGCACCGACACGTTGGTCGGGCGTGCCACCACCGACACGCTGACCAACAAGACCCTCACATCTCCAACGCTGACGACGCCCGTCCTCGGCACGCCCTCAAGCGGCACCCTCACCAACTGCACAGGGTTACCGGTTTCCACGGGCGTTTCTGGGCTGGGCACGGGTGTTGCGACATTTCTCGCCACGCCGACCAGCGCCAATCTTGCTGCCGCTCTGACTGACGAGACGGGGACGGGCGCCAACGTCTTTGCCAATACGCCCACACTGGTCACGCCTATTCTCGGCACGCCCACCAGCGGCACGCTGACCAACTGCACGGGGCTTCCTGTCTCGACGGGCGTCAGCGGCTTGGGAACGGGCGTGGCGACGTTTCTCGCAACGCCGTCCAGTGCCAATCTGGCCGCAGCGCTTACGGACGAAACCGGGTCCGGTGCGGCGGTCTTCGGCACGTCTCCGACCATCAGCTCTCCCGCCTTGACGGGCACGGTCGATGTGCAGCAGGCCATCAAGCTAACCGGCGTCATCACGCCAACGGCCTTGGCCGCAGATGCAAACGACTACGCTCCGATCGGATTCTCCACCGCGAGCACGTTGCGCGTCGATGGGGGCGCGGCTGACCGCAACATCACAGGGCTTGCGGGCGGCGCTGAGGGGCGGGTCATTATCGTCCACAACGTCGGCGCGACGAACAATCTCGTTTTCAAGAACGAAAGCGCCTCGTCTACAGCCGCCAACCGCTTTGCAATCGGCGCCGACACGACCGTCACGGTCAACCAAACGATTGGATTGCGGTACGACGCAACATCCAGCCGGTGGCGGGTCGTTGCAGCGCCGGGTTCTGGCGGCGGTGGAGGCTCTGGCACCGTCACCAGCGTTGCCACGGACGCTTCCATGTACGGCGGCACGATTACCAGTTCTGGCACGCTTGGTGTGGCTGTTCCCATAAATCCAGGCGGGCGCCTCACGCTAACGTCCGCAACGCCGGTCATGACGAGCACGCAGTCTGCCAAGACAACGATCTATTACACCCCGTACCACCATCGCTTTGTGCCGATCTACGATGGCGTGCGCTTTGTGCAATCGGATGTAGGCGGTGAGCTTTCGCAGGCCACCACAGACACTACCAAATCGCCTGCGGCCGTCACCACCAACAGCAACTATGACCTGTTCGTGTGGAACGACAGCGGGACGTTTCGCTGTACGCGCGGCCCCGCATGGTCATCAGACACATCTCGAGGAACGGGCGCGGGCACGACGGAACTCACGCAGATTGCGGGTGTCTACGTCAACGCCAATACCATCACCAATGGCCCCGCTGCTAACAGGGGCACCTACGTTGGCACCGTGCGCAGCAACGGGTCCAGCCAAATCGACTATATCCTGGGTGGCACTGGGGCCGGCGGCACTGCGGCAGTGATTGGCGTCTGGAATATGTACAACAGAGTGCAAGTGTCCCCGCGCGTTGGGGATAGTACGGCAAGCTGGAGTTACAATTCTACGACGGTGCGATCGATGAATAACTCGGCTGGAAATCGCATTTCCATGGTGCGAGGTCTTGACCAGGATGGCGTCATTGCCACCCTTCAACACACGTTCAGCGGCGGCGCGTCTGGCGACTACCTTTTCGGTATCAGCCTCGACTCAACGTCAAGCTTTTCGCAAGCCGGTGGCTATGGCTCATTTGGCACCCTCACGGCCGTCGGGGCCGTGACCTATTCTGGCCTTCCAGGGCTGGGCTTCCATTATCTGCAATGCGTCGAGAGGCAAATCACGACCGCAAGCAGCGCAACCGGCGTCGGCGCAACAAGCGGCATCCAACTTCATAACTTTGTTGGCTCCATGATGGCCTGACGCCTACCGTCGATGGTGACGCGCAGGGATTTGCTCCGTGCCTTTTCCGCTTTTCTGTTGCCGGGCGTTGCTGCTCCCGTATCTGCGCGAGCCCAAGCAGGACAACAAACCATGACCATATTTGCGAAGATGACGACGGCGGCATCCGACATGGTCGATTGCACGCCGGTCGCATCGGGAAATCCCTTCTTTGCCTCGCTTCTCATGCCGCCCGGCAACTATCAGTACGACGCGACCCACAAATGGGCGTTGCCGGAGGGGCTTTTGCATGTTCTCGACCCCGGCATCAGCGGCGGCTATCGCGTCATCTCTGCGGGCGAACCCTATGCTTTGATGCGGGCCATGTCGTGGCTGACGGTATACGGCGATGCAGACGAAGGGCTGGCGCCTGCGACGGCGCTGAATTTGATGAAATCGCGCAAGCTCGCCATGCGCTGCGAACCGACAACCGACCTGTGCCGCTATGTGGCGGGCTTGTACGGACTTGCAACCCGCAAGGTGCGGTTTCTAACGGCGGGCACGCCGACAAACTTCGATGACGGGCACGTGGGCTTCGAACTCTATACGGGCGGGGCTTGGCGGCTGTTTGACGTGGCGGGTGATCGGTATTTCACAAGCAACGGGAACCACGTTTCAGCGCGCGGCTATTTCGAGACGCCCCCTGATACGACAGTAAGCCTTGCTCGCTCTGAGGCCGACAATGATCCGGGTGGCAACTACATGTGGCACCCCGGCGTGTATTACGACATGTTCATCAGGACGCCGGAGGCGCAAGCCGCCTGGGTTAATCGCGTGTTTCAGATCCCCGGCATCGTCCACACAGACGGCTTGACATATTTTTGGATGCCGCCAGGGACGGAAACGCGACAGTCTTGGGTTTTGTCGTTGAGCAGCGCCTTCCGCGTTGTCGATAAAGCGACATGGGTGGCCATGTTCTACTAGGGGGCTTCTATGCTCTACGCCGTGGAAGCCTACTCCGGCTGGTTTGTTCTTATAGGTCTGTTGTGTGCGGGTCTGGTGTGCTGGTTTCTGCCGACACAGGATTGATGCATGGAAATCCGCAAGGAAGACCTTCAGAAGCTTTGCCCACGTCCCGCGCATCCGGCGCGCGCCAAAATCTGGGACGACTACGTGGAGGCGATGACCTCGCCAGCCGGGCAAGCGCTGTTTGACAAGTTCGACATCTCGACGCCATTGCGGGCCTGCTATCTGTTCGCGACCTGGGCCTGCGAGACGGGTGGGTTTACCCTTGTCTGGGAGGACATGAACTACTCCGCCACGCGCATCCTCCAAGTCTTCCGCGACAAGGGGATTGTGACGATGGCGGAGGCTCAAAGACTAGCGGGCAACCCCTATGCCTTGGCAGAGCGCTGCTATGGGATCGGCTGCCCGCACATGGCGCAGATGCTCGGCAACAAGTATCCGGGGGATGGCTACAAGTTTCGTGGCTGCGGGATCACGCAGCTCACGGGGCGCTATTCCCATGAGAGGGCGGCCACGATCATCGGATGCGCTCTCGATGACTTGGCGCTGCCGCTCAACAGCGTGCATGGCGCTTTGATTGAGTGGGAAGAGAAGAAGGCGAACCGTTTAGCCGATGCGGACGACCCGCAGCGGGTCCGTCGCGCCATCAACGGCGGCCTCAACGGCTACGAGAATTTTCTGTTCTATCTCGGCAAGGCCAAGCGCATTTGGACTTCGGTCCAAGGCCGTTCCGATGCTGTTGCCGCCATTGGCGACGAAGGCGGTCACGTCAAAGAGGCGCAGGAGCTATTGGTTGCGGCTGGCTATCCCCTTGGGGCAATCGACGGGATTTATGGCCCTCTCACCCAACGCGCCGTGGCCGCCTTCCAAGTGGCACATGGGCTGCCAGGCAATGGCCGCATCACGGACAAGACCCTTGAGGCCCTGAAGGCGTCGAAACCGGCTCCCGCTGTCACAGCGGCGCGGGCGGATCTGACGGCCAAAGACCTCAAAGAAAGCGGCTCCGAAACGGCCAAAGCCGCCAGCGATGTCAAAACGGTCGGCAAGATCGGCGCTGGTGTTGGGATTGCGTCTCTGGGCGACTTCGTTGGCGGCTTTGGCGTCATCGATACCATCATGGATCAGGTCGAAAAGGTGCAGGGCATTGCCCAGCGGTCGGGCAAGATATTTGCCCTCCTCCTTACGCCCCGCGTGTTTGTCACCTTGATCTTGCTGACGGTTGGCATCGCCTTGTGGAAGTGGGGCAGCAAGATCGAATGGCGCCGCCTCCTGGACGCCAAGTCCGGCGCGAACCTGGGGCGCTGACACCATGATCACACTCATCGGCGGCTTTCTTCTCAAAGCCACACTCGGAACAGCCCTGGAGGCCACCACAGGCCGGTTCGTTGCTGGAAAGCTGTTCGGCCCATTCGTCATGCTGCTGGCCGCTGGCGCCCTCTATTTTGGGCTTACGCAGGGCGTTCCGGCCATGGTGCGGGCGCACGACGCGCGCGTGGCCCGGCAAGCCCAGCAGCAAGTCACGGACGCCCTGGAACTTAAACTCGAAAGAGCACGGTCGGCCGCCCTGCAAGAGGCGATCGCCAAGCAGAAAGCAACATTGTCCGCTCGTGAGGGAGATTTGGAAGCCCTGCGCGTCGAGCTTGAAACGCTTGAGAAGGAAAAGCGCGATGCTCGCCAAGCTTCACCGAACGGCACTGCTGTTGTCATTCCTGCCGATGATCCCTGGTTGCGGTCCAAACGCAGATAAGGTGCCGGTCTTCAAGATCGCGACGGACGACCAGACGGAGATTGCCTGCCCCGCCTTTGCCAAGTCCGATGAAGCCGAAAGCCGCCGCATCACGGAGCGCCCCGCACATTGGGCCAAGCAGGGCGTGCAGAAGATCGAACTGCAAGAGCACGTCGATAAATTGGAAACGGCGGAGGTTCGCAAGAACTCCGTTATCGCCCGCATGCAGCGCGAGCACGAAAAGTGCCGTGGGACAAACCCAAAGACATCTTGACCCAGAGTCAGCGTTGAATCACCCCTGAGAGCACCATGGCAGACGACTATTTCAGCGGCTTCGGCGGTGGCGATGTTTGTCACACTTGCGACAACCCGGAATGCGCGAACCCGGATCATCTATTCGCTGGGACGACGCAAGACAACAAAGACGACTGCATGGCCAAGGGCCGGCACGTCAAAGGTACGGAACTCTGGTGGAAGAACAAGTTGTCTGAAGCCGATGTCATTGCGATCCGCAAGGCGCAAGGCAGCGGTCTAACCTCGTATCAGATAGCCGACAAGTACGGTGTCACAGCGACCAACGTGCAGCTCATATGGAAGCGCCGGATCTGGAAGCACCTATGAGAAAGAATAGTCAGTAAGTTGGAACTTCCCCACCCCTGATCAATTCCTCCAGCAGTGCCCGCGTGAGAGGGACCGAAACGCCAGAGACGCGCGGATGACTGACAATGCCATATTCGGACACGGTATTTCTGGACCTCTACAAGCGGGTAGAGAACGGGTTTGGCCGCCTCGAGGAGGGGCAGCGGCAGAACCGACTAGCAGCGGAGCAGCGCGCCCAGCATCTCGAGCGCCAGATCCTCGATCACCGCCACGAGACACGCGCGGAGTTGAAGGAAATCCGCTCGGACATGCGCCGCATCCAGGCCACGTCTCTTTCCTCGACAAACTGGTATTGGACACTCGCCAAGGCGTTCAAGGTTCTCGGGATACTCTACACCCACTGGCCTCACATCGCGTGGGTGCTAACCCTTCTTCTGGGCCTGTACGGTATCAAGAACCCGGAAGTGTTGAAGGCGCTGGCAGCAAAACCGTGAAGGTTCTGCCGTGGTGGGTCTGGCTGATCCCGACGTTCGTTGCGACGTTTGCTATCGTCAAAGCTGGCCTACACTGAAACGAACAAGGGCGGCTCACCACCGCCCTTTTCTGTATCTGGTAGGCTGTAGATACTAGGCTGGCGTCTCCTTCACTGAATTTCGTTGAACGCTGCGACGGCTGTTTCCGCGTTCAGACTGCGCATCACTTCCTTCACGCCAGTGCCGTCATCTAGGTAGACCACAAACGTTTCCGGCCATTCGACGTAGAGGTACTTTCGCCCCTTTGATGTCTGCCGCGAAGCGTAGTCGAGTTCCTTGGCGCGAAGCCAGCGCATCATGTCGGGAACGTTGATGTACTTGTCCGCGATAGCGCTCATGGCTCGGGCGTCTCCTTCACTCGTTGGCGATGCGCAGAAGAACGGTTGCGTGACACTCATCGTCGGTGCACCAGCACGCAAGGTTTTTGCCTCTAAGCTCGCGGCGAACATCGTCCACGGTGAAGCGCAGTTCGCCGTGCTTTAGGTCGCGCACGAAATCTTCAACGGCCAGTTGCCGCCTGAACCTGTCCTTGTCTACGTCCCAAGGCACATCGACCTCGTACCCTTTCCACGAGTGCGGGTTGCCCCACTTTGTCGGACGCGCGACGACGACGGTGTTCTCTGGAAGACGGAACCCCTTTCGTCGGCTCATCTGCACGCGCGTCGGCTTCATGGCTCGGGCGTCTCCTTCACTCTGTCGTGTTGATGAGATGGGCAATCGCTTGACGACGCTCTTCGTGCTTGGCGACTTCCGCCCGAAGACGTGAAATCTCATTGGCCGCTGCACCGCACTGAACCACAATCTGCTTCCAGTCCGCAGCCGTGGTCACGTCCTTCCCAAGCTCGCAAAGCTCAAGAAGGTTGGACACTAGGTCGCTACCAGCTTTAAAGGCATACATGTCGGGCCTCATGTTGACTGTTTGTCGATGGCGTCGATGACGGCCCGCGCGATGCCTTCGCGGTGATGAAAGTACGGAGCCTTGCCCGCCTCCGGGTGATCGGCAAAATACTTGGTCACGGCATCTGTGGCAGCAGCCCGGCGCAGCGCTTCGTGCGCGACCTCGCGGCTCGTTGGGGCGGGCCTGTGCATCTGCTCAAGGATCGCCTTTGCCTGCGGCATCACTTCGGCCTTGGCCTTGCGGATCGCGGCGTCAATCTCATCGTCGCTCATGGCTCGGGGGTCTCCTTCACATTTCGTAGTCGGGTGTCAAACACTCGGGCGGCAGCCCTTTGCACTGGCACTTCCTGACATGCAGGCATGCGCCTTTGCTGTCGTGGTAGCCTTCATGGTGCCCGCACGGACACATTCGCGGCCCCTTCGGATATGCAAACCCGGGCACATACGGCGCATCGTCCGGAGTGCCCTTGTGGCTGTCGCTGATTGGTCCAGGCATGCGGGCCTCATGTTCCTATCTTCTTCCATGCTCTCAGCAGAGCTTCCAGGTAGGCGATTTCTCGCCTGTACCAATTGGCGGGAGGCCGATCCTGGTCGATTTCAGCCAAGCGCTTTTGCAGGCTTGCAAGCTGCTCCTGGCGCGTCATGGCTCGGGCGTCTCCTGTGCTCAAAGCCTGCATACGCGGCAGGGATCGATTTCGTTCTTTTTCACATACGGGCGGACTTTGCGTCCACTGGCGAACTCCGCCCCCAATTCATCCAGACTTGCGGGCCACGTATCGCGTCCGGCTGAGCGGAACGTGTGACCATACTTGCGCTCGTACTCTGCTGCCTTATCGAACTCGGCCCGGTCGTTCTTCCACAGGTCGTGCCACTGGTGGATGCGCTGATACGGGCACACCTTGCAGTCGGTTCGCGGCGGCACCTTGATGCCCTTGCCAGCCAGATACAGGCCGACCATGGCCTTGTTCCAGCCAGCCTCCTGAAGCGGGAAACGGCGCTTGATGTCCAGCCCGTACAGGCCCTCGCGCGCCTCTTCTCCGGCCAGTAGTCCGACATACAGAACCGAGTTGGGGGCCAGCTTTTCCATGTACTCGATGGTGGGCTCGATCTTGAGCATGCGAGTGCAGAAGCGCGCCCGGAAGTTCGGGATCATCTTGACCTCATCGATCACGCCGTAGAGGTCAGTTTTGTAGGTTACACGCTTGATTTTCTTGCCGAGCAGGCCTTCCAGCCGCTCCAGATGTTCGAACAGCGCCTCGGGCTCGTTGCCCGTCCAGTTACCAATGTACTCGTAGTCGCGCGGCTCGTTCTCCGCCAACCAGATTGCCATGGCCGTGCCGTCTCCGCCGCCCGAAAGGGCGACCACATGCTTCGGCTCCTGGAACATCTCTAGCTGCATGGTGAGCAATCTAATCCGCGAGTCATGGCGTGTCAAGACACGTCTTGACGTTTGCGGATTTGTCCAGTATGGGTTACGGCATGAGCACGATGCCGAGATTGAAGAAACCCGTCAGCCTTGCGCTGGACCCCGATCTGCTTGAGCGGCTTGAGGCCTGGATGGCAAAGCAGGAATTTCCACCCAGCAAGACGCAGGTGTGGGAGGCCGCTTTGCGCGAATTCCTCGACAAGAGGGACAAGAAGCGCTGACGCACTCGCGGAGTGCAGTATTGTGTCAACACGGGACCGCTGGCGGACATTGGCAAAAAGGGGTCGGAAGACCCGCCAACAATCGAAGCCAGAGCTTCTGCCGAAGAACCGGATCATAGGCTACGCACGAGTGTCTACGGTCGAGCAAAACCTTCAGATGCAGATTGACGCCCTCTTGCGGGCTGGCGTCCATCCCGACAATCTGCATGTCGAGAAAGTGTCGTCCGTGTCCTCCCGCCGTCCCAAGCTGGAACTCGCGCTGATGGACGCTCGGGAAGGCGATACGTTTCTCGTGTGGAAGCTTGATCGGTTCGGCCGCAACGTCGTGGACATCTACACGAAGGTGCAGCAGCTTCAGGACAGAGGCGTGACTTTCAAGTCTCTGATGGACCATTTCGACACGTCCACGGCGCTCGGCAAGGCGTTCTTCGGCATGGCGGCAGTGTTCGCGGCCCTGGAGCGCGACCAGACGGTAGAGCGCACCAAGCGTGGTTTGCAGGCCGCGCGCGAGCGCGGGTACGTCCCTGGTGCAAAGCGCACGATCAATGTGGAGAAGGCCCGCAAGATGCTGCGCACAAAGACGGTGCGCGAGGTTGCGGATCACTTCGGCGTCACGCCCAACGCGGTGCGACGGTACTTCACGCTGGCGGAGTTGAACGCCTTGAGAAACGGCAAACACTAGGAGCCGGTGATGGACGACGATTTCGATCCGTATGAGCCGCACATTCCTGACGGCCATGTGCTCTGCCCGCGCTGCGATGGGCAGCAGGTTGTGCACTGCCACTGCGGCGGCGATCTGTGTATCTGCTACAACCACGGCGAGAAGCCGTGCCCGTTCTGTGGTGGCGAGTACGGCGGAGAAGGGTACGTCCCGAAAGACGAGAAATACGAACGCTACGTCAAGCGACAGGCCGAGATGGCTGCTGCTTTTCGCAAGGCTATGGCCGAGTCACAATAGGAGGCCTCATGAGCGAGCCAAGGAAGAAGGTGACGCACATCGGCGCGCCAGCATGCTTCGCGCTTGAGATGGCGTGTAAGCAGCTGATGGACGCATTTGACGATGACGTTGGTCACGTCGGCATCTATCTCGTTGGCTCGGCTCTTGAGCGGGCGGACTGGCGCGACGTTGACGTGCGCATGATGCTTGATGACGCCACCTTCGCGAAGATGTTCCCGAAGGCCCTGGTGGGCCATGGGGCCGCGTGGGAGTTCGACCCGCGTTGGACCTTGATGACGGTGTGCATCAGCACGTGGCTGCGTGAGAAGACCGGACTTCCGGTTGACTTCCAGTTCCAGCCTATGTCGTTCGCTAACGAAAAGCACAAGGGCAAGCGGCATGCGCTCGGGTTGCGGTTCGTGGCGAGAGAGCCTGAGCCGCTTCCGCCAACGGGAGAGCGCGTCACGGTCGATGCTGCCAGTATCGGCTTCACGCTCAATCAAGAAGTGGAGCCGCCGAAGGCGCCGACATTTGCGGAACAGATACCCCTAAAGTGAGGAGGCTCACAAAAAAGTTGCTTCGCGTAGATTTTCTTTATTGACGGAGCAAGCAGCTTCGCGTATAAAAAATCTACGAACAACGCAACCGCTCAAAGGAGCCCGCGCCATGACCCGCATCGAAGCAATCGCCGCCCTCGCAGCCCTCATGAACCTCACCCCGGCCGTTGCCGTGGCGCTGCCCACGGTGCTCACCGTCGCCGCTGGCAAGGTCGGCATGACTGAGGCCGCAATGATTGAAGAGTGCATTAAAAACCAGCCGCTGCGCGCATATCTTGCGCAGGCCTGCGCCACCGCAATAAATTCGCTCTAAGGGGAGTGGGGACAATGCGCGCTATCGATTTGGACTGGAAAACCACGGAGCACACTGGCAAGCGCGATCAGCGCAAGGGCAACGTGCTCTTTTATGCCTACCTCGGGCAGTGCTCGCGCTTTTGCATCGAGGAAGTTTACCAAGTGGCGCGCCAGCCGGGTGACTTCTCCACGCTCTACGTGCTGCGCGATGCCAGCCGGGTGACGGATGCGCAGGTGCGCGCCGGACAGCGCTCGCCGGTCATTGCTCGCGCGGAAGATGCGCAGGCGCTGGTTGACCATGCCGTGGCGCTGGAAAGGCGCCGACGCGCAGAGACGGTCTGCAGCATGAACCAAAAGCAGATCGAACTAGGGCAAGACAACCTAGAGGCCGTGGAAGAATTCTTTAGAACCCACCTATGCGCCACCCAACGCGAATGCGCGGAGGCGCTGGGCCTAAGCGCCATGGCAGTCAACCGACACGTCAAGACCATCCGCGCCAGTTGGCGCCGCAAATCGAAACGGTAGGAGCGACGGATGCAGAACCAGGCGCCAATGGACTACTCTTCCTGGCAAGCAGGGTATGAGGCCGCGTTACGTGGCGTTGGGCACCCGCGACGCTGCTCGATGCAGTACACCCTTGGCTGGTGCAAGGGCCGAGACGAGCGCGAGCGCAAGCTCGCCAATCAACAGTAACGGAGCATCAGCATGACCGTGAAGCAGATCGACAAGCGCATCACTGAGATGCTGGACGAGTACGCCGCCGCCGACACGTGGCCGGTATCGTGTCAGGAAGAGTACGAGCGGCTGTGCGCGGCCAAATACGCAATCCTGGACAAGCGCCGCAAGGCAAAACGGTAGGGAGCGCGTTGTCCTACATTCGGAGTTTGTAGGCCAACGACGGGAAAGGAGTCCTGTGTGCTGAAGATCACGAAAGAACCGCGCGCGTGGATACGAGATCCAGCAGAGCGCTGTGCGATGTGCAAGCGCCCGACGCGTTACTGGCACACGCCGACGAACACTCCGGTCTGCCCGTCTTGCGCAGCAAGCGCCACGACCAAGGATTTGCCTGAACCTGTCAACACGTAGGGAGCATATCAGCGATGCGAGCGGGATACGCAGTCACGGTGTTCAAGGACGGCGAGGCCATCCTCACGATTGAACGCGAAATGCTTGCGGGCAAGTCGGAGTTGTCTCCAGAGGATGAGGGCGCAATCCGAGATGCCGGTGAACATCTGCGTTCGTTCGTTGGTCCTGATGTCTGTTCCGTGTGCGGTGTGCGCAGGAGGTGCGACGACACTTGCGCGTCTCGCGACGTGCCGTTCTGAGTTGCAAATCCGATAACGAGGAGGCCGGTTTTGAGCTACGTGAACAAAGCCATGCTGAACAGATGGCGTCTAGAAGAACGAAACACCCGCCTGAACGAGCGTACCGAAGAACTTGAGGCGGCGCTGCAGAAGGCCAGGCCGTACGTGAAAGCGTTCGCAGACAACTGCCCGTCCGACGACGGTGGCGCGGAGGCCGTCGCAGACCTCGCGGCGATCGATGCCGCGTTGCAAGCCCGATAACTAGGAGCGCCTGATGGGCTACGATATGCGACCCGCATCATGGGACGGCCAAGAGCGGCCAAAGGTCAGCGCGAAGCTGCGCCCGTGCGCGTGCGGCGCGACGGCTCACGCGCACGTTGACACGGTCGGCATGTGGTCGGTGTCCGCGCGCAACTGCCACGACTGGCTAGGCGACGATGGACTTGGGTTTGAGACTTGGCAAGAAATGGTGCGCGAGTGGAATGCGCGCCAGCCGAAGCGCACATAGGGAGGGCCGGATGCGCCGAGTGCAAAGCCGCTGGGGACCGCGCCGCAAGATCACGGGAGAGCCACAACCGCTGTGGTCCCCGAAGCGCGTCGATGGCCCGATCTCCCGGCGCTGGGCAACCATGCGCGACATGACCCGGCTGATACGCGCTACGCCGTCGTGGCGCTCTCCGTACCGACCGCATCGCAGCTACGTGGTGCGCGCGTCGGTTGTCGAGACTTACGCCGTCTATTTTGCGAAGAACTGAGGAGCATCGAATGTGGAAGCGGATGGACGACGTTGAGCGCACTCTATTCGCGTTGCTCATCGCCACGATGGTCGGCGGAACGGCCGGTCTGGCCGCGCTGATCGCAATGAACGTGAAGTGAAGGAGCTACCAATGGAGTGGAAAGATTACATTGAAAGCGTCATTGAGCGAGGCGTTTCTCGGGAGCAGATTCGCCAGCGGCTCGACGTTTCTCAATCTGCCATTTCTCGCTGGCTAGGCGGAATTGCGTCCCCTCCCAAACAGACGCAGAACGAAATTCGTAAAATTCTGGATGCGATGAGGTAGAGGAGTAATGAATGCCCTCCAGAGACGCACTAGGTAGGTCGGTTGTCAGCGTGGGCGATGTCGTCCGACAAGATCGCGGAAGCGGTGCTGGCAGAGTGGGCCAGATCAAGAGCATCGCTAGATCATCTGGCCGCATCACTTTGGTTGCTGCGGACGGTCAGGAGTTCCAGTGCCAGTACTACAACGCGACATGCGTCGTAGACCGATTTCGACGCGCGAGCGCACGATTGCGCAGAGTCACGCCAGCTCACGGCTCCGTCTATTACGAGGTTATCCGCGAGTGGCGGATTGCTACTGAAATTTGCGTAGCAAACGGGCGATGGAAAGAAGCCAACACGATTTGGCTTGGCAAATGAGATGGAGCGAAAACATGAGCATCATGCAACGTCTGTACGACAGCGAAATCAACTGCGAGATTTCGACGTTCTGGGACGGCGGATTCACGTGGATGCTGGGCGATGGAATGAACGGCTACGTCGCGGAAGGCGAAGCCGACACCTTCGTCAAGGCCGAACAGCAGCTAGCCGACATGGCGCGCGAACTGTACCCGCAGAGCAAGTTTGCACGAGAAACGCGGCAGGGCTTCCCGCTGGGCGGGTGAGTACAGGAGAACCAGATGGACCGCATGAAGGAAGTTGACCGCGCGGCTGATGCGGTTGCCAAGGCAGTGGCCAAGCACTTTCGCGGCGACGTGGACGTGTACGTTGCGCTTGGCGCTCTATCGACCATCGCTGCTGACATCATCAGCAAATGCCCGAAGGCATCCCACGCTGAACTGTTGGCCGCGTGGGATGAGAGCCCATCATGGGTGCGGCAGTCGCTTTTACAAAAATCCGCGAAAAACTGAGGAGGGCAGGATGGAATGCGAGCACGGCTGGCGCAATGCCATGGACTGCGACACATGCACTGCAATCCGCGTGGCACCGAAGGCAATGGATCGGATCGCGGCCTTGGAGGATCGTATCCGCTACGCGCTTGATCTACTGCGAGCCAGTATGGTCACGGAGGCGCAGTTCGAGCTTGATCGCGCTCTGAACGACCCAGATTTTCAAATACCTGCGAAGAACTGACGAGCGCCATGGATCACTGCTTGATTTGCGGTTCTGCCAATACGTGGTTGCACGATCACAAGCCAGACAACTCCGGCCTCGACGACGGCCCCTATCTGCCCGGTTGCGCGCCGCGCAAGAAGTCGGCGCCGAAGCCGGCCCACGAGGTGAGCGCAACGCGCAAAATTGCGGTCATTGAAGCCGTCGCGTTGGAGCAGCTTGCCGAGCACGAAGACCAACTTTCAGCCGGACAGCGCAAGGTGATCGCGGACCAGATCGCGCGTGAAGCGTGGCGACGGCTCAATCAAGATTTGCAGAACGACACCGATTGAACACAGGAGCCCCCCCAACCTGTCGTTTTCCCCCCATTTTCCAGACACGTCACACGTCTTGTGTCGGGGGAGACGACAGGAGGCTAGGGATTGAGCAATGGGTGCGGATCGGTCGCCTTAAGGTTCTCTCGAGCAAGAAGCCACCGGAAGTGGCGTTGCTCATCAAGCGTCATCCACCTGTGCTGGCTCATGACGGCGTGCGCGAACTGGTCGGCTTCGCTGTCTGACTCGCAGGGATCTTGAAAGGCATTGTGCCCAAAAGCGATGGCAAACAGTTGCCGCTCAAACAGCCGCACCGTGTGCAGATCGCATCTGAACCACTCGCCACCCCTCCTGTAACGCTCTAGGTAGGTGTGCGCCCATTTCTCGACCTTGAAGGCACGGTAGGCAGGCACGTCCCAAACGGCCTCCAGCGTCACCTTCCAAGGGATAGACGCCTGGATGGCCCTCTGCCGCTTGTGCGGGTCCTTTGCCACCCCGATCTTAATCTTCCTCGCCGCTGACATGACGTAGACGGCCTTCATCTCCAAAGAGCCGTCCGGCAGGAGTTGCATATCGTCTTGAACGGCCATCTTTGACCTGCTAAGCCTTCCCCGCGTTTCCCCATTCCGTCGCTGGATGTTCTTGGCCTGTTCGGCCTTTGTTGTCCATCTTAGAAGGGGCCGGAACGTTAACTAAGATGTTGATTTTATTCAGCGCGCACCCGTAGCTCAGCTGGATAGAGTGTCGCCCTCCGAAGGACTGCATCCGGGGCAAAAATCTAAAGAGCCAAATTAACCTGTGTTTTTCGATATTAAGCGACCATGACGAGCCATCAAATTCTCGATTTCTTTGGCCTCATCCCCATCGCTTCCCCCATGTTCAGGTGTGGAATCCTCTACAACTCGTAGCGGGATCGGAGCGTTAGTGGCCTCTGCAATTCGATCCAGCACGTTGTTGCCGACCTCATGCAGCGCCCGCGTGGTCTCTTGCTGCGACAGGTGCCCGTAGCGACGCGCAACCATCTCCTCTGTCATGCCATGGGCATCTGCGACGTGCTTGGTGCTCCATCCGGCTTGCAGCATCTTGGTCACGCTGTAGTGGCGGCCAAACTTGTGCGGGGAGTAGTAGGGCACCCCGGCGCGCTCGCAGGCGGCCTTGAAGTCTCTGCGGAAGCTGTTCGCGCTGTTGGGCCCGCACCCGAACAGCCATTTCCGTTTCCGCCAGCCTGGCTGGCAGATGTCTGGGATGACACGCGGGTTGAGATGCAGGATGCGGACGCCGGTTTTGGTCTTCCCAAGGTCCAGCGTCATCTTCTCCGGGTCAAGGTCGGCCGGCACGCGGGCAAGCGCCTCGCTGATGCGCCGCCCATGAGCTGATAGAAGAGAGAGTACGGCCTTCTGGTCTGGGCTCAGAACCCTGGCGACCTGAGTGAACCATTCCTCTGGCGGGATCTCCACGGGCTCAATGTCTCGGTGCCCCTTCGGTCGCGAAAGGTGAGGCGCCTTCTGTTTCAGGTTGACGTGCAGGATAGAGATGATGGGGCTGTAGATGTGCCGGTTGAGCGTCTTGGCCGATACGCCCTCTGGCCATATCTCCTCGATCAGGTCGTGGATCACGCTGTCGTTGATCTCAGCGCAATAGACCTCACCAATATGCTGAAGGATCGCCTCTGCCTTCCATGGGACCGGGTGCCCTTTGCCAAGGTAGTTTATGTAGGCACGAGCGAACGTGAGCGACCGCCACGGCTCACGGAAGAGTTGTTCGTACTCCTCGTTCCACTTCGCGCACTGCGCGAGCCTTTGGCCCTCAGTTCTGACGTCAGGGCCAAAGCCTCGCTCAACTGGTCGCGAGACGACTTCGCCATTGCTCCGTCTAATAGGGACAACGCCCCGCGCGACCCAGAACGTCTTGCCACCTTTCGTTCTTGGAACAGGGTGGAGCGTGGCTTTCCCTGAGGCTTGGCGTCCGGCGTGCATTGTTTGATGTATTCCTGAATGACGGCCTTGGAGTAGCGGATCAGGCCCTGGTCGCGAAACGGCGTGATGTTGCGCCTTCGGAGCGTCTTAACGCTACAGTTTAGTAGGGCTGCGGCCTGGGCTGGCTTAAGCATGTTGGGCAAGAGATCCAACCTACAGGTGCGCGCTCGGCGCTTCTTGCGGAAGCTGGTCTTGCTCATTGCCCTACTCCCCCTTCGCGATGCTGAAAGCCTGGATTGGTAAATGGGCGGTCATCGATAGCTCCCGTCATCCCTGCTTGTCCGACGCGTGGCGCTGTTGGACAAATACGCCGCCTCATAGACTCTGCTGAGAGCCTTCTCCATGTAGTCGCCGGAAACGCCGTTGCCCCAACATGCTTCGCGCACGCGCGCCTGAAGGTCGCTCCATGCGGCGTCAATGGCTTGCTTCACTGGCTCGCGCAGATGGTCGCCGTATTTCATCTCACCCTCTCCCCCTGATCAGCGCTGCGATGGAATTGGCGACGGCAAAAGCATCCTCAAAGTCAAAGCCGTTCTTGCGGGCGGGTCTGTATTCTCCCGCCACCTTGGCGCAGGCTTCTCTCTCTGCTGCGAGCTTGATTTCTAGCTTCCTGAGTTTTTCGTGGAGGACGAAGTTTTCCTGCTCAAGGTAGGAGATGGTTTTTTGGAGCGGAGCCGTCCACTCCTCGCGCATCTTGTCCATGGTGATTTGGGTGAAATTCATGCCCTCTTCCTCGGTGGCTTCATCTCATCTTCCGGCTGCACTTCTGCGAGCTTCAGGTTTGTGAGCTGTTGCGTAATCATCAGCTTCACGGCCAATTCATCTGCCTCTGGATGAGCCCTGCAGACGTTGGAGAGAACCCGCTTGAGTTCGTAGTTGATGAAGGTGGCGAGGGGGGACATGGGCTCACTTTCCTTTAGCTCTCGTCTGCTTGATGAATGCTTCGGTGCGTTTCACTTTGCGGAGAACTTCCGTCAGAGATTCCTTAGCCTCTTCCAATGCGGCGTCGATGTATTCGGCCACGTTAATGCGTGCATCCTCAATCTCGACCTCTATCGTCGTCCACCGATGACCACACGCATCGCATTTTCTGCGCCGGCGAATGCAGCCATCCTCTCGTTCGCGAGAGTCCGATACGGTGGAGTCTTCTTCACCGCATGCCGAGCACCGCTTCATTCCGCCGCTTCCTTCATCGCCCTCTCCACTTCCGCCATCCGATCTCTTGCCTTGCGTTCAAGCCGAAAGATTTCTCCCTCGTGTCCCTTCATCACCTTCCGGAGCCACTCACGCATGCGGATTGCTTCCTTGTAGGAGGCGAATTCCTCCTTGGTGAGATAGCCGGTCCATTTGGCGTGCTTGGTGGCGAAGCGCATTACCGGCCGCGCTCCGCGCTCATCAGAAGGAGCCAGCCCATGGCTCCAAGGACCGACGCTAGGGACATCGCAGCGCGTGTTGGTGGTTCGCCAAGCCACGCCAAGCCGGCCTGCATAGCCTGGCTCAAGACGATGAAGGCGATGACCATCCTCGTCATGCCCGTGCCTCCAGGATCTTGATGGCATCGGCCAAGAACGCCAGTTCCTTCTCTGCGGCGTTCTTCTTCCGCGCGTTGCTGATCGTGAAATAGACGTAGCTCGCATGCGTCTTGGTCACTTCCGCAATCTCCATAGGCTTCATGCCGACGCGATGCAGAAGCAGGATCTTGTCCTTGATGCCTTGGCGGTACTTCACGAGCGCGCCCCTTTGATCGTTTGCTGTAGGTGCTCGCCAGACTGTTGGATGGCGGCAAGCTGGTTTCGGTATTTGGCCAGGTCCTGCGCCCGTCGTTGGTGGAACTCGATCTGCACGTCCAACTGGCGGATGGCGTTGGTGCGGATGGCTTGGGTCGGTTGCGGCGACGCCCGTTTCTGTTCCTTGCGCACCAGCCCCATATTGACGAGAGCCTTCCAGACCTTCTCATAGGGAAGGCCAAGAATGTCCGAGATGTCTTTGGGCGACCGTCCCCAGCGGTGCAGGTCGCGCAGGTCTT
>Ga0208916_10000029_pt1 | contig 58244 bp, 70 predicted proteins | sample DEB19_08_DNA_5_FD_184523 | JGI IMG/M metagenome (GOLD analysis project Ga0208916, IMG submission 184523) | Aqueous microbial communities from the Delaware River and Bay under freshwater to marine salinity gradient to study organic matter... | ecosystem: Environmental > Aquatic > Marine >... | reverse complement strand
GAGCAGGATGCCCTGAACGACGCCAAAGAAAACCGTAAAAACAGTTATTAACATGGCCACCTACGGAAAATACCGCATGGGCCTCAGTGATGGCAGGCGCATCACCGTTGAGGCATTTAGCGCAGCAGTCGCCATTGGTACCGCCCTGAGGCTGTACCGTGGCTGCAAGGTCGTGGAGTGCCACAGTGGTTACACCGAGTCGGAGGCCAAGTACGGCGGCCAAAAGGTGCTGGCTGGGTATGTGCCATACGACATCCCAAAGCACGAAGCCATGCCAGAGGGCGTGGAGGGCATGAGTGGGCCGATCTATTCTCCTGACGCCAAGGCGCCTATTTTGCCCAGCTTATTTAACGACTCCAAAATTGTGGAGGCATCCAAAAAATCCAAGAGCCAGTTTGACACTGTATGACTTACGCCGACGAAGCGACCAAGCTAGTACTGAACGACCGCAACGAGACCTACGGCAACCCTGCCGATGACTACGCCAAGGTAGCCAAGATGTGGTCCGGTCTCCTTCACCCGATCCTGAAAAAGGACATTACGCCGCCTCAAGCCATGCTGATGATGCTCTTGATCAAGCTTAGTCGGGAGATGCACATGGCTAAGTCCGACAACATCATTGATGCCCATGGTTACCTGCTCTGCTACGAGTGGGCCGTGACGGGTAACCGTCCCGTTCCTAAGGGCGAAGAAAAAACTTGCAACGACGCATTAACCTCCAACAAACTACCTCCCACATGAGCACACAACCTACCATGGTCGACATCGACCCCGCCCAAAACTGGAAAGAGATGTACCAGAGTACGCTCAGAATCCACCTCAATCAAAATGAACGCATGCGTGAGATGCGCTTGGAGATTCAATCGCTCAAGCTGGCCTTGGACGCCGCCAAGCGGAGGTCCCACAATGAGTGAGATATCGGACACAATGGCGGCATGTGAAAACATGCTCTATAAATATTCGCACATGGCTGCTAGCAAAAATCAACCGATGCCGAAAAACGCCAAGGACATGATCGCCGGAACATTCCTCACCAACGAGGAAAAGCTCAAGATCTGGGAGCTGCGTGATCAAAACCTTAGCCACTGCAAAATCGGCATGGCAATTGGCAGATCCCATACGAGCGTAAGAAAAGTTCTCACCAAAGCCCGCCCACAATGATCCCCCTATCTTTTCAGTTCGCGGTAGCTACCCGCAATGTCCCCGAGTCATTCAGGTACGACGCCCAAGGTCGTGTTCACCTCGTCAGCATCGCCGCCGCCTTTGGGTGGCTCGACCCCATCTACGGCAGCAAGAGGTCAATCGCTCGGCTGGGCATCCTCGCCAATAACGAGGTGCATCGCAATGGCAGCGGCAACCGCGCCGCCCGCCGTGAGGCCCAGTATGAGACCAAGGCATGGTATGACCACCACGCCGCTTGTGAAGGGGGTGCCAAGTGAGCAGGCGTTACGATCTTACGCCGACCGAGGTTCAGGCGATAACAATTGCCGACCTGAGAGCACAGATAGAACTGATGAACGAACGGTTATTCTACCTCAACTCGGAGCTGGCCAAGTTCCGTTACGAGTTCTTGACCCACCCCGCCATCAGGCGCCCATCATCACCATGAACACACACGACAACACCGAACCGAAAGTTGAACAGTGGATGCGGGAAGCCGTAAGAGAAATAGAGCTATCTGATTGCATGACCGACAGGGGGGCCATCATCGCCCGCCACGCCCCCGCGCAGTCACCCGCGAAGACGCCGCAGGCGTCGATTTGGAGGCCGGTGAGCCAGAGGCCGACGAGGGAGGACGCGTCAAATCAAGGTAGGGTTATTTGGCTTTACTGCGGAATCGAGCCGTTTTCCGGCCAATGGAACTCGGATATTTGCGCTTCGGGATCAACACATTGGGCGCGGCCACGGGACATCCTTGCAGGACTGCCGTTGCCGGTGGAGCAGACGCAGGAGGAGTTGGATGCGGAGTGGGTTGGGCAACTGTTTCGGGACTGCGAACCGGTGGGAAAAAACGATGTTCTTGATGCCATCGCCTACGGTCGCAGCACCGCCCCGAACACCCCGGACCCCACCACCCCATGACCCCCAACGATAAACCGCCATTCGGCGACACCGACCTTGGGGTACTTATTGGCTTCGCCATTATCGTCCTGAGCACGTTCCTCGGCATGGGTATCCTCTTTGGTGCCTACGGCTATTGGCGGCTCTAGACCACCCAGAAGGCCAAGAACGGCATAACGGGTCCAACCATAGCCATCACATGAAAAAGAACCGTACAGGGCATCAGGATCGCCCACAAAGAACCGTTGCTATAAGTAAGGAGAAGGAAGAGGAGGGGGAGAGGGTGGAGCAGTGGGCTAGCGCATTAGCCATGAGGCTAGTGGCGTTGGAGCACCGGATCCACGAGCTAGAGCAACAAAAGCAAGCCGAAGGCAGTGGAAAGTGCTTAAGCTATAGCAGTGGGCCACTTAAGGAGTTACCGGAGACGATTACGCACATGCGTGGAGGCACAAGAGTTAACATAATTACAAAAACAAAAGCAGACAAACGGAAATGGTCGTGCATTTTGCACGGTTTTTTCGTGCGTTTTGCACAATTGATGAGGATTTTATGAGCATTTTACTAAGGATTTTGCGTATCGTAGCCATCATAGCGCCTTTGCTGGTAGGCATTTGCGTAATGTTGGTGATGTTGTTGCTGGAATTGGTGCTGGCAGTTAACAATATGTTACTCCAGCAACTGAACGATCTGTTTGTTGGCTGGGGTTTGGAGAGCATGGCCGTGTTCCGGAAGCCCCAAGACCCACCGGAAGACTGATAAACAGCCCCATTACTGGTACCAACAATACATTGATCAGCTATTACCATGTCCGCTAAGCCCTTACGCCATTCCACAGCCCAGAAGCCCCGTGGACGCCCCAAGACCAGTACCAAGGTCCAGTGGAAGCGATGGGTGGAGCCCAGTGTGATCCCGGCACTGGAGGCCCTCTTGGGTGGGGCGGCGCCCATGAATACTCCCAAGGCCCTAGCCAACGATGTCATGGCCCTCCTAGAGGATGTAGGGCGATTAGAGGCGGAGAAGGTAGAGCTACAGCACCGGGTGGAGGGGCTGATAAGCGGATCCACTGATGAAGCCGTCGCCATGCTCCGCTACCGATTGGGTAAGGCCGAAGCCCGTGTTCACGAATTGGAGGGGGAGCAATTTAGCTGAAACGCCAATCCGCCAATCCGCCAATACCAATGCCAATCCAATCCAATGGCGAATCCCCAATGCCAATCCCCAATCCCCAATCCAATGCGAATCCCAATATCAATGCTTGACGGCAATCCGAATGGTCAATCCAATGGACCCATCTTCGTTGAGAGAAGCTAGGGGAACCCGATTGGATGTGTCATCATCCAGTTGGGTTTTTCTAGCTTGACTGGGTGATGGTCTGTGCTCCATAGTGCCCTTCGTTGGGCGAGGACACGCCGTAGCCAGTCTCACTTTCACCAGAAAGAGAAACCCGATTGGATGTGTCCTCATCCAGCCGGGTTTTTTCTTTTAACCCGTTAGCCCCCTTACGGAGAAAGAGATCCCGCTCACAGCCCCCTGAAGGCTCGGACGGCGCAGTATCGGTAGCTGGAGCGTGCAACGCCTAAAATCCCACCAGCGTAAAAGGAGGCCCCCTAGCGGGGCCGTGAGCGAGGGAACATCGTGTGTACATTGGCCTACCCGAGCACGACCCTCAGATGCGAGCGATACCACAGTCCGGAGCGATCAGTCTCTCCACTCAATCGAGCGCAGCTACATCCCCTGTTGGGGGTGAGCTGTGCTCGCAATGTGTCCACGAGCCGGATCGATCAACTCTCCGGTAACTGTTATTGGATCAGCTTAACACTGGTGCTCAGTTGTCTTTGATGGGTGGACACAAAAAAGCCCCAACCAGTCCATTCGGACCAGCTGGGGCTCGGGAGCGCGTAAGGCTATTGGCTGATCTCCATCAGGTGCTCCTCGTCGCGCTGATAGTCATTGGACCAGACGTCGTGCAGAAAGAACTCAAGCTCGTGGCCAGCGTTAGCAGCCTCCTCCGTCAGCCGGCCCACATAGTTGTTGCCGTCCCACCGCTCCGACATGCCGGCGTAAACCTCTTGGAGCATCTCTTCGATGTCGCCGTGGAGCTGCTCGTACCCGCGAGGGGTGAGGTCATTGGGGATGGACCAGCGCAGCGCGGTCCGGTGAAAAATGTCACAGGACACGCCATTCCCGATTTCGGCGTTGGTGTAATACCAGATGCGACCGTCGGCGGTCAGTTTGACGTAGGCATTTTGCGGGTTGGATTGGCCGGAATACTGGAGCAGCAGGGGGGCGGGGCCAGTGAGCGTGTCTAGGTTAGTAATCATGTGTCTGATTTATCGTTTGGGTTTAACTGAACAAGCCAGCCACCCCTTAAAGGAGTAGCTGGGTGTTGAATTAAGAAACGCGCAGCGGATTCTGTTCAATGGTGTTCACGTTGCCGGAAGGGTGCGTGATGTGAACCATGCCGCCGGGAGTTTCGCGGAGCCAGCGATGGGCGGCGCGGATTGCGCGATCCTTCGCGTAAGGGAAAGCCGCTTGGCTGGGAATGTCCGAAAATGTCTGATGGGTGCGAATTTCTTCGCCCTTGGAGAACTCAACATGGAACGGGCCAAGGTCGGATTTTGATTCAGGTTTCATTTGGTGGATTTGGTTGGGGGTTGGGGTTAACTGAACAGGCCAGCCACCCCGTGAGGAGGGGCTGGGTGTTGAGTCAGCTGCTTTGCGTGAACCTCTTATCCAGAAGGCCAGCGAGCTCCTTGGCGCACCCCACCCATGCGTCCGGGGTGATAAAGCTATCCTTCATGCTCTCGCGGAGAGCCTGCTCGTTGGCGACAACGTTTGCGCTGTACTTGCCGCAAGCCTCCAAGATGAAGGCCTGCATCAACGCGCCGTGCGCGGAGTGGTTCATGATGTGGGTGATGAATTTAATGTTGGTCTGGCGGGCGTTTTTCATGTGTGTGTCTGGTTTGTGGTTAACTGAACAGGTCAGCCGCCCGGAGGCAGCTGGGTGTTGAGTCAGCCCTTGGCGTCGTTCTTCACGCCGAACTTCTCCAAGTCCCAAGCGGGGATCGCAAAGCGGATTTCCGCGACCTCATACTGGGTGCCGTTAACGGAGTACCAGATGCCGTCGTAGCATGCGATTGGTCCCGTGGATGTGAGGCGGATTTCGGTTGGTGGGGTGGGTGGGAGTTTCATGTGTGTGTCTGGTTTGTGTTGCGACCGGAATTGGCCGTAACCGGAGCATCAATATCCTAGAGGATAATAGCAACACCCAAAATAGCGAAATCACGAAATAGTTTTCGCCAATCCCAATCACCAATTGGCCAATCCCAATCCCAATCCAATCCGCCAATCCCAATCTCAATCCCAATCGCTAGCACTATCCGATCGGGCAATGGCGATGGTTAATCCCGATAGCTCAATCCCAACCACGGGGATCATTAGTCACTCCATCCGGATTCATCGGCCTTCCTTCCACTTTCCGCTTGCTCACCTGCGCGAGGGGTCTCATCCGTGATCCCATGCGGTAGTTGTGTCCCGCATTGTCTGTCGTTTGTTTGTGTGGCCCCGGCGTCGTTTACTCGGCGTCGGGGTTTTCTTTTGGCGCACGCGAAGGAGCCCGGACCCTTGGCATTTGCTAAAGGAAACCCTGGTGATCAAATAGGCATTGGCAACTGGGCACGAAAAAGCCCGGGGGGTTAGCCCGGGCTCGTGCTAGCGCTTGAGGCTTTATTCCTGAGGGTCCAAGACAAAGCCACCCGCGACGCCCTTGGCTTTCCCCTTGGCGCGAAGACCGACAATGCAGCCCCTAGGATCGAGGAAGCGCAGGTCGTGCTTGTCGCCGTTGGTGACGCCGTGGCCCTTGTGCCATAAAGGAAGTTCTTCGTTCTTCTTCGTGGCAAAGACCGCCGCCACGTTCACGCCAACGCTCAAGAGTTCAAAGGCCTTCTCTTTGTTGGTCTCGCTGAGCGAGAAGGTGATTTGATAATTTGCGGGCAAGTTGCCGTTCGCGAAGGAAAGCGCCTTGCTCGGGTTTTTGGTGTAATCATAGAACTGCACCTTGGGGAAACGCTTCATGAGAGAAGCGCCAACGGTGCCGCCTAGGTTTTCCCAAGGAAGGTCTGACGTTCCGTTGAGTCTGACGCACGGTTTTAGCCTCTGCGCTTTGGCCATGCGGATTAATGACGTGATATCATCCGCCAGCATTTCGACAAAGGCCTTTGGATCTTGCCAGAAAGCACGCGTCTTATTGATTCGCGCTTGCTGCACGTTGGAAAAGGCACCCATGCCGGCGGTGTAAAGGCACGCAAGCATGCACTCCACGGAAGCAAAGGCGCAAACAGTCTTTCGGCCTGCAATGGTGTGCGGTGCGAGATAAAGTATCCCTGTTAAATATCCCAGTGATTCCCCCTTAGTCGTCTTGGCGTTTTGTGTCGTTAAGTAGTGCATATGTTTTGTGCGTGTTGTGTTGAGTGAACCAACGTTGCGTCAGTTCTGCGGAAATATTGGCGAAGCGAATTGATCGGCTCAAGCTTTTATTTTAGGAAATTGATTTGCTAAATGCGAATTGGCCATTCACGAATCCAATCCCAATCCGAAATCCAATCCCAATCCACAATCCAAATGCCAATCGCAATCCGCAATCCAAAGGCCAATCCGAAGCGCAATCCGAACGCCAAGCGCAATCCGAAGCGCAATCCTCACTTGGACGTTTTGACCTCAGCTCCTAACGTTGACTTTAACAGACTCGACCGCTTCCTCGACCTTTCATCCCTCAGCCTTCAGACCCTCGCCATGATCCGGCCTCTTCTCGTGGCGGAGAGCCGCGCAATCACACGCGAGATAAGGAGCAACGGTAATCAGGAAAGCGTCTACTTCATGCGCCGGACGGACTTTCACCTGACTTGCTGCATCGCAGCGACGGACCGCCTGACCCTGCCCTACTTCCGGACCTGTGTTCCCGTCCTGACCTGACCGGCACCTCGTTAACGTTGACCCCGGCATGCCTAGCGCGTGTCGGGGCTTTCCTTTGCCCGGGCATGCCCCGTTCCTTTCCTATAGCAAACCCAGGTGCTGTCCGTGGCCCTGAATCAGGGCATGAAAAAGCCCCGACCTTGCGGGCCGGGGCTCGTGCTAGCGTGTGGGGCTTTAGACCGATAGCAGGTCAAACGCCCGGGCCTTCAGGTCGTCACCCGTGCCAAGCAACACGGATTCAAACCGGGCCTCGGCCTTCGACCGACCGCCCGTGGCGCGAACGGTCCGGCTGTGGTCCGTAAACTCCGTGACGGCGTTGAACGCGTCCCAACGGGTCGCGCCCACGTTCCCGGTGCCCCGGTTGAACAGGCCCGACAACGTGTCGAGCTGAGCCCCGGCCTTACCAGTGACTTCGCCACTGTCGTCGGGCTTGGCGCCGATCAGGGTCCGGAAGAACGCGGAGGCTTCCTCCGGGACCATGGCCACCTCGGCGAGGCGCTTGGCCTTGGCCTGCTCGATCAACTGGGCTGCGTCGACCGTCTCGACCAGCTTGATCCCGGCCGCGACGTTCGACTCGACGTTAACCGTGTGGCGGATCCCGAACACCCGGTTCCGCCCGCTTCCAATGGCGGCGTTCCATGTATTGGAACAAACCACTCGGACGTTGGTGCGGTGGAGTTCGAAGCACCCGGATCCGTCGTGACGGTTGACCCACAGGTCGAACGTGTTGATTTGATCCCGGGCCACGCACCAACCGTCCCGCTTCACGAGGGCCCAAATGCGGCGCCCGCCCCGCAGAGTGCCCGCCGTCTCGACGCAAGCCCGACCGCCATAAACCCGCTCCAGAATCTCGAAGAAGCGCGAATCCTTCAGGAGCCCGTAGCCCTCGCCGACCACTGAGAGGGGAAGGAGTTGGCCGTTGGTGTACCGGCCGAGAATGGCCTTGTAACCTTCGACCGGCATGCCGTTGGCGCAGACCGGGGTCTCGATCATCTCGCGAGCCCCGACCCCTTCGACGTAGCATCGAAGAGGAGAGAGCAGGCCAGCGAAGAGCTGACCGAGCCCGTGCCATGCCGGCGTGTTGCTGCCGAGTACTACCGTGTCGTTTTCTAGGATTTCGTGTGACATATGCTGTATCTGTTTTCTGTGTTCTGCCTCGGCGGAATGCCTTGGCTTTCATGAGTCAGTCCGGCAGTGGCTCATGAGTCAACCCGATTTATTCCAAGAAAGAGTGTTGACACATCCGGGATAACTCTGCCCACTCATTCCAGCCCCGGGGATTCCCTCCGGAGCATAACGACAGAGACACAAAAAAACATGACACAAGAACAGATTCAGAACCTCGCCGCCCTCATTCAGCAGATCGTCAGCGATGAGGTGAACAAACAGTTGGTCAAGACCATCGCAATGGTAGCCGCAGAGGTGGACAACCGCTTCTCCGGCCTCGACATCGAAGGCAAGGTCGAGGACGCCATCGATGACGCCAACATCGACCGGCAGGTCTCCTCGGCCATCGACGACGCCGACATCGACAGCAAGGTGAGCGAAGCCCTCGACGGGTTCGACATCACGGACAAGGTCCGCGACGCGCTCAGGAACGCCAGCGTGACCTTCAGCCTGTGAGCGACCGCGCCCTCTGCGCCCTGCTCGGCGCGGCCTTCGCGGTCCTCGTCCTCGTCGACCTACTCCTAGCCCGCTAAGAGCCGGCAGGATCCTCAGCCCCGACCCTTAACCGGGCCGGGGCTTTCTTTTGTCCACACGGGCCGAACCAATTCAACCGCACCCAATACCCGAACTCGAAATCGAAAGCCCACCACGGGCAAAGGAAGGGCCTTGCCGGGCCTTCCTGCTTCCTACCCTGCACTGCTATTGCTTGCCCTGCTACGGAAGAGCGAGGCACCCACCCCCCGGCACCCCCCTACCCCCGGGTCCCCTCCCCCCGCCCCCCGGCCCCCCTCAACCACACAGCCACACCCCGTTCACCAAACATAATAGGCACGACAGTGACGGGCACTACAGTGATGGGCAAGACAGTGATGGGCAATACCAACTGCCCCCCACTCGTTATTATCTGGTACCAATATTGTTTTGGCTATTGCTGGCTCAAGAGCCATGCCGTCCCGATCCGCGCCTCACGCTGGGTATCGATCACCCCCACTTCACGGCATACATTCGCGTGGGTCTCGATCCAATGGTGGCACTGGTGGCACACCGCCATGAAGCTCTCCACATTGCACAGGTTCGGTCCGCGCCGCTTCTTGTGATGGATCTGGGTCGCCCGCCGGGAGCACAGGTGGTGGGTTGGCAGCTTTGCGGGGGCTTCGCATTGGGGGTGTTGCTGCAAGTAGAGCTTCCTCAGGTAGGAGTACCGAGAAAGTGCCGCCGCTCGTTTCGTGCTGGTAGGCGAGATTCTCGGCCTCGCACCTTTGGCGTTTGGCTTTTTGGGTTTTCGTGGGGTTGCGGACATTTTCGACATAGATGGGTTTGGTATCGGGGAGGAGCTGCGGATTGTCCCAGTCCTTGAGCTGCGCCCCCAGACGGAAGGCCTCACGGCGATTCTTGGGGCTGATCAGGTAGTAGGGCAGGCTGTTGCCATCCTGACGCCATTGGGTCTGCACGCCACGGATCTTGTACATCACGTCAGAGACCTCCTGCCAGCTCACATCCGACCAGCAACGCGACCAGATGTAGTCATGCTCAAAGCCATGCACGGCGCTGACATTCTTTGGGTTAAGGAATTGCCAGCGGAACAGGTGGCTAACGTAAACCATGGGCTGGTGGTATGGGTATTAGGCATGACATGCAACCAATTTTACGGCGCCTAGCCAATGATTATTGTGTTTGACAGCGCCCGACGCCGGAAGGCACGTTTTACCCCATGAATCAGCCGCCGGGGCCGGTCTGCCGGAACTACCAGTTCGTCATCCATTACCGGGATATCAAGAGGGTCAGTGAATGCCGGGATGAGGTCATGGCGCGGTTGCGTTCCGGCATCCCAATGCGGGTGGCTCATGAGGGACTACCCATCAGCAAGGCTGCGGTAGAAAAAATCGCCCAACGTATCGGTATCACCAAGGCCGATGAGGACCCCCTGCTGTCCGTCGTGGGCATGCATCACGTCACCCCCTACGACATTTACCAGATGTATGAGGGCGATAAGATGTCCGTGTATGCCATTTCCAAGGCCGTGCGTTCATCGCCCCTCACCATCGTCAAGGTGCTAAAGCGAATGGGAGCGGATATGCGCCCCAAGAAGGAAAGATTCCCAAAGCCCCCGAAGGCCCCGCGATACTCGATCACGGAATACAACAAGCGTGCAGCGCACTTGAGCAATGACCTGAACCGGTACATCGGGCTAAAGCGATGGCGCGACAAGATGGGGAAGAGGTACCTGCCGGTGTACGAATCCGTCCGGGGAGGCATGAACATGGCGGATGCAGCAGAGCTGCACAAGATGCGTGTCAATAGTTGCGGCAACCAGTTCTTCAGGCTCCAGAGACTTTACTATGCCTACCTAGATTACGGCAGGCGGTGCAGATTCAAGCTTAGGATACCGGCTCCGCGACTCAAACAGTACGAATATGTTGCGAAACAATCAGGCATTAGTGTGCTTGACTGGATGCGAGACACTCTATCTGCTGCCGCTGATAAGCTAGATGACCGATATGACCGAAATAAACCAGATCGAAAGTCCGTCAGATTCAATAAATCCAAGAGCCCGGATCCGGAAACCTAATTCCGAAGTGTTTGGAGATGCGTTTGACGTGTACATGAACGACCCCCGGCGACCAACGCTGGTACAGGTTGCTCGCGATCTGAGAATCTCCCCGGTATTGCTCACCCGGCACGCTCAGGAAAAGGGATGGGAAGGCCTTCGGGCCAATAGCGTAAGCGTTCAGGCCGTCAGTCAAAACGAACGGCGCATCAATATCGCCAAGCAGGTAGACGAGCGCATCGTCTTGGCCGCAGATGAAGCCGTCACACGCGCTTCCAAGGTATATTTGGAGGTAATAGAGAAGATTGCCGAGATGCCTCTTGATCCAATGATGGTCCCTGACGACGAACTGACCAAGGATGACCACGGCAACGTCAAAAACCGCCCCAAAAGATCCAAGTTGATTGAGGACAAGACCTTCCTGCTCAACCAAGCCATGGATGGTTTCATGAAAATGTCGGCTGGGGCTCAAGGCATAGGTCTGGTGTTGAGCCAGAAAGGCAACGGCATCACTGGAGCCGCAGAAGACCTGTCGAAATTGAGCAAACTGAACGTGCTACTGTTAAACATACAGCAAGGTAAGGGAGACGATTCCCTGAAGCGCGTCGAAGAGTTGAAACCTATGAACGCGAATGAGTAAGACCGATGAAAAGGTACCGGAAGCGCCTCCTGAACTCTCTCGCCAACGCCGCTGGCAGATTGCTCGACTGGCTGCGGGACTGTGCGTTCGCTGTGGGTCGCCCCGGAACCACTATTCTCAACGTTGCGACAAGTGTCAGAAGTCTGAAACTAAGAGGGCTCGCGAAAAAACTGGATTCCGTGCATGGAAAGAGGGCGGAAGGGGTCGCAAGCCAAGCAACCGGGACGATCAGTAATGACCCCGGACCTAAAAGCGTCCCTTTCGGCGATAAATGCCCTTCTGGAGAGAGCAAAAGACACGCACAACCCAGAAAGATTCAAAGATTTGACGGACGCTGTATACTTGGTTCTTCAAGACTCGGAATTCGTCAAGATATTGTCAAAAAGTGAGCGCCCGATCCAGCTCCAGACCGAAAACGACCTCTACAGCATCGCTCAGACGTATCTGAAGATGTTTTTGATGCGCCGGGACTACGAATCCGCCGCAACCTTGCTCTGGGGAGAAGAAACCTTCACGCATGAGCCCCGTTCAGTGCGAATGGTGTGGGAGGGCATCAAGAATCATCACTTGGTGAACATTCTGGGTGCCGCATCAATGGGTAAGACCTACTCGGCGTCCGCTTGGATGCTCTTGGACTGGGTGATGGACCCCGACTGGACGCTTGTGCGTGTCATGTCTACGAAGGAGGAGCACGTTAAGAAGAATCTCTTCGGCGACATGCAGCGCCTGTACCAAAACTCGGTAATACCCCTCCCGGGTAAGGCCGACAGCGAGTCAATCGCTACGGAAAACGGCAAACGGGGCGGCATGGGGATCTTCATCCTGACAATTGCCCGTGGCCATGAGGCCCGTGGCGCCATCAAGGGTGCTAAGATCAAACCGCGCCCGCCACACCCCCTATTCGGAACGTCCTCCAGATCCCGATTGTTGATCGATGAGGCCCAAGAAGTGCCGCCCAACGCCTTTGACGAAATCCCTAACCTCTATTCGTCCATGGAGGAAGGGGATACCGAGCACACGAAGATCGTGATGGCCGCTAATCCGAAGGACATATTCTCGGAATACGGCAAGAACTGCATTCCGGAGCAAGGCCTTGAGGATATTCAGACCATGATGTCCAATACCGACGTCTGGGAATCCACCACGGGTTGGCATTGCGTGCGCCTGAACGCCATGAAGTCGGAAAACGTCATCCACCGGAAGGATGTCTTCAAGCGGTTCTTCACTTGGAACGGGTACAAGATGAAGCTGAAGCAGTATTCAGGGGATCCCGAGCACCCCATGATGTGGAGTGAGGTTTACGGCATGTTTCCGCCCCGTGGGAATAAGGCCTGCATCGTCCAAAAGCACTGGGTGGACAACTCATACGGCGAATGGATCTTTGACGGTGGTGTATTCACGGTCGCTGCGGTCGATCCAGCCTTCACCGGGGACATGCCATCCATGGCAACGGGACGCGCAGGGCACGCTGTGGCTTGGAAGGGTAGTGATGGTGAGCGCCATGAGCTTGAACAGCCGGGAATCAGGCTACAAATCGATACTGTGGGCATTCTGCCAAGAGGGGACACCCAAGACTTGGCGGATGAGGTCATGTCGCGCCTTAAGGTTCTCGATGTAGTTCCCCACCACTTCGCCATTGACCGCACCGGTAACGGTCAGGGCGTACACGACAACATCAGGCGCCAATGGGGAGCAAAGGTCGTAGGGGTAACGGGTTCCCGGGCCGCAGAAGCGGTAGCCATCATGGGCATCCACTATTCCGAGAAAGCTACGGATGTGGCGGTGTGCGAAGAGGACACCAAGACCCCTGTCGAGCTGTACGACGGCATACGATCCGAGATCTGGTACGCCACCGGTAGATTCTTTGAGTACGGATACATCAAGATCGGTGCCGGCGTTGATACCGAAACCATCCAAGAGCTAGTGGAGCGCAAGGGCGGTTCTCCCAGCGGCAAGGGAAAGCTCCTTCAGGTGGAGAGCAAAGACCTCTACAAGTCTCGCGGGAACAAGTCCCCTGACCGTGCTGATGCGTTTACGATGCTCATTCAGTGCGCCCGTATTGCGATGGCAATCCGCCCCAAGAGCCCGGATACCGACGAATTACAGGAAGAGCCCAGCATCTACCAGAACCCCGGTGTTTTCGCCATGAAGATGGGCAAAGACCTCGATATGGGGTTCAATAACAAATTGCCCGAGGGATTAAACCCGAATAAGGATTAGCCATGAAACTGAACCAAGGAATGATTCCGCCGGGAGGTTTTCACTTTCAAGTTGCCAATGGGGTCATACTAAAATCGCCCACATATACCGCCCTGATAAAGGACATCATGGACTGGCGCACCCAGAACGGGGAGCCGATAGGGTCACCGGAAAAGGACGTGGACCGTTACTTCTGCAAGACGTGGCCTCACTTTTGCGTTCCTGAAACCCACGAGAGGTCCGGTGATGGCAGAAGCAGCATGCTCAAGCTGGTCAATGGATGGACGGCCCGGACGTTGCGAGATCAACCTTTTGGCGGGTATGACCTAGTCGACCAGAAAACGTCTGAATCGCGCTGCGTGACATGCATCAGCTGTCCGTTCAACAAACCATGGAGAAGCGACTGTGGCGCTTGCATGAAATCCACCGACGCAATTTCAGCCCGGATCCGTCAGTTGAGGAAAATTGCGCTTGACGATGGTCTGGTAGGCTGCTCGATCAATGGCTTCGATAATAAGACGGCAGTTCATATGCTGGTGGCGGATCTTCGCCTGACGGATGACCAGCTTTCTAGACTGCCACAAAACTGCTGGATACAGAACTCAACCGAATAAATCACATGCCACTGAAATCAAAAGCCCAAGCCCGTTATCTGTTCTCTCAGGCCCCCAAAGTTGGTCAGGAGATGTCTTCCATGACGCCTAGCGCAAAGAAGCTTCCGGATCGAGTTAGCCCCAAGGGTTCCCAGAAGAACAAGCCAGTCACCAAGGCCTTCAAGCCCAAGCGCTCGTCCATGAAACCCTTGTCCAGCTACGATGAAAATTCCCAGTCCTAAGCGACTCGGTCTTACTCATGATTCTTGGAGCCGTGAAGGTTCCAAGAACAAGAATAGCCAGTTATTTCTCGATAACTACGACGACATCTTCAGGGACCGTAAGCCCATTAGGGGTCACTTGAAGATTGTGTGGAAAAACGGCAAGCGATACGAGCTTCCCAATCCAGCGACCCACGGCAAAGCGGCGCAAATGGCATTGGATAAATTCAACCAAGAAACTGGCGGCATTAAGGTCAGAAAAGAAACAATATGAAACGACCGGATGTTATTTTGACTCCAGTGCTGGTTGTCACCCAATCGGATGCAAGCGCCTTAGCCTCTAGAATCCCCCACGAATACGTCGAGGGTAAGAAAAACTACTTCGTGACTATTGGCGTGCTAGACAAGGAAGGCATCGAAAGCCGAAGCGGCAAGGTAGTGTTTTCGCATTTCGTTTCCAACGAGGACGGCACCGAGCCGCAGGTTAAGGGCGAATGGGCGGTCAACGTACCAATCGTTCAGCTAGGCAACAAGCACGTCTTCAAGGTCGGGGACTTCAAGCTATGATCCCAAGACGAGCCGGCGGGGCGACATCTGGTCTTGAGCAACTCGTCCAGCCAGCACTCCCCCCTATCCCGGTGGGAGAATCCGCTATGAAAGACGCTGAACCCATAAAAGCCATTCCTTGGAAGGGTGCGCCAGATGAGCCCAAGCAATCCAACACCGCCAACCCAATGGCCCAGCTCTTTGTCGTGCTCTCAAAGTTTGTGGTCGTTTGCAAGACCAACGCCGTCTCCAAGGACGATTTCGATACTTTGGTCAAAAAGGGCTTGGTTGTATCGTATGGTGATTTTGCGGTTTGCAGCCAAAAAGGCCTGACATATTTGGTTGATTTCGAGATCGTTGCATGAAGATTAGTTGGAGATCACCATTCCGATTTGCTAAGGCTATTTACCGCTCGATTAAGATGTGGTGGACTCAGGGTGAGATCTTCGTTTCCGACCTTGAAGTAGACGCAAGGATGTCGGCATGCCGGTCTTGCATGTACCTAGAAGACAATAGCCAGTGCAGGCTTTGCACTTGTTACATAGCAAGTAAGGCATTGCTAGTTACGGAAGAATGCCCGATCAACCGTTGGCCTAGACGATAACTCTTTGGTATATTAGCTCATATGGCATCCACCGCCCCACAAGACACCACCCTGCCGGCAAATAAGTACCCGATGACCTCCGGGGTGGTCACGATTGAGGCGCCGCCCATGAAGGGGGATAAGCTCGATCTGGAGGCGCGTTCAGTACGCACTACTGACCAAGCTTGGAATCTCTGCAAATCCACGGAATCAGCCAACAAAACCCGTTCCCAGCGAGCCACGATGATGGAGCTGGAGTACACGGGTCAGGCCCCGTTCTCGCAATCCGATCAGATCGAGAAAGCCAATAGCTGGCAGTCGAACACCAACACAGGCATCCTTGCCGGCATCACCGACCGCAAGACGTTGCGGTTCATCAACGCCATCCAATCTCAGGTCTACCTGACCCGTTCGTCCCTTCCGACTACTTGGCCCAATTGGAAGCAAAAGAGCGACCTGTTCGATATCCACACCACGCGCATGATTCAGGGGTGGAAGAAGTACCCGAGCTTTGTTTCCGCCCTCGCCAAGGAAGACGTGCTCCATGGCTATGCGTATGCCGTATTTCTAGACCCGTACACTTGGACGCCACGCATGTTCAAGCAGGACGTTGCCTACGTTCCTGATGAAGCATCGCAGTACTCTGATGAGCTTCAGTTTTTCGTCATCAAGCAGGACTACCTGCTGAATGAATTCATCGACTTGTTTCGCGATGAAAAGGCTGCGGAAGAGATGGGCTTCAACATCCCTAATTGCATCGAAGCCGCCAACAAGTCTGAGATCAAGAACCCGCGAGAGGACATGGCGGTGACCGAATTCCGCAAGTTTGCGGAGTTCATTTCCGATGGCGTACTTGGCCTCACCTATTCGGTTTCCGGCCCTCGCGTCGTTAAGACTTACTTGCTCTGGAATCGTGAATACGATGGCAAGGTGTCGTTCTGGATCATGCTGCGCGATAACGGCAAGTTGCTGCGCTTTGCGGAAAAGATCTACGATAACTTTGACGATGTCGTAACGCTCTTTTCCCTTCAGCCCGGTAATGGGCATCTCCATTCCTCTAAGGGCATCGGCCGAATGATCATCGGCAACGTACGCATTGCGGAGCGCATCCGAAACCGGATGGTTGATAACATCAACATGTCCTCGCTCGTTATCCTCAAGGCTGACTCAGCCGCGAGGAACAAGCTGCAACCAGTGGTACACGCTCCGTTTGTCGTGATCGATAAGAGCATCGATGTCGACCAACAGCGTTTCGCTGCGGATGGCGACATGTACGCCGCCCTTGATCAACGCCTGCTCAACTACATGGAGCAAGCCGCCGGTGCGTACATCACCGCTAACCCCAATGCTCAGGGTCAGCCGGTAACCGCCACTGAGGCATCCCAAGACGCCAAGCGCGAACAGGAGAGTTCTGACATCACCGAAGCCCGCTGGTTCAACCAGTTCATGGAAATGGTTCAGATCATGCAGGAACGAGCTTTTACCGACGAAAACATCGATGAGGCCACCAAGTTCTTCAAGGAATTGACCCAGCAGATGGTCAGGCAAGAAGACGGAGCCGATAAGCTGTCTAACACGATCAATAAGCTCATTGGGGATAGCAACGATGAGTCCAAGGTTCCGATTAGAACCTTGGTCAACATGATGATCGATGGAATGACGGAGCAGGAGATCAAAATTCTTCGTTCCGCCCCATCCACCGGTTACGCCCATACGGATGACGCCATCGTAGCCCAAGGCATCCTAGCCGTGGCAAAGATGTACGCCAATAACCCCAACGTTGATCAGGTGGTCCTGACGCAACGTGGCGTAGAGGCCCTTGCCGGTCCTGATGCCGCCAAGGCCCTTGTTATCCCCGGCGCTGACCAGACCATCACTGCTGAAGCGGTACGCATGCAGATCTCCGAAGTCACCAGCATGAAATCGCTACAGATCCCTGTACCGGTTTCTCCTCGTGACAACCACCTTATCCACGGTCAGGTCTGCATGCAGATGCTGCAAAAGGCGGGTCAATCCCTTAGCAGTCTAGAAACGTTTGATCAGGCGGCAAAGCCTACCGAGCTGTTGATTAACCACTTTGCCGAGCATCTTGCTGGCTATCTCGCTCAAGGTAATCCGAGCCAGAACCAGCAATTCAAGGAAATGAATGAGTTCTACAAGCGGTTCAAAGTTCAATACGCCCAAGCCGTTCAAGTCGCACAGCAGGCGAAAATCCAAAACGAACTCGTTTCCCTTGGTGCGTCCCCTGAAACACTTGCTGCTGCGGCCCAAGGTACCCCTCCGATCCCGGGAGGCATTGGAGCGGGAGTTCAGGCGCCAGCGCAGTCCCCAGAGTCCGGAGTAAGCCCGGAAGGGCCAGATGTTGAGGCCGTTCAGACCGCACTGGCCCGTGAAGCCGGTCAGATGTCACCCGACCAGATCGAGGACCGACAGAAACGCGCCTACTACCGCCCGCCCGGGGTTGAGTAATTTATGAGCAAAGACTCGCTTGATGACGGCTTTAAGGCCGATGCCCTGAAGATCTTGGATGGATCCACCATGAAGGCCATCATTGAGGTCATGAGGGCTCGCACCCCGGAATACGCCAGTAGCACCGCAGACATGCATACGATTGCGGCTCAGGCCAAGATGCGGGAAGGGTATGAGTTGGCCATCACTAGCCTGCTTAATATTCCTCGTGAAGAGCCCGAGGTTAAGGCCGATAATCCAGAGCATATCCTTCTGGATCCTAGGGACTAATTGTGCTTGACGTTTGGTGTATCGGGGAAACTCTTGGCGTACCGCTATTACGCCCATGTTGAATCCTGAAGAAATCGACCAAACAACGGAAGCCTCGGAGCAGCCAGCTCCCATCGAAAATAACGAACCAGCAACACCAGATGAGCTTGGTGTTGGCCTGCGCCAGTCCAACGAGCCATTTAGCCCCATCGATTTCGATAGCATTATCGATAAGGCTTCTGCCGGTCTTGCCGGTGGTCCCAACCCTCTGGACGATGGCAAGAAGAAGCAAGAGGTCGAGCCCGCCGAAGAAGAGGTAGCCGAAGATACGGCAGAAGAGAAGGTCGAGGCCAAAACCCTCTTGGAGGACACCGAGGAAAGCAAGGTCGAGCCTGCCAAGGAAGCGGAAAAGAAGGAAGAGGCCCCTGTTGCAGATCCAGAAATCGAAGAGATTTCCAAGATCGAGAAGCAGATGAACCAGCATACCTCCCCTAAGACCAAGGAGCTGTTCAATCAGGTAAAGAAGGTCGCGGCATCTGAGCGTATTGAGCGCGAGAAGCTCGCCAAGGAATTGTCGGAGCTGAAAAAGCAGTCCGAGCAGAAACAGGCTGAATCCGGCAAGCTTCCCAAGGAAGTGGAGGAAGAGATCAGTCAACTTCGCGACAAGGTTCGCCAGTTTGATGCAAATTCCGATCCCGCCATTGTTGCCAAATACGACAAGCGCATCGAGTCCAACAACGAAAGCATCATCAAGACCCTGACGGATGCCGGTCTGCCCCCGGAGCATGCCGAGAAGCTCAAGAAAAGCGGTGTGTCGCTTTCGAGCTTAAAGCAATACCTCGATACCCTCGAAACCGGCAAGGGTGCGGACGGCAAGCAGTACGATTCCGACCCCGACACCGCAGAGAAGATCCGCGAGTCCCTGCGCGAGAACATGCGCCTGTCTAAGGACAAGGATCGCGAGATCACTGATTGGCGGACCAACTACGACCAACGCACCAAGCAAAACGAAGAGACGCAAAAGCGAAATGTCGAGGAAGCCACCAATCGCTTGAACACTGAGTTTACTGGCCATCTCAGTAAGTGGGATTTCCTTAAAAAGCCCGCCGATATCCTCGAAACCGATGCCCCCGCGATCCGCAAGGAAAAGGAGTCCGCAATCAAGGGCTTCAATGAACAGTCCCTTGCGTTTGCCGATGCCATCAAGAAAGAGACCTCGGATCCGCTGAACGCTCAGATCGCAGCTCGCGTTGGCATCCTGTATCGCGACCTTGTTGCTCCGCAGCTCAAGAACCAGCTCGGCGCCGCCCAAAAAGAGATCGAGACCCTCAGGGGCCAAATCTCCAACATGCGTAAGGCAGGGTCGGCATCCAAGACCATTGGTACCGGCAAGCCTTCTGCTACCGCCCAGAAGCGGGAGTATTCCAACAACGAAGGCTTTGACGACATCATCGATTCCGTTGCCTCTCAGGCCATGGAGCAGCGCCAGACCTAACGAGTATGGATATCTCAAAAACGGTCTTAGATTTCGTTGAAAAACACGGAGTCGAAAAGGCCATGGAAGTGACGGGAAAGACTGCTGAAGCCGTTAACTCTTGGGGCAGGGGCAAAAGCCCGACCTTGGATACGCTACAGAAGATCATCAACTCCGACCCGCAGTTGTTTTTTCCGTCAGCACCGACACCCGAACCCGCGCAGGAACAGTCGGTGACAATTGCCCCTTACGAGTTTCCCGCAGGCAAGAAGGTCCATATTCTGATGCCTTCCGTCAGGCCGATCCACATTGGCGTCCTGAAGTCCATTACGGCCCTCTACGAGCGCGACAAGATGCAGTTTACCACTGTGTCCGACAACTCGTATGTCAGGGCTAGGAATCGATGCGCTCAGGCGTTCCTTGACGGTGGTGCGGAATACAGCTTCTGGATCGATGACGACACCGTGTTGCCCCATGGCGACGTACCGTACTTTCGAGCCCTGTCTGACAATCCCTCGTTCCCCCCGCAATTCATCAACATCAACCCGATTGCCAAGTTGATGCAGACGGGAAGGACCTTGATCGGTGGATGCTATTTTGGACGTCAGCCCGGTGGCACCGCTCAGTTCCAAGAAGCCTACCAGTCAACGATCACCAACGACTCTGCCCATTCCGGTCCACGAAACGTTGTCAACTCAACGGGCTGGGTCGGATTTGGGTGCGCGTTGGTCCATCGCAGCGTCTTTAATGACATCATCTCAAAGCAGCCGGATGTCACCATCAAGGATCCAGCGTTCACGAACCGTTTTGGTTACAGCTATGGCTTCTTCAATTACATAGGCGATTTGTCGGAAGACGTTTCATTCTGCACAAGGGCCAGAAACGCTGGCCATCAAGCCTACGTTGATATGTCAGTTATGCCCCTTCACATGGGCACCATTGGTTACTCCTACCACAATACAACTCGCCGTCCCGCCGCCCGATGAATAACGAAAAAAAGCCACGCAAATTTCTCGTAGTTATCAACTACTGGAACGGTGACAGGGAAATGGCCATCAACCTCGCGAACTTGATTTGCGACCTTGAGCCAAAGTTCAACGACAAGGTGGACATCATGTTTTACCGCCGGTGGGATGCAAATGTCGTTCCGACCTTTTTGATCGATAAGCTCAAGATCAAGTTTGGCGACGTGCATAACCATGTCTGCCGGCGCCGCAACGCCATTGGGTACCCGTATGGCCCCAATGAGATGTTTTACGATTTGCTGGAGACGATGGGGAATCGAGACTGGCAGACGAAGTACTTTGCGTTCCTTAACATGGAGCCGGATTGCTGTCCGTTATCGCGTGATTGGCTGAAGGGAATCCTTCAGGCTTACGATGAGGCGTACAACGAGGGTAAGTCCGCTACCGGCCATATTCACAATCAGGCCAATTTTAACCATTTGAACGGCGCATCCATCTATGCCACCGACTTTTGGCATAAAGCTGGTGCCATGAATATCATTGGTGGCCCCACCAACATCGCCTACGATATTTATCATCGAAATCGCGTGATGCCGCTGTCCAAGGACACGAACTTCATGCTTTTGGATTTTAATCGTAAGACGATTACCGAAGAAGATTTGTTCAGCCTTCGCAAGAATGGTGAATTCCCCGTTTACCTTCACGGCGTAAAAGACGTCAGCGCGATTATGGCCGTCAGGAACCGGTACCTCGGGAATGTCGGCAATGATGGTAACGTCGTGAACATTCGCACGGTATGCACCTATTACGACCAATGCCTAAAGACTGATCCAGCCTGCCAAAAAGCAACTATTGCGATGTGGAAGGCAGCTTGGATCAACGCTGGTTACAATCCAGTGGTGCTTGAAGAGTGGGATGCCAGCAAGTGCGATGGGTATGCAGAGCTGAAGGAAAAGATAGCCTCAATGCCATCCGTCGCCCCTAGCCGCGTTGCTAAGGCCAACCTTTATCGGTGGCTGGCGTTTTCCGCCGTTGGTGGTGGCTTATTCGTGGAGTATGACGTGTTCCCGAACAGAAGCATGGCACATGAGGACATTCCGAAGGCCGATGGGTTCAACGCGCTTCAGACCAACCGTCTATCCGCCGTTTCATCCGACAATAGGGCGCTCAAGATTTTCATCAAAGAGATCGTTAAGTACGACTTTTCGGCATACCAGAACATTACCAGTGACCAAGATATCTTGAAGAAGTGTACCGACACATTCTGGCTCAAGCAGCACGATGTGGTTAAGGGCTGGAACTCCAACCTTTGGGCTCAAGCAAAGTTAATCCACTTCTCTGCCAAGGACTGCAAGTCCGCAGGTGCTTCCTTTAACAAGAACACCATCATTCAGCAGTTCCTCAAGTGAGGATGGCCTCGATCTGCTTTCGGTATTCAGGGGTAACGCCCTTCTTCGACCAGAAATAGCGAACAGGGTTGATGAGTGGGCGTTGCTCAACCGAGCCATCATCGAGGTGCCACAGGAACCTCATGGGATGATCTTTTGTGGTAGGGATTCCAGTGCTTGGGTCTCTTGCGACCGGTTCAATCCCGAGCTTTAACCATTTTTCGTCAGCCCAGTATTTCCCGGGTGTGTGGACGCAGGTAACGATGCGATATTTGCTGGAGTCGTGTTGCAGCAAAAATGCCCCCATGGTCGGGAATTCCGAAAACGTTTGCGGGAATTCGTTACGCTGAAGCAGTACGTATTGATCGAACGGGTATCCGTGAAGATCCTCGATGTGGTTCCTGAGGCGCCGGTACATGTCTACATGGTAAAGCGAAGGATGCCGAACCATGGTCTCCCATTCGCAATCAAACCCAAGGGCATGAAGGGAATTCTTCTTCCACCCGTAACGGCTTTGGTACTGGATGAAGTCATCGTAATGCTCGCGCACCAAAAGGGGCTTTTCACCGTCCATGAATGTTGCCGGCGTGAACGGTTCCCCGAAAATACAGTCGGAATCGATATGGCACACAATGTCGGTACCCTTGGGGCACCAGATATCGCCCTGACACTTTGAAGCCATGTGGCCCAAGAACCCCTTGTTAGGGACTTCGATGCAATTCCTTAGGGAGCACCCGTACCTGTCGGCAAGTGGCTTAAAGGCCTCTTTATCTTGATGCGGAACAACTAGCGTTATGCCGGAAAACCCAGAACCAAATTTCGCAATTGATTGTAGGGCGTAAGAAGTGAATTCCAGATCCTTACGATAAGTTACCAGCAAAATTTCAACTTTCATCTTGGTTGCGTAAATGTGTACGTTCTAATGAGGTTGCGCCAGCCTATTTGAAACCCTATCATAATCCCATGGCCGACTCCAGTTGCATGATTCCCCCGACAGTGGCGTACCTATTCAAGGGCGTTGTAGGCCCTACTGGTGCAACTGGTCCGCTTGGCCCTACCGGCCCCGCTAATGGCCCTAGCGGCCCCTCTGGTCCAACGGGAGCCACTGGAGCCACGGGAGCTACCGGAGCCCAAGGAGCAACGGGTGCTACTGGCGTAATGGGCCCTACTGGACCTCAGGGAGCCCAAGGCATCTCTGGCCCCCAAGGCGATATCGGCGTGATCGGAGCCACTGGCTCTGTTGGCCCTACCGGGATTCAGGGAGCTACCGGTCCATTGGGTCCACAGGGAAATACTGGAGATTTTGGTGCCACTGGTTCATCGGGTCCGGCTGGTGCCACCGGCCCATCTGGTGGTCCCGCTGGGGCTACGGGTGCTCAGGGTCCAACCGGACAAACCGGTCCCGCCCCATTGATGACCGGTGTATCGGGTCAAATCGGGATTACTTCTGTTGCTGGAACGTACCAGTTTAGTCTCGCCAACGATATTTCGGGACCAAGTAGCGTTACTGTCAGGCGATTCCCGGCAATTGTTGGAACAGTATCGTATGGCGGTACATCCACTATCGATTTTACTCAGGGAGACGCCCAATTACTCACCATGCTGGGTGATACTGTTTTCGCCACCAGCAACATTCAGCAGGGCCAATCGATTCTGGTCTGCGTCACTGCCGGTGCATCCACCCGAAACGTATCATTCCCGGCTGGGTGGACTTGGCTTCCATCGGCGGTCGGCGCCCCCACCACTCTCGGTGCAGGTAAGACAGCCCAACTAGCCATCATGGCATGGACTGGCGTCGACAGCGGTATCGTCGCGGCATGGATTGCGTAGCATGAAAGCGTTCACCGTTGCGTTAATTGCCAGTCTTTCGTCATCGGGTTCTCCCGTAACTGTAACCGCAGGCCCAAATCCCATCACCGTATCCGGTAATTTCGTTTTGTTTCCGACTCTTACGACATCTCCGGTGACTGCTTATGCTCACGGTGGTCTATCCCCGTATTCATACGAAATAAACTACGTCTCAGGAGACATGGACATTACCGCTAATTTGTTTACCGATAGCGCCTCATTTGAGGCTACGGCTGTGGCCGCGCCATCCGAATATAATGCAACATTTTGCTTCAAAGTTACTGACTCCATTGGCGCAATAGGTTACAGCCCCAATGTAGACGTAACCATTACCTTTACTAGCTAGACCCTACCATGGCCGATAATCCCCTTAATTACGTCGTACAACCCATTACGGTTACCCCGGACGGAACGCTAGGGGCTACTGGCGCCACTGGTCCTCAGGGTCTCCAAGGTCCAGCCGGACCAGCGGGTAGCGGTGGGGGTGGGGGTGGCGGGGAAACGGGACCAACAGGTCCAGCGGGTGGTCCGGGAGCCACTGGGGCCACCGGAGCGGGCGTGACGGGCGCTACTGGACCCTATGGCGTTACTGGGTCCACGGGTCCAGCCGGCCCTACCGGAGCCCCCGGCCCAGCTAGCGTCCAAGGAGCCACGGGTTCCACTGGCGTAACTGGAGTGACCGGTCCCACTGGCGTTGGTGTATCGGGTGCTACGGGTCCATCCGGAGCCGTAGGTTCTACTGGCCCTACGGGCGCAACCGGAATTGCTGGACCGACCGGAGCCACGGGTTCCACTGGTGTAACCGGGGTAACAGGTCCAACGGGTGTCGGCGTCACTGGGGCTACTGGTCCTGCTGGTAGCATTTCTGGCGCTGCCGGCGGAGATCTCACGGGTAACTATCCGAATCCCACGGTAAACCTTCTCTCCAACGTCACGAGCATCACGCGCTACGCGGTGGCGTATACCGGTGGCGGCGTAATTCAACTTCGTTTCGATCTCGGCTCTTACGCCCAAATTGACGTGGGCGTAAATATGTCCGTCACCAGCTCCTACGGAATGGTCCGAGGGCGCATGCAGACGCTAGATCTGACGAATACGGCCGGGTCCATCATCAGCCTTTCGTGGCCGGCGGCTTGGCAGCTTGCGTCCGGGGCTCTCCCAACCAGTCTTGCCATCGGCGAGTCCATCCGTGTTGAGCTAACTTGCGGCGGAACGACCGAGGCCAGCATCATTGCGGCATTCTACGGCGCCTCCGGCGGTTCCGTCGGCCCCACCGGCCCTACTGGCGCATCGGGGTCCACCGGCCCCACCGGCCCGACCGGTCCGGCAGGATCCGGCGTACCGAGCGGCGGGGTAAAGTATGCCAGACTCGCCAAAAACAGTACCACTTCCGCAGATGTGGGATGGTACGGTCCTGACGTATTCAACGTGAAGGATTGGGGTGCGGTGGGGAACGGGAGCACGGACGACTACGCGGCGATTGCGGCGGCGATTGCGGCTGGGATAGCGACGACGAAACCGTTTTGCCTGTATCTTCCGATGGGCATTTACAAGTCGAGTGCGGCGTTGCCGGTGGCGCTCAACAACAACGGGCAGGCGTTCAGTATGCGTGGGGATGGCATTGGGGTGAGCCAACTTTACTTTTCCGACGCTTCGACGAATGGGGGAATGTCGGTGACGCGGGCGGCTGGTGGCGGGACATATACAAGTGACGCGCCATGCACCTTTACGGACTTCTCGTTGGTGGCTAATTCGGTGGCTGGCTACAACGGGCTGACTCTGACGAGTTCTGGGACGGATGCGCAGTTGCAGGGGACGCGGATCAGTCGGGTGGCGTTTTTTCAGTCCACAAATGGCAGCACATATTTTGCCATCGGTTTGGACCTATACAACTGGATCAACGTCTATGTGGACAATTGCCAGTTCAACTGTTCGTCGGCTAGTATCCGCATTAGGGGCGCGAACGGTGCGACGAGCGGCTTTAAGGTGACGAATTGCTGGATGCAGGGTGGGACGTATGGGATTCAGGCTGACGGGACCGGGAGCTTGTCTAACCGGCTGGAAGGGCTTGAGGTGATCGACTGCACGATGATCGTGGTGGATTACGGGGTGTATTTCGTGAATAGCAGCGCAGGAAGTGTCTGTAACGTGATTGGTGGCGATTACGGCGCAAAGTATTCGGCGGTTTACACGGACGGGGTGTATAGCACGACGGTGAGTGCGATCAATGCGAGTGCGAACGGTGGGGCGGCGGGTTACGTTATAAACGTCAAGAACGCTACTGGCGTGAGCGTTACTGGGTGTTTTTTGGGCGGTCAGGGTGGAGCGGTTGTAGTGAACGGAATTTTGTTCAATTCCGTGAATGGCGGAACTTGCACGGGCAACACGTTCTACAATTTGGCTTCGACTGACACGGCTATTGGAATGGATGCCGGTTGCAGCTATTCGCTGGCGGTCGGCAACACGCGGCAAGGATCGACGGCGGCATATACCGATTTAGGAACAGGCGATTTGTTCGCCAACAATTTGTAACTAACCCATGAGCATTTGCACACCTCCCGTACCAGTACCGGTACTTGTCAGTGGTCCAGTTGGTGCCACGGGCGCCACCGGTCCCACCGGACCCATGCCATCAATTGGCACGATGGCATCCCAGAATGCAAATAACGTCTCCATATCCGGTGGGTACATTGGCAACATTCAGATACTGGGAGCGCATGTCAGGACCCTCTTTACGGAAACCGGTTACCCTGCCGGCGGAGCAATCCAACTTCGTTTTGATGTAAGCACACTTAATCTAATCCCGATCACCATCGATACCGTATTCACGGTCGCAGTGGCATTCGATGGCGGGGAGATGATCGCGCTTATCCGCAACACCACCGCCGGCCCACTCAACGTGACGTGGCCCGCTTGGATCCCGTCGGGCGGATCATTCCCGTCATCCCTGTCTTCCGGGCAATCCATGATTGTTCATGCCTATGCCACCGGCAATTCCGTGGGCGATGTCTACGCCATGTCATCGCTATAAATTGCCCTGAAACGACTTAACTGATACCATTCCGCCATGTCTTGCACCCCATGCCAATCTGCTACCGGTCCCACCGGATCTTGTTGTGGCCCAGACCCATTTTGCTCACCCCCAGTACCAGTAACCACCATAGTGGCTGGACCACAGGGTCCCACGGGTGCGACCGGCCCGCAGGGGGCGCAGGGTTTTCGAGGTGCTAGCGGCGCAACTGGCCCGCAGGGCGTTACCGGTCCTCAGGGCACAATTGGCATTACCGGTCCTCAGGGATCAACTGGCGTTCAAGGCCCAACGGGCGTGCAATCGATGGTCGCCTTCTTCACTGGTGCCATTTGGGACCCCGGCAGTCAGCCGGCTCAAAGGCTAACGAACCTTTCGGACGCCAGAGCCATTAACTTTGGTGCGATTGGATTTGCTAGCGGAACCTACCTATTCCACTTGGAAATGCAGCTTGGGTGGGCCGGTAATCTTAACGGGTACGCGGCATATCTTAATGGCCAAATTTATATTTCTACAGGCACGGATATCAACACGGCTGCGTTGATTCAGAATCTCTGGTGGGGTCGAGTTGCGACAAATGTTGGAACCGCTAATTACGGCACCGCCCAAAGCTATGGCTGCTGGTTTTATGGAACTGTGGTTCAGGGCGAAAACATCTATTGCGGAACGGGTAGCGACGTTTTCTTGCTCGGCGCCCAGCTTTCTGCGTTTATCGTTCCTCCTTACAGCGTAACTTCGCCGGGATTCATCAACGGTAGCAATAACTGATCACCATGACCGAACAACAGAGAGAAAAAGCCTTCCCAATCCACGTCGAACTTGGTCGTAGGGCTAATGAGGGTGCGATTCCCGAAATGAGCGACGGCATGGCCAATAAGAGCAAAAACAAGAAGTACTACCCCACGGTGTACATCTCTGACATTGCCGGCCTTGAAAATCTCCCGGAGGAGGGCTGCATCCTCGTTGATTACAAGCGGCGCAGTCTTACGATTAATCAGCGCGACGATAAGACCACATGCAGCGTCGAGCTGGAACTCCGCACTATCTGCATGCCGGATGACTATGACGGCAGTGATGACCTGAGCGATATCGTTGACGATCTCGCCAGCAAATCCGCCCGAAAGAAAGACAGCGACGAAGAAGACGATAGCGACAACGACTAATCATGTTCACCCACGGACAGGCAATTCTCGGCCCTCCAACGCTCGGTGAGATCATCGCCGCCAGCAAGAGCCGTGATATTCTTGGTATCGGTGATCGCGACTCCATCATCGATTACATCCAGAGGGCCATTGAATTGGCTACATGGAAGACCAACTGGGATCCCTATCTTGGGACCATGGACATCTGCTCAGACGACTGCGGCGTTGTAACGCTTCCGTCTGAGGTCGGCGTCATTCTCGCCTGTAACGTCGCTGGCTTCCCTGCTCAATTCCGCAATTCTTGGTTTGAGTACCACATCAATGGCCCCGGTACCGAGCAAGGCGCCGGCAGTAGCGCCGTTGGCATGGGCTTTAACTCAAGCGGTTATACTTGGGACGACCGCAACAAGAGCGCCGTCTTTCAAGACCTGAAGGAATGGTCTTATCTCGCCGCTATCGTGGAGAATCCGGCCGATGGTCAGGGTAACCTGTCGATCCAAGTCCATGGCGATACCATGGATGCCGATTACAACACCAAGTTCATCTCCATCGACATTCCTTTGCTTAACAATTATGCGGCCACCGATAGCGCCGCCACTCAGCTCAAGAACATCACCCGGGTAATCAAGCCGGTAACCCAAGGATACGTTAAGCTCATCGCATTCCCGGGCACGCAGCAGGCCAATGGTCGCACCATCGGCTATTACTCGCCCGGAGAGACCGCCCCTGAGTATCGCCGTATTCGCGTTAACGCCGCCTGCAAGCAGGTGCGGATCAAGTACCGACGTAACGAGATCCGTCTCGTTGACGACACCGATCTTGTCCCGTTCCCGTCCAAGCAGGCGATGTTGTTTCTTCTTAAGTCCATCCGTTTGTTTGAGACGAACAATCTCGATATCGCCCAAGCATACGAAAACAAAGCGGTGGCATTGCTTCTTGAGCGTCAGTTGATTGAGGATGGTCCCGCCACATTCAAGATTCAGGTGGAGCCCGGTTACGGCATGGGCTGTACGGACTACCGTTAAGTCATGGCCCAGAACGTCCCAAACACCCGCACCTACAAGGACATCATCGGACTTACCGATGGCGTTAATAGCTATCTGGACCCACAGTTCCTCAAGGAAACCGAAGTGCGGTGGGCCGAGAATGCGGTGAACAAGGGTGGCATTTGGCAGACGCGACCGGGGTTCGATAGCATTGTCGAACTGGCATTTAACTCCACCAGTGGTGATTTCTACACTTGGTATATCGATGCCGGGATGCCCAAGCTGCGCCCGCAGTTCTTCACGGTCTACAAACCGATCAACAGTGATCCCCAGTTTGTTTTTGGCGTTAACGGAGCCGTGTTCTACTGCATCATCAACAGCGACGGCACGATTGATACCCCCAAGCGCATCAATCAGATCCAGCTAGCCAATGATGTGGACTACGTTTGCGCCGTGCAGACCATCCAGACCGCAGACCTGATCAATGGCGTCGTGTACGTCATCCCGCCAAGATCAGTTCTTTTCATTCAGGATGGAGTAAGCCGAGCCGCCTACTGGAATGGCAATGCCGGCGGACACTTAAACCCAACGAAGCGATGGGACGTTGATGCACTTGGCAACGCCGTATACGTTGACGGGTTTAACCAGACCCGCATTGGCCAGTGGATGGCTTGGTCGGGCAATCGTCTTTGGGTGGCGTGCGATAATCAGGTGTTCGCGTCCGATCTGAACGACCCATTCCATTTTACGGATGAAACCGTGCTAACGAAGATACCTTCGTTCACGTTCCCGACCCGGGTTACAGGGTTGGTTGACCGTGGCACTAGCGGTGTTCAGCAGAACCTGATGTTCGTTGGCACCGAGGAAGGGATCTTCACCCTGTGGTCCGGTATTTTGGATCGTACGTTGTGGGCCACTGCTGCTGATTTCCAGCGCAAGGTCTTTGCTGGGGTTGGGTGCGCCAGCCACAAGTCAATGATCAGCCACATGGGATTGCTGTACTGGTACAGCACCAATGGCGTCGTGGCTTTTGATAGCCTTGGTACCGTTACCAGCACGCAAGCCATTCCGCCCATCGATAGCGAGCTGGCTTACTCCAAGAAGCAGATGGGTAACGACCGTATCGGCATCTGCGCCGGCAAGTTCGATAGCTATGTGTGGTGGTCTGTACCGGTGGCGGTTCAGAACAGCGAAAGCGGCTACAGCGCCACATACAACGGCAAGGTCTACAATGGCCACACGCAGGTGCTAGACCGCTTGGTGACCCCAGCCACTTTCTATCAGGGTACCGTTACTGGATTCGGCCAAAGCTCATGGCAGGGCGTATGGACCGGCTTACGCCCCATTGAGTGGTCCTCTTCGCACCTTAACGGCAAGAACCGGGTGTTCTGCCTGTCGCTCGACTACGATGGAGTGCTTCGTATCTGGGAGGCTTTTAACGGTAACCGCGCCGACAATAACCAGCCCATCGACTGGGCCGTCGAAACAAAGGCCCATGCGGTCACCGAGAACCCATTCTCCAAGTCCATATTTCGCCATTTCCGACTCCTGATGGCAGAGGTCTACGGCAATCTATCCATCAAGGGGTACTGGAAGGGCCTTCGCGGCCCGTATCACCAGCTACTTGATACGTCGGTCGCCGCCACCCCCGGGTCAGTCTTGTTGAATAATTCAACCTACTTCCCGATGACCACGAATAAGCCCGTGGAAAGCTTCAGCAAGCAGACCCGGGACATCCTGTCTGAGGATAACCGGTCCACCGAGGAATGCACTTCAGTGGATGTGGAGTCTCGGGATCAGGACGACATTGACCGCGCCTTTAGCCTTCTTTTCCGTTTTACGGGCATCGGAGCGGTCAAGGCATACCGACTAGCCGTTGACTTCAATCCGGACATCACAGAGGGCCAAGTAACGCCCCCAGAGACCGGCCAGCACATCCTGCCAGAGAATGGGTGCCCCAAGTACATTTCCGGCCCATTGGCGGACTACAACCTTGTAAAACGTGATTCAAAGGATGTTCTTATGCCCGTAGAGAGCCGTTACATCGAAACTGGATATCAACTCCCTCGTCCATAAGCACAAGCATTGCCCCGTCGGGGGCGCATTGGTACACTTACCGCCATGTCCTATACCACGATCCCGATCACTCTGACGCCGATCCCAGTCCCCGTAGGCATTCAGGCGGTTAACATCAATGACCTCCTGACCATCGTTTCTGAGTACATTTCTGGTCAGATTTCGGCCAACGTAAGCTTTTTCATCCAAGGCGATACCCCTCCCACCAGTGATCAGGGGGTGTTTTACAACACCAGTACGCTGCGATTTGAGGACTGGAGCCCAGCATCCGGCGCATATGTGCCGATTAGTGAGCTGCAAGTGGGTGACCTGAAAGCCGCCCTTCGCAATCAGGATGATACGGGCAATGGCTGGATCCTGTTGGACGGGCGCCAAATCGCCGCCATCGTCAATCTCACTCAGGTACAGATCAACAACCTGACGAGCTTGTTCCCTTCCGGCACGCTGCCTCTGTTTTCTTTCCTTTCTGGACTTCAGGGTCTCCCGGTTAGCGGATCCATCAGCGGCATCTCCAACCCCACCATCCAGCCATCCCCGGGCGTCATCGGTGGCTTGACTATCAGCTCATCGTATTCTCAGCCAGAGGTTCAGGCGCTTCGGAACAACACCGAGCTTCTGTCCAACTCGACCACGACCCTGCAAAACGCCACGTCCCAGATCCAATCGAGGACCGAGGCGATGCTTTCCTCCCTGAACAACGTTGGCTCCAATACCAGCTCCAAGTGGTTCGTTTTTTGCGGTTATCCTTCTTGATCCATGGTTGCCCTGAATGAATCGATTTCGTCGGTAGAGGTGGTGGGCGAAGAACCCATCAACGATAGCCGCTTGTCGAAAATCGAAAGCGTCGAGAGCCAGATGCTTCAGTTCCCTCAGGTCGACGTTCCGTTAACTCACATGTTCGCTCCCGGGGTGTACGCCCGCGAGGTTGTTATGCCGTCAGATTCGTTCGTGATTGGCCATCAACACAAGACTGAGCATTTCAATATCATCCTCACCGGTCGCGCCACCGTCATGATGGATGGCGTGGTTTACGAGATTAATGCCCCCGCCATCATCAAATCCAACGAGAACGTTCGCAAGATTCTCTACATCCATGAGGAGATGCGCTGGATCACAATTCATCCCACCAAAGAAACCAATATCGATAAGCTGGAAGAGATGCTTGTCGTGAAGAGCGAATCCTACTTGGAGCATCAGGCCATCAAAGAGATTGAGGCCATGAAGGCTCACCTGCTAGTACAAAAATCTTAACATCATGGCATTCATCGCAACAGCAATCGGAGCAGGTATCGGAGCGCTGGGGGCTGGAGCCGCAGTAGGTGGTATGACTGCCCTTGGCGGAGGGTTGATAGGCGCTAGCCTCGGCGCTGGTGTTGCCGGTACGATGGCCCAACGGTCCGCCGCCAACAAAGCTAGTGATCTAGCGAATGGCCTTCAATACCAGCCCATCGACCTAGCTGCGTTACAGAAGCAGGCTCAGGGATTTGCCGAAGAGAACATTCAGAAGTCACTCGCTCTGGAACAGCAATACCTTCCCGGTATTGCCTCCGCCCGTACCGGGCTCCAAAACCAAGTATCTGCCGATCTTGCGCGTGGAGGGAACCTTTCTCCTGATGTAATCAATCAAGTCACCAAGGCAAGCATGGCCCAAGCTGGTGGCGGTGGTTTTGGCGCGGGCCCACTTACTGCCGCTAACCTTGGCCTTACGGCTTACGATGTTCGCCAGAACGCGCAAAAGCGTGCTGCTGATTTGCTGGCCGCTAATCCATTGCCGGTATCAGGCTTGGACCCGGGCTCTCTGGCTTCCGCCGCTATCGCCCAAAACAATCAAGCCAACCAATTTCAGCTCAGCAAGGTTGGTGCGATCACTAATGCCAACCAGAGCAAGGCCGATGCGGCATCTAGCCTTGCCGGTTCCATCGGATCAATGGCTTCAATTTACGGCGGCATGCAAGGATCTACGATTCCGAGGGTAAGTACGCCCTCGTCATTGAGTAATACTGGTCCCACTTTTGGATCAACATCTGGACCTGCGACTATTTTTACGGCAGGTAATTGGCCTAGAAAATAACCATAGATCATGCCTTCCCCCACCGCAGGCTTCCAGCTTTCCGCCCTACCAGAGACCCTGTCGATCCCGACCAACGTCGGTAGATACGATGTCTCGCAGTCACAATTGGCTCAGGCCAATGCGATGAAGAACGTGCAGGCGGCTAGCTTGATCGGGCCAGAGACAAGGGCATTGATCGCCGACGCCCAAAAGAAGCGCCTAGAGGCCCAGAACGCCGCAGTAAGGGCGCAGGCACTGTCATCGTTCGTGTCGCCGGCAGCTCAGGCGGAAGCACGGGCAGCAATTGCCGCGAGCCAATCCGGTATGCTTCAATCACAGATAGAGTCCGCTCAACGTGGAGCGCAGCTCCCGGGAGCAGGTGAATTGGCGGGTTACAATCAGCAATCGGCACTTACACTCGCCAAAACAGCGGCCGAAAGCCCAACTGGGCTTAACATTCAGTATATTGATATGGGAAATGGAGTTAGGGTGCCCGTATCCGTTGATAACGATCGCAAGGTTACTCCTATTGGTGGCGCCGGAATGGCTTCTACTCTTGCGACAAGAACCGTACGGGGCGTAACGTATGTTCCAGAAGGCGCACCCTTTAGCGATGGAACCTCAACTTGGCAGACGTGGACAAGAATGGGAGTTGATCCCCTTGGACGTCCGGTTCCAATGCCGGGAAAAATCGTTAAGCGCGTAGACCAAGGCCCTCCCGATTCTTCTGAATTTGGTGAGCCACCCCCATCGGGGGTAAAGCCATTGGCTTCCCTTGGCGGAGTGGGTCTACCGTCTAAATTCACGGGTGGCCCATCATCTATTCTCGCATCAATCCCAAGCGCTAATTCCGCTTCTCCGGTTGCGACTCCCGTTGCTCCAGCAACACCTGCCACTGAGGTAGTAGCCGTTCCGCCGGTAGCACAGCCACCACCGGAAAAGCCCAAGGTAGCGGTGTCTTGGCTTCCTAATCCGGTCGACGCGACTGACCATAATGCTGTGGCTATGTCAGAAATTAACGCCGCAGCCGCAAAAACCAGAGGAGTACCGCTAAACAAAGTTCAACAGGCCGACAGGGCGAAACTGGCTTCCGATGTTCTGGATGTAACCAACAACTTTTCCGGTCAAAGCGCCGCCCTGAATAACGCCGCTCGGGCATTTGAAAACTTAAAAAGTAGCAGCGTACCCCCGGGGCCATTGAACGCATTCCTGCCCGCAAACTTGCTGGCGGTACTTGGGCTTGATGGGGCGCAGGACTTTGACTCGGCAATGACGTCATTGGTCGAAAAGTCTACGGGTGGCCTAAAGAACATTCGCGCCTACCAAGGCATTAAGGATCTCCTTATTTCCGCCAAGCCACGAAGGACGGATACTCCAAGGGTAATTGCCATGAAGATGGATTACATGGCTAGCTTGATGAATAAAACCTTGGAGCAAAGTGGCGCCATGGGTTACGCCCTTGATCAGGGAGCCTTGGCGCAAGACGTCGAATTGATCGCGGCAAGGAATTACAAATTGGGACCCAAAGATAGCTATGCGGCTTACGTTAGTCAGAATTCTCCGGGCTTTTCCGGAGCAAATGTTAATGATTTTGTAGCATTATGGAGACATGATAACCCCAACGGAACTAAGGCTGAAGCCCAAAAGGCTTGGGAAGCATTGCAATCCGCCGGGAAGCCGCCTTCCAAATAAAACTTATGGCACTCGCCAAAGGAACAAATGCCGATGAAGCGCAGGCTCCGTCGAATGATTTCGATTCCGCTTGGGATAACCATGTCGCGCAATCGGATAATAAGAATGCCGATAATTTTGATTCCGCATGGGGGCAAGCATCCGCAAAGCTCGCAAAGAACAATCTTCCAGACTTAAAGGCCAAGGTTGATTCCGGTGATAAATCCGCAATTGAGCCATACCAGAAAGCTCTTACGGAGTACTATTCCGGAACGAGCTGGAGCGATAGATTAAATGAATTAATTCCTGATGCGAATACTGCGGAGAAAATCGCCAATGCCCTTGAGGACACTATCGGATCCGTTGGTTCATCTGTTTGGGGGACAGTTAAGGGATTAATTCCCCATCCAGTCGATACCGTCACTGGCTTAACGCGAGGTGTAGTTTCAGGAGGAGCCAAGGCCCTTCTTATGGTGCCTGAGGCGCTTTCTGGATTAAAACAACAAATTCAGGCCGGAATTGGAGACGCGGAAGGAGCCGCTAGTACCGCTACCGAGCGTGCGGCGCAAATGGCTGAAATTAATTCAGCCCTAGAATCTTTTAAGAATGCTGAACCTACTGGCTTAAGTGTTACGGGGCTTCCGTTAAAGCCAAGTTCAGATTATAAAGCTAGCGAAGCACTAAAATCAGGTGCCGGGGTTGGAGAAATTGCGGGAATGTTTGCGACTCCTATTCCCAAGATCGTGGCCCCAGCCGTTGCCCCGATTCAAGAAGAGGAAATAGCCCGAAGGGTTCTTACTGGTACCACCGGCATGAATCGCATTGCGGGTTTAGCAGAACCAGCGGGAGATATTATTGGCGGAAAGATTAGTGGATGGCTTGGATCCCATGTGGGAAGGTGGGGCGGGAAGAAGATTGGAGAGGCGATGAAGAGCGAGCCACTTAAGGGCACTTCTTTTAGGTCTCTTGGGCATCTTGAAAGAGAGTCCGCATTGCAGACGAGGGCCATCGAACTCCATTCACAAGACTTGGACGCAGCAAAGTTGGCAGGAGATGGCAAGGCAGAGCTTGCGGCTCAAGGTAAGCTAAATGATGCCCTCACCAAGATGGAAGGCATCAATGAAGCTAGGTCTAAAGTTGATGGCGCCATACTTGGTGCAGAAGCCAAAGCGGATAGGTGGAAAATCCCAAATGCCGCAATAAAAGGCGGCGTTATCGGCGGTGCATACGAAGGGCTTGTCGGCACCCCGGGTGAGAGCGTGGCTCCCGGCGTTGCCGGCGGAGCTGCTTTTGGCGTTGGGGGCCATTTCCTTTCTAAGCCTGTTTCTGATTTTGTTAATTATTCATTAACCAAGAAGCCTATTGGTGCCGTAGTTCCGCCAGCACCACCAGCTCGCCCCGCCGTTCCCGGGGCTACAGTAGTCGAAGAGCCCGTTGCACCCGTTGCCACTGACGCCGCCATTGCCGTAGCCCGTCGCGCTGCCCCGCCTCCCGCCCCTGTTGTTCTCGTTGAGCACCCGAATACCGCTAACCCGAATGCGCCAGTATTACTGAAGACCCTTGGGATCCCCGGGCACGACAACCCAAGCTTGGCTACGACAACGGAGGGCGGCTTGAAGTCGATGTCCATTGCAACCGAAGAAGCCGGCAAGGCCGCTATCATGGGCAGGAACTCGCCTTACTCCAACATGGTGGAGTTGCCTAATGGCAAAGAAATCAAGAGCATCGGATATGGCGATGGATTTATCATCATCAAGGTCAAGAAGCCGACACTCGATAACTTCCAGACCTACCTATACGAGGGAACCTTGGAGCAGGCTCAGGCTATTGTTAATTCCTCCAATCCGTACAAGACCTTCCTTGATGGTATCAAGAAAAACAACCCAACCAGTCGGGTCGTTGATTTTCATGATCGGATACTCACTAAGGCGGCTAATGATCTTCCCCCGCCAGCACCAGCTCCAGCCCCCACGGGACCACTGGCTGGCGCCCCGCCACCACAGGTACCAGCGGAAAACGGGCCAGTCCTTTCCACTCTAGCCGAGCAACCTGCCGCTCCTGCCGCTACGCCCGAACCGGTTAAGTCAGAGTCACAGCAGTACCTAGAGAACCAGTCCCAGATCATAACGCCAACGAGCGCGGAATTGGCGAACGCCCCTAGGATCATGCAGGAAAGCCTGACGAAGAGTCTTGGGGCGGAACGTGAGAAATTCCTCAAGGAACTCAAGGACATCAATGATCGTCTTGAGGCAGAATCCGGCGCCAAGGCCGAAGCGAAGAAATCCGCCGAAGAGGCCAAGCGCGTAGCCGATGAGAAGGCCGCTCAGGATGAGGCCAAGAAGAACGAGAATGCCCTGAGCATTATCGCCCAGCTTGATGAGTCCAAGAAGAGCACGGAGCAATCCAAGCTCTCTGCTCAAGAGTCTTCCATTCAGGGCAAGATGGATCAGGTAATGGAGAACCATGGGATCTCTCGCCAAGCTCTGGCCAGAATTCGGGAAAGGTATTCCCCCGAAGAGTTCGCCAAGTACCTTGATGACCGCATTGCGTCAAAGCCAACGGATCTCAGTGTTGCCAAGGATTGGCTCGCCAATATCGAAGAGAGGCTAGCCGCAAATAGGGCTGACCTTAGCGCAAAGGAACAAGCCCATGTTGAGCGAGCCCAAGACCTATTGTCGGCCTTTGCTGACGATGAGCGGGCGCGTAGCTCACCAGCCGATGCCGAGGCCCTGAGGGCTAAACTCGCCGAAGATCAGGCCGTGTCGGACGTCTTGGGTAACAAGGAAGCAGCCGATCAAAAGACTGCTGGTGAAGCCATCTCGGAAGCGGAAAGTAAAGCCGCTACGGCAAAGAGGGCTGATGACGTTATTACCGCCCTTGAGGCTGACGAGCGGGCACGCCGTTCACCGGCTGATGCCGAAGCGCTCAGGGTCAAGCTTGCGGCTGAAGCTGCCAAGCCCCCCTCAGCTACCCCACCCCCGGAAGAGCCCCCAGCCGCTCCCGCCGTCAAGAAGCCCACGCCACCCACGCCAGCCCCGGCCGCTGGCAAGTTCGCGGCCCCCAAGAAGGCACCCGCCAAGGCCCTCGCGGCCCAAGAGGCACCGCCAGCCCCCGAACCCGCCCCAAAGCCCGTAGAACCAGCCAAACCGGCCAAGAAAGCGGTCGTGGAAGAGCCAGTGGAAGAGAGTTCGCCCCACGATAAGGCATGGGAGAAGGTTGACGAAGCCCTTCTTGATCCAGAGGTCAAGAAGAGCACAATCATGGCTATTGCCAATAAGAGCAAAGCCAACGGCCTGATCAGCGAGAAGGATTTGGCTGAATTGCAGCGCATTTCCAAGGACAGGGACATGGGTCCAGAAGACATTGGCCCTGAGCTAAAAGGCATGCTTGAGGCGAATGGTTATCGGGCGAAGCAAGCGCCCGTGAAAGTCAGCGCCGCCGAAAAGGAGCCCGTCATCGTAAAGACCGATAACGGAAAAACCGCAGCCCCGACCGTCAAGCTCGACAATCAGGTTTCCCAGCTCGCCACCAAGAAGCAACTGGATGCCCAGAAGCAATACTTGGGAAATGCCCTGAGCACGCTTGGTGAATCCGCCCCTGAAATCCCAGCCTTCCCCAAGGCCGAGACGGCCAAGGAATACGCCGATCACCTTGATACCATCAAGCGGTACGAGAACATTGGCGGTGTAGACGCCGCCCGCAGGGTTACCAATGCGAAAAAGCAAATCGGTGAACTGTCCAAGTTCGCACCAAAGGTAACCGTTGAGGTTCCCGGCGATGGCCAATTCAAGATAATCAACGATAAGTCCCACATCGAGGCATTCGCGGAGATTGTGGAAAAAAGCTTTGGCAAAGGAATCAAGCCCATCAAGCCCAGCGCTCGATCCGTCCCCAAGCTTACCCCGGAGGAATTGGCTTCGCATACCATGACCCCAGAGGAAGCCGCCAACTTTGGGGTTGAAAGCAAACCAGCGGAAGGCTCAAAAAAAAACGAAATAAAGGTAGCTGAAGAGCCATCGCATCCGATTGATAGAATCGAATCAAGCAATGCCTCCAAAAAGGCATTCGATAGGCAGAATTCGACGGTGAATCTAGAGAAGAACCCGGAAGCGCTATCGCTTGGTGGATCAACCTACCCTACGCTGGTGTCCAAGGACGGTAAGGTTAAGATCGCATTGGATGCGACCGACATATATGTCGCCCGATATGGCGTTTCGTATGCCGATAGATCGGATGTCAGCCCGAACCGACTGACGATAGCCGGGATTGTTACTGAAGCCGGTTCTCGCGGTCAGGGTTTGGCATCGAAAGCCATGGATGCCCTTATCGCGTCCGCCGACGAAAAGGGCATTACCCTAAAACTGGAGCCCCAACGCATGACCGAATTCGCCAAAAAGGGCGACAAGACCGCCTTGACCACTAAGCAACTCGCTGAATGGTACAAGAAAAAGGGATTCGTGCAGGAAGCAAAGGGATCCGACATGATCCTAGTGCGAGAACCCATTCTTGAAGAGAACGCGGGGTATAGCTCTGGGGATTTGGGGTACGGTAGAGACACTACCGCTGGAAGAATGTCGGGTGGCAGAGGAACGGGGCATGCCGGCACCGGCGTTTACTATACGTCAAAAGGAAAAAGCAGTACCGGTCGAAGTGATCGTCCGGTTCACAGGTTCGATGCTTCCAAGTACAAGCTCTACAAGCCGAGCGATAACGAATCTGCTGCCAATACTTTCTCTTCGCTGAAATACATCAACGGAATGGTAGATAATCCAAGTTTGCCTGCATCGAATGCCTCTTTTATCATTTGGCTTGAAATGGGTATGCAATCCAAGTTCAGCCAAGCAGATGTCGAGGGAATCATCGCAAAATCAGCAAAAGAAACCCGGGAAGACCTCTTGAAGTATGAGGCTAGGCATACCAGCCAATACATCGATTCCGCCTCAACCAGAGTCGTAAAGGCACTTGGGTATGAGGGTATCGATGTTCGCGGGTTGAGCCAATTCGACAACACCGACCACGGCAGCGTGATTTACGCCAAGTCCATCAAGCCCTAGGCTACCTTGGTGCTAGCGAATCGCCCCTTGATGTACTGCGAGAAGTAGCTGCCCTTGCTTCCAGAGGTCAGTAATCGGTCGTACACCCCAATCGGCACACTCATGTAGTTGTACATGGCTCCGTCATGGAACGTGATGCTCATGGTCTGCGATTTCTCGTCGTAGGCGATATCGCTGATATTGCTGCTGGTGACTTTCATGCTTGAAGTAGGCATGACAGATACCCATACAGCAACCGTAAAAGAAGATGACCACCAGCTCCATTGATCACCCATGCAACTACGATGGGATTATCAGTGAGGAAACGCCTCAGGCGGAGCGGATCGCCCGGTACCTGAAAGAGTCTGGATTCAGGAACGTGCTGGACGTTGGTTGCGGTCCCGGGATCTACGTCAAGGCGATGCGCCATCTGGATATTGAGGCCAATGGAGTAGACATTGACCCCCGTGCGGCAAAGGAAGCGAATTGCCATATCGAGGACATCGTCAACAGGTCCCTTTGCCCATCGTTTTGCGCCCACACCGTGCTATCCCTTGAAGTAGGGGAGCACATCCCGGAGGATCACTCATGGGACTACATCCGCTACATTCGCAACTGTGAGCCGACCACCGTGATCTTTAGCGCAGCCCAACCCGGGCAGGGTGGCGACGGCCATATCAACTGCCAGCCACCATCGTACTGGTGCAACAGGCTGAATTGGTATGGATTCGGGTACAACCCAGCCGCTACCTCCCACTTTGTTGATTACATGCGCTCCGGTTACCACATGGGCTGGCTCGTTAACAACGTGATGATCTTCCAACGCCAATGACCAAACCGACCCTCCATGTAATCGCGCCGTTCCATACGCTGATGAACAGTGACTACCATCACTGTGCCTTCACGCAAAAGGCGTTCCGGATCCCCAAGATGATGCAGCCTCTTGGCTATCGCGTCGTTGAGTACTCCAATGGGGAGTCGGAGTCTGAGGCTCAGGTAAAGGTGATGATCCTGACCAAGGAAGAACTGGAGTTGTCGGCCGGCAAACATGAGGGCGCCCAATTCCACGGTAACTCTGCGGTTCTCGGGACCCCCCATTGGATCAAATTCGACAATCGCCTTAAGGAAGAACTCAGGAAGCACGTCGCCCCGGGCGATATCATCTGCCATCCCTTTGGTCGATCCCACGCTGATGTCGTCAAGCTATTCCCTGACCAGCATCACGTTGAAACCGGCATTGGCTATCCCGACTCGGACTTTGGCGCCTTCCGGATCTTTGAGTCCTACGCTTGGATGCACTACCATCTTGGAAAGAAGCTCCATTTCGACGGCAATGGCCGCGTCTGCTACAATAGCGATCAGCTACCCATCGTGGGTGAGGGCGGGAAGGACTACATGTGGGTAGTACCCAACTACTTTGACCTTGAGGACTGGCCGTACAGGGCCGAAAAGGGCGAATACTTCCTCTATTACGGGCGAATCTGCTCCGAGAAGGGTCTGGATACCCTAAAGGTCATCGCGGACTACATTGACGAGGAAATCCACCTTGTTGGTCAAGGTGACGCAACCCCATGGAAGCACAAGAGGATCAAGTATCGTGGCCCGGTAACCGGAAAGGCCCGTGCTGACGTTGTGGGTAGAGCCAAGGCCCTCTTGATGCCCACCCGGTACATTGAGCCCTTTGGCGGTGCCGGGGTTGAGGGGCAGCTCTGTGGCGCCCCATTATTGGCCTCAAGCTACGGATGCTTCTCGGAAACCATTGACCACGGGGTAACGGGGTATCGGTGCCATACCCTTGGCGACTGGCTGGACGCCATCAAGATGGTGAACCAAGGCAAATTAAGCCGCAAGGTGACCAGCGAACGCGCCCAGAGACTATACTCCATGGAGACGTGCGCTAAACGCTATGATGCCATCTTCCAGCAGATTTCCGATCTGCGGCGTGGCGGTAGCGATCCAGAAGGATCCGGATGGTACCACATTCGTGGGCACATGGTCCATCAATGAGGGCATAAAAAAGGGCACCCAGTTAAGGGTGCCCTTGTTATTGCTTAAGCGGGGTATCGATTAGACACCGGACACGCCAGAGCAGGTAGAAACGTTGTCGTTCTCAACGCAGCGTTTGTACAGGATTGGCAGCACGAACCATGGGTAGATCGGGCGATAAGCGCGACCAATCTGGAAGGCCAGAACACCATAGTTCCGGAAGAAGTTCTGCACCATGTCTGGGTAGGCGCCGAAGATAACTTCGCCACCAAACATCTGCTGGGCCCACTTCATCCGACCTTCGCCAACCCACTTGGCAGGAACCTGACGCTCAAACGAATTACGAGCGAACAGGAAGCCAACTTCATGGGAGGCAACGAGCCAGCCCGGATTCACCACTTCGATGTTGCCGGTAGAACCAGCAGCAGAGACGTATGGCTCAACGGCAACGTAGGCGGAACCCGACCAGTTGTAACGCAGTGGGCGTTGATCCTCGCCGAAGTCGATACCACGGAACAGAGCCTTGAAGATGTAGCTCAGGTTGCCGCGTTTCGACTCACTGTCGCCGCTCATGCTACCGACAGCCAGAGGGCCATTCGGGAACTGAACATAGCCACCGGGACCAGCGCTGGCGCCAAGATCCTGACGGAGGTACTCAAGGATATCGGCGGAACCGATGAATCGCAGATGAGCCGCCTCGCCCTCACCGAACTTCCACGCAAGAAGATCCTGCGTGAGGTAACGGGCGTAGTGGTGCAACAGCTCAAACGTGAGACGCGCATCCGAATAGGTATTCGGGAGCGGCGTGTCGATCTGCTGCTGACCACCACTAATGGTGGAGTAGAACGCAGCGTTGCTCTGCACGACGGCCTTCACACCGGAACGGGTGAAGATTTCAGCGCGGGTGTCCGCGTTGATAAGCTCCGTGGAGTACTGCTGAACAGCCTGAAGCTGCGTCGACAGGGACTCCTTGAAGGCGTTGTACGCAACGTTGAGCGCGATCACATCAGAGAAATCCTGATAGATCTTGGCGACGTACTGGTAGCTGGAGGTACCAGACTTGCTGTTACCGGCATTCGCGCCAATGGACGTAACGTTGCCCATCGTCAGAAAGTCGGGGAACGTCATCGAGGTGCCGGGGACCGTACGGCCTTGCACGACGCTGACGTGAACAGGGGAGATCTGCGCCTCAAAGGTCTTCTGGGGAAGAACGGAAAGGTACGGAACATTGGCCGCAAGAGCGGCGCCAATAGGAGCAATAATGCGGGTGGGATCGGCCGCGAAAATCTGAGTCGCGGTAGGAAGATCCACATACGCTGGAGTGGGAGTGATAGGCATGATAATGCTGAGTAGAAAAGTTGATTAGTGCTGTGGAGAAGCGCCCACAACGACCGCCATCCGGTGGGTATTTCCGGATATGGTAGACCCGTTTTGCTCCAGCGGGTGTGCCTTTTGGGCGAGCCGACCTTGCGGTTAGACCCCTGTAATCATGACTTTAGCAAATATTGTTTCTTCTTGTCAATAGTTCGTATGGTCTATTGATGGTTTGATATGAAATGAATGCCAAGACTGGCTACTATACTGATGAGGGTAGAAGGTGCCGATTTTCCACCGATTACGTTACCCCGGGAGAGCATGGTCTGGCTTGGGCGATCCTTCTTCGCGCCGTAGAAGATGGGTGCAGTGAAGAGTGGTTAAAGGATATCGTTAATTTCTACGGGATGGATTTTGACGTGGATCTGTTCAAGAACGCGCCCGCCAATAAGATCAAGTTCAACAAGGCCACCAAAAAGATGATGGGGATACACTTCCCTAATCGCCGCAGGCCTCCGGGCCCCCTGCTATCATTGAGCGACGGACTGCATGTTGGTGGACTCAAGCATGTTGCCATGCCCGGTTCCTTTTGTTAATCTGGGCCATGTCTTGCAACCCGCCCAATTGGTGTACTCCCCCCAATTTTGACGTCATTTTCCCTGATCTGATCGGACCAACGGGTGCATCCGGCCCAACTGGGCCTATCGGGGCGACTGGGGCTACGGGTCCGCAGGCAACGACGGGTCCAACCGGAATCCAAGGTCCTAGCGGCCCCACGGGAGCAACCGGGCCTCAGGGAACGACTGGCCCTACTGGCCCCATTGGGCCAACTGGCATTCAAGGTCCTAGCGGTCCCACCGGACCAAATGGGTCAACGGGATCCACTGGACCACAAGGCATTACCGGCCCCACTGGGGCTACGGGACAAACGGGCGCCACCGGATCGACTGGCTCGACTGGCGTTATCGGTGCTACTGGTGCGACTGGCGTTGCTGGTGCCACGGGCGTTACGGGTCCCACCGGCGTTGCTGGTCCAACCGGAGCCATCGGAATTACCGGAGCTACCGGTGTTGCGGGGGTTACGGGAGCGACCGGCGTTACCGGTCCAACTGGCGCCACGGGCGTTGTTGGGGCTACGGGGCCTACTGGATCATTTGGTCAGACCGGTGTTGCCGGGCCTACCGGAGTCACTGGTGTCACTGGTGTGACCGGAGCGACCGGCGCTGTTGGTATCACTGGGGCAACCGGAGTATCTGGCGTCACCGGAGCTACGGGTGTCACCGGAGTGACTGGGCCTCAGGGTGCATCATCCAGCTATTTCCTGTACCGCGCTAACGTCAGTATAACCACGGGTTATCCCACTGACGGGCACGTTCTTTGGAACAACGCTACGCAAATTAGCGCCACGTCCATCAACGTCAGCCATCTGACGCACGACGGCGCTGACATAGATATTTTCTTGGATCTTCTGAAGACCGGGCAAACCTTTACGCTTCAGGACCAAAACAATAGCGCTAATTTCCAAAAGTGGACGATTTCCTCAACGCCATCTAACACGAATCCCGGAGCGGCAAACAGTTATTGGGTAATTCCAAGTACGCTTAATTCGTCTGGTGGCACTGGAACGACCAACTTTGCGTCAAACCATGATTTGTTCTTGGCGATTACATCGGGCGTCCAAGGACCGACTGGTCCCGCCGGCGCCACAGGTGCAGCAGGGGCAACAGGTGCCACTGGTGTGGCTGGCATCAGCGGAGCCACTGGCGTTGCTGGCGTGACCGGTGCAACCGGTGTTGGCGGTGCCTCTGGTGTAGGGGGATCCACTGGCGCCACGGGTGTCGCTGGAGTTACCGGGCCAACCGGTGTGGCCGGTGTCACTGGTCCAACCGGTGTGGCTGGAATTACCGGTGCCACGGGAGTAGCAGGGGTAACCGGCCCTACCGGAGTTGCTGGTGTCACGGGTCCCACTGGTGTCGATGGGGTAACCGGTCCCACAGGCGCTACGGGAGTCCAAGGCCCTACGGGCGCCACCGGAGTAATTGGCGTTACAGGACCCGTTGGGGCAACCGGCGTACAAGGCGCTACGGGTGTTGCGGGAGCAACTGGCATTCAGGGCTCGACTGGTGCCACGGGTGCAGCCGGCGTTACAGGCCCCACTGGGGTTGCTGGGGTTACAGGCCCCACCGGAGCCACTGGCGTCACCGGCCCCACGGGCGTTAGCGGCAGCAGTGGTGTCACCGGACCAACTGGTCCCGGCCTCACCTACGTCGTCAAGACCGCCAACTACACGATTGCAAATCTTGAGGGCGTGCTCGCAAACACCACGGGTGGTACATTCACGGTTACGCTGCCAATTACGCCATCCGCTGGCAGCATGTGCATCATTGCGGATGCCGCCACCAACTTTGGTACCACCAACCTTACCGTTGGGCGAAATGGCTCCACGATCAACGGAACGGCTGCGGACCTCACGCTAGATATTAGCGGTGTGTCGGTGCAGTTCGTGTACTCCGGTACAACTTGGGATGTGTTCGCTCAGATCGGCGGTAACGGCGGTACGGCAATGACGCTGAACGGTGTGGAGACCGCCACTAACAAAACGTTTACCACTGGTAATGCGTTCAACGGAACTCTGGGTGCAACCACGCCAAGTACTGTTGTTGGAACTACCGTTTCCGATTCCATCGGAACAATGCGGCAAATCCCGCAGAACTCGCAGTCGGCAGCATACACGCTTGTTCTCTCTGATGGTGGCAAGCACCTTTTCCACCCAAGCGCCGATACAACCGCTCGCACGTTCACGATCCCGGCCAATAGTTCAGTAGCCTACGTCGTTGGGACAGCCATTACATTTGTGAATCAAAACGCTGGTGGCGTTATCACGATTGCGATTACGACAGACACGATGCGTCTTGCTGGTGCAGGAACAACTGGGTCGCGGACTCTGGCTGCTAACGGCATTGCGACTGCAATCAAAGTTACCTCAACGGAATGGTTGATCAGCGGCACCGGCCTTACCTGACCATGAGCGCAGTAATGCAGCAAATGCTGGTGGCGATGGGTGCAAGCAATCCATACATCGCGGCTACTGGCGGCACGGTAACTACAAGTGGAAATTACAAGATTCACACGTTTACCTCTAGTGGCACATTTACAGTTACCAACTATCCGGCAAGCGCAACCGTTGAAACATTGGTAATAGCGGGAGGTGGCGGCGGCGGTTGCACATACGGCGGCGGTGGCGGTGCTGGTGGATTACTGTACAACGCGGCTCTTGCGGTTGCGCTCACTTCATACGGAATTACGGTTGGTTCCGGAGGAGCTGGAGGCCCAAACTATACGACCAAAGGCGCAAACGGCGGGAACAGCGTGTTCAGCAGCCTGACCGCCCTAGGCGGCGGTGGCGGCGATTCGTTTCAGGTCCGAACCGGAGGCTCTGCGGGCGGTTCTGGAGGTGGTGGTGAGGGGTCCGCAACTGCCCAGTCGGGAGGGGGAGCTGGAAATGCTGTGCAAGGGTCGGATGGTGGCGCGGCGGCGTATGCCGAGGGTGGAGGCGGCGGTGGCTTTAACGCCGTTGGTAAAAGTGCAGATGGGGACGGAGACCCATACGGAGGAGATGGCGTGGCATATTCTATTTCTGGTTCCTCGCAAACTTACTGCGGAGGCGGCGGCGGCGGCACAGATGGTGATGGAGGATCAGGAGGATCAGGCGGCGGTGGACATGGCGGGGCAGGCTCGTTGAGCGGAGGTTCTTACTACGGTGCGGGCGGCGGCGGGTCCGGCGGAAATAGTGCCGCCGGTGCTTCTGGCTACCAAGGCATTGTCATTATAAAATACCGATACCAATGACAGCCTTTGACATAGCCCTGAAGATGTGGCCCATCGCCCTCGGCGCGATTACGCTCATGAATAATTTCAAAACATAACCAATCATGGCAACACTCTCCTCCATCATCACGCCGACGAACATCACGACGGCGAGTAATACGCAGACGCTCACCAACAAGACGCTCACGAGTCCAACGCTGACCACTCCAGCATTGGGGACACCAGCATCGGGCGTAGTCACCAACCTGACCGGCACAGCTTCGATCAATATTAACGGCACGGTGGGCGCGACCACGGCAAATACCGGCGCGTTCACTACCGTTACAGCCACCGGTAACATCACCGCCTACTACTCTGACGATCGCCTCAAGACTAAACTTGGTAACATTGAAAACGCTCTAGATAAAGTGTGTTCCCTCGATGGTTTTTACTACGAGGCTAACGAGACGGCGCAAGCCCTTGGCTACAAACCAGTGCGTGAAGTTGGTTTGTCTGCACAGAGCGTCCAGAAAGTGCTACCAGAAGTCATTGCTCCAGCACCTATCGACCCACAATACTTGACGATGCACTACGAGCGGGTTGTTCCGTTGCTTGTCGAAGCAATCAAAGAACTGCGTGCTGAAATTGCTGCTCTAAAAAAGGGCAACTGCTGATATGGCACTTCCAACAGGACAGATTAGTATGGGTAATGTTAATACTGAGCTAGGTTATTCAGCTACTGCTCAGATCAGCCTTAACGATGCCGCCGTTCGCACCCTAGCTGGTGTTGCAAGCGGTGCTATTTCTATGCAAAATTTGCAGGGAAAAAGCTCTGGCCCTCCAGTTTCTGGTTACATTGGGTGGTATGACGCAACCTCGTGGAGCACGAGCACCTATATTTGGACAGACAAATCTGGAAATGGAAATCATGCTCAAGGATATACCCCCGGCGGAGGAATACAACTAGTTGCAGTTACTGGAAATGGTTCCAGCAAAACGGTTGATGCAGTTAGAATGGTTAGCACCGCAGGAGCTTATCCATATATGCAATGGCCCGTTGGTATTGTTCCTTCAACATACACACTGTTCCATGTTTGCAGATATACCGGAGCCGCAGGAGGAGGATCAGGAAGAATTATTCAAGGAACCTCGCAAAATTGGCTCTCAGGTTTTTGGAATAATAGCATAAATTCTTTTTACCACAACGGATGGGTTGCTTATCCGGCTGCTGGAACGACAACTAACTGGAGGTATTCAACGGATCAAAATAGTTTGGGTAGGCAAAATGGTGTTACATACGGAACCGGTAACGAAGGTAGCCCTAGTTACGATCGAATTTGCGTTAATAATGGTCCATATGGTGAACCCGCTGATTGCGATATTGCGGAAGTCATTGTTTACAACACTACGTTAAACTCTGGGCAATACGCCTCAGTGGAAGCATACCTGACGAGCAAGTACGGTCTTTGAAAATGAGCGGCACTAAGGATACGAATTGGATGTCATACGTTGGGGATTACCCCGATCTTAGTGGGTACACGAATCCGCCGAACCCCGGGGATTACGATGACATCCTCAAGTTTGGTAATTGCAACAACGCCATGGCCTACAAGATGACCGTCGTGGCTGGTCGCGAAAACAACATCGATGCCGTTCGCGGGTCGCTGTATACCTTCGCCTACGTCGATATGCAGGATGGGGCTGGCGTGGCCACCATGACCCTCAAGGGCGCGATTGACGGCATCAAGATAGCCCACTGCTACATTGGCAGGAGTAAGGGCTCGTGCGAGATCGAGCTGGGCCAGTTCGACAAGTACTGGGACTGGAACCGAGCCCCCACCCGCAACGTGATGATCGATACCTGCACCACCAATGCCGGCCTCCCCATCCGGGTTAACGTTTGGGATTCCGATGCACCCGAGGTATTTATGTCCAACGTAAAGGTCCGACGGATACCTAAGCTTGTGTGGTTCCCTTACTTCTGCGTAAGATGGGTGTGGATCAGGGTCTTTCCATGAACTTCATCGATCTCCTTACGAACGCGGCTGGCGGTGGCGTCCTTGGCATGGGCCTGCATTGCTTCACCGACTGGCTCGATACCAAGAACAAGATCGCTATGATGAACGCGCAGGTGGCTGCTGCGGAAAAGACGGAGGCGTGGAAGGCGTTTACCGCCAGTCAAGGGGATAGCGGTCCGCTTCAGGTACCGCAGGGTGTATGGCCTTGGGTGGCGTCGATCTATGTTTTGGTGTTCGCCCTCAAGGAGGGCACGCGACCCGGATTGGCTTGGGCCGGTGTGGCGATTCTGTTTTACGTCTTCAGCGGGAGTGATGCCGCTACCAAATCCACCCTAGCCAGTGAATTTCAATTTGGAGCCTTTACGGCGATCTTCTGGTATTTCGGAGCCAGATACTCGCGCTCCTCCAAGTGACAACCGAAAACACCGACGCAATGAGCTACGACCCCAATAGCACTGACTCGATGTTTTCTAAGATCATGGAGCGCCTCGACAAGCAAGATATCACCCTTGAGAGAATCGAGAGGCAGACCGTAAAAACCAATGGGAGGGTAACGGAGCTAGAAAAGGAGAAATGGTACGTCCGTGGGGTTACCACCGCGTTGGCTTTCTTGGCGCCCGGTCTTTGGGAATATTTTAAGAATAAATAGCATCCAACAAATCAAAATGTTCTTCAAGAAATTAGCCGGGATCATCGCCAGCATGTTCATTTCCGATAAGGATTTGCCGGTCACCTACTCGCCGTTCAATTGCCCGCTGACCGGATCAACCACGATCCAAGGCGTCAGGGGCGTTAGTAAATCAAGCGACGTATGGATCTCTGGTACGCTTGCCAACGGATCCAGCAATGTGGTTGGCCTGATCTACAAGGGGCCACTGAGCCACAATGGTAGCTTGGGCAAGTGGTACACGTTCACCTATACCAGCCCCGACTTCAGTGACGTCATCAATACTTCGTGCTACGGTCCTAATAATTACGGCAAGGACGGCATTGAGTTCGTTGGGAGCTATAAGCGCACCTCCACTGGTTCATCTGCCCTTGGGTGCCTTTATCGGGGGCCTCTGGATGGCTCTGGCGAGTGGACGACCATCGCGCCCAATGGCGGTGACACCCTGAACGTCTATGTCCATAGCACGATGGGCGGGCTGGCGGTCGGTAATTACGATACCAAGCTCACCAATGGCTGCGCCTTCATCTACGACATTGAGAACGAGAGCTATTACTACCCCAGCATCCCCGGCGCCCTCACCCAGACGCTCTATGGCATCTGGCATAATGGCGGCACAAGCTACACCGTGGCTGGTGGTTACACTAGCAAGAGTCTGGATGCCATGAGCCAAGCGTTCATCGCCGACTACGATTCCAAGACCAAGGAAATCACCAACCTTCGGGCTTATCAGGGCGAAAACAAGATCGGCACTATGGTGACGCATTTCGAGGGCATCAATGGGGCCATCGGTGGCTACAATCTTGCCGCTGGATTCGTTAGCGCCAAGCGTCCATCCGGCGCCGCCTTGGTTACCGTCAACCGCAGTTTATTCGGCGGGTTTGGTAAAGCAAAGTGGCAGGCGCTCAAGTATCCAGATCAAACCCTTACCGGCTGCACATCTGATACCGTCTATGGCCGCAACATCATGGGTGTACTTATCACGGAAAGCGGTATTTCTTCTTACCTAGCGAAGCAATAGTTGGCTCAGATCCAAAAATAGCTGTGTGAAAAAACCCCTCAAGAAAGTCCGGCGTTTGTTTTGGGATATTGAGACCTCCCCTAACATCGGATTCTTTTGGAGGGCAGGGCCAAAGCAGTTCATTAACTCCGACTCGATTATCCATGAGCGGGCCGTTATCTGCATCTGCTACAAGTGGGAGGACGAGGATGAGGTCTATTACCTGAACTGGGACCATCAGCAGAGCGACAGGCTCATGCTCAAGAGGTTTTCGGTTATCGCTTCCACCGCTGATGAGATGGTGGCCCACAATGGCGACCGATTCGATCTTCCTTGGTTCAAGACCCGCTGCATCTTCCACGGGATCCAAACCAACTTCAGCTACAAGACCATTGATACGCTGCAATGGGCTAGACGTAACTTCTACTTTAACAGCAACAAGATGGATTACATCGCCACCTTCCTTGGTTGCGAGGGTAAGATGAAGACCGGATTGGACCTGTGGAAGAAGGTGGTGCTGAAGAACGACCGCAAGGCCCTCAAGTACATGGTCGAGTACTGCCAGCATGACGTGAAGATCCTTGAGAAGGTCTACACCAGACTCTCTGAGCACGTTAACGTGAAGACCCATGCCGGCGTTGCCGCTGGTCGTGACAAGTGGAGCTGCGTCAAGTGCGCCAGTGAGAAGGTGCGTAAGAGCAAGACCAAGATATCCGCCAAGGGGGAGCTGCACCACCAGATGCAATGCGCTGAGTGCGGTTCTTATTATGTGATATCGCCTAGGGTGTTCGCTGACTACCTAGAGGCCAAAAAGAAGTAGCCCCCGTCGGGTGAACGAGGGGGGCTAGTGTAAGGTCTTTCGCGAATAACTACCGCACCGATAGTACAGTTTTCCTTAACTGGGCTGCATTATGCCCCTTTCTGGTGCTATGCGTCAAGCATGATTATGGTAGAAGTGATGGGCTATCAGTAAGCCATCCGCGTCCTTGTGCTTCTTGATCATGCTGGCGTATTGGGGGTAGATCTGGGCGCCGCGCATGGCACTTGCCTGCTTGAGGGCCGCAGACCCCTTAATTTTGCCCAATACGGGCTCTTGCCACACCTTGGAGTCGATTACCTCAAATCCGCACCCAAGCTGCTCTAGCACGATAAGAACCGCCTCAAATGACCGTTGGCCGGGTAGCATGGCACTCATAAACTGGCCGGTGTATGGCCGCTCAATGTACGCCATGAAGGGAACGTGGGGTAACAGCAACCTTGTCAGCTCCTTATGGTCCACCCGCTTAACCTTCCTGCCGGCTTTGCCCTGAAGCATTTCCTTGATGGGGGTGTCAAAAAACAGGACGCAGTCCGGCTTAAGGATACCAATGGTACCCGTGGCACCGTTATCGATACCGACAATGGTGGCGCTCATTTATTGCCTTTCATGCGACGGTCATACACCGCGAGCACACGCTTGGCGTAAGCATGGGTAGAGGTGGGCCATGCGTTCCGGTTGGGGCCACCGTTCCAAGCTAGCGCTAGGGTATACGGCGCCGGGATCAGGCCTCGCTTTGTCAGTATGGCCGAGAAGTGGCGCAAGATACGCAAGGCTACCTTCGCCTGTACCTGTGGTGGCGCGGTCTCGATGGGCTCGATGGTGTACTCAGCCCATGTAGTGGGCATGATTTGCCATGGCGTCATCTCGCCCTTCTTGCCGATCTTGCCGGCGCTATTCTCCACCTCTGCGATGGACTCAAGGAAGACGCCCTCGTCAATGTGCGTGTTTGCCGGCCAGTTCTGAGCATTGTTCCCGTGAAGTATGACGGGGAATGCGATTATCATCTTAATCAGTGTACGTTTGATCATTGTGTTGGGGGGTTTTCGTTTTGGGATAAACGCGATAAGAGCTGATCGAGGAAGTGGCTGCGGCATGTCTTGATGTGCTTGCACAGCAAATTGTCATTACCGAGCACTCCCCCGGCATCGATGAGCGGCTGGCGTTTGATGGAAAAGTTTTCGCACGAACAATGCCCGATTCCGCCATTAGCCAGTAGATCAACCTGATAGGTATGATCAGGACGGGACTGGGAGGTTACGCGAAAAACGTAACGCCCCCAGTCCTGCACCCGCATAGGTTCAAGTACTCGCTCTGCCTTGGGCATAGTAAGCGTGTCTGGTATGTTGAGCTAATTGGAACTGCCACGAGAAGTGGTCGAAGTACGTCGATACGTCCTTGTCTTCGCCCTCTCCGAACCGCTGCTTGTCGAGACGGATCTTCCCGTCGTACCAACCATCGATCTCTGCCACCTTGAGCGGATCGTTCTTCTGGAGCGCCTCATCCCGGCGGCGTTGCTTGAGCTTATTGCGCCACACGATCAGCACATTGAAAGCCGCATTGTTGATGTCTTGCGACCCGCTGATGTCGGTCTTGGTTGGCACCCGGTCCTCGTTCTCGCTCTTACGCGAATGGGCAACGAGGATGACGTGTGAGCCGGTATCATTGCTGAAGGCCGTAAGTTCATCCATGAACCCACGCTGGCCATTGAAGTCCTCGCCACTGACGCCGCACTTGAAGAGCGAGTCGATCACGAAGACATCAATACCGAAACGCTTACGCGCATAGTTCATGGCCTCCAGCAGGCGATCCTTCTTGGCTACTCCAACATGGTCGTAGAACCACATGGATTCAGACATCCAGTTGATGCAGTCCTGCAACTCCAGCTTGTTGTCGGGAGCCCGCTTGGCTAGCGCGGCCCTTGACATCATGTGCAGGGTCTTGGCTGGCTTGATCTCCAGCGAAGCGTCGAACACCTTGGCGCCAAGACTGGTCAGGTGGACGATCAGATGATTGAGCATCTGGGTCTTGCCATGGCCACTGTAGCCCGATACCACGGTGAACTCACCGGGACGGATCCGGAAGGGCAGATCGGACCATGGCGTGCTGTAGCCGGCATTGCCTGCCTTGGCGTCGTACAGGTCCCAGACCTGATCGGTGAACGCCGATGCGCTCTTGATGTCCTCCAGATCGATCTGAGTGGCCTTGGCGAGGCACTCAAGGAAGCCCTCGCGCCTTAAGCCCTCACGCAGGCAGTCATTGGCATCCTTGTGGGGCAAGGAGACGATGAACGTGCGATGCAGGCCAATGCGACGTGCGATCTTCTCGGCAGCTTCTCGACCCGGGCCGTCCATATCAGTGCTGATATAGACCTTCTCAAATCGCTCCAACCACTCCCAGTCCAGCTCGATCCACTCTTGATCGGACACCCCATTCGGACAACTGACCGCAGGGATGCTAACCGACTGGTAGGACAGGGCGTCGATCTCGCCTTCGGTGATGACGATCTCGCGAACGTTGTCATCAATCGCGATCTTTCCGAAGAGGCACCGCTTGGTGCCATCGCTCGACCACATCTTCTTCTTGCCCTCGGCATCGCGCTCGACGTTCAGGTACTTAACATGGACCGCCTTGTCGTTACCCATCTCAAAGTACGGGAAGACAATGGTTTTACCCTCAAAGGCGTCGGCCACCTTGTTCCGAATCAAAACAATGGGATCAATCCCACGTTCCGATACGAGATACTCCATGACCGGGGTATTGGTCTCCACGATCCTGATATTCTTACCCCTGATGTCGGGCTGGGCGTACGTCTTGTTGCGATACTTTCGCACTGATGCGTGATCATCCTTAACGCCGAGCCACTCCTTGGCCTCCTTCACCGCATCGGCGAAGGATATGTTCTTGGCCTTGGACCAAAGAAAGAGCGGAGTCCCGCCCTTGTCGCTGGGGTTCGCATGGTCGATAAAGCAACCGATACGAGACCCCGAAATATGGATCTGGAGGCTTTCGCCCGCAGCTCCATCGATACCGCCAAGGAAAGCCGTATGGCCGCGCACCTTGGCATTAGGGAATAGCATGGAGACAAGTTCCTCCATGCGCCCCTTAAGCGCATTATTAAGTTCAGCTGTGTCCATTTTGTGTGTTACGAAGAGATCAACTTACCGTTGATTTGTGCGTGCATGATCCAACGTTGATTATCGCCCATAGGCCAGTAGTTCTTTGTGCAGAACCAAAGAAAGGCAACGGCGAGAAATTCCGCATATGCCTTCTCCTGTTCAACTTTCGTGTATGCCTTCCATACCGGCTCTGTCGGTTCCTCGCTATTGATGCCGCAATTCACGATTGCCGGCGTTTCCGCCAAGCCATTGGCCTTCTGATACGCTTTGGCGTAGAAGGACAACTGAAGCTTGTAGGAGTCCCAGAACTTGGCCGACTTGCCCTTGAACTTTGACGTCTTGTAGTCGATGATCGCCAGACCCCACTCATGGGTGTCAGCAATCAAGTCGGTCCTGCCGGCGATACCGATATCATCATCACAGAGCATGATCTCGGAACACACGCGGCGCTTGACCACCTTTTCGTAGGACGGGCCAAACACGTTGACGTAGGGCTGAAGTTTGAGGTCTTGGCACGGCGCAGGGTACATGTCTAGGGCATCGTGCAGTTGGGTGCCAAAGTCAGCGGCGTCAGTTGCCGGCTTGGCAGACAATTTAGCGATGCGACCCTTGTACGCTTCGACGTCCTCCCCCGTGCGAATGGGGTTTTTCATGACGACATCAAAGATCATGTTCTGCTTCCAAGTCTCAAGGGCGGGATTGGACCGCTCCTTGAGTACTGTTGTTACCGAAGGCCGAGCACTGACCTTGCGAGCTTTTCGCAAGTCAAGGTCGTGCGCGGCTTCGATCTGGCCACTGGAGCTTTTGACGTACCAGTGTCCTGATTGAGAGAAGAAGCTCACGGGTAGCCTTAGAACGGTGAACCGGCATCGGCTTCTGGATCCGCCACCTTAGGGGCGGGAGCAGTAGCCGGTGGCGCCTTGATTGGATCGAGCGGGATGTACCGCGCCAGACCATTCTTGTTCGCCTCAATGAAGATCGAGGCAACGCAGGACTGGAACATGGCATCGGTCATATCAATGCCATGCTGGGCCTTGATAACCGCGCTGGCGTTACGGGCCTGACCAACCGCATGGATGTACATCAAGCCGATCCGCCCCATCTCATCAGCGAAGTTAACCTTGGTGGCGGAGATGACGGCCTGCGATGGGGCAACTGGCATGTGCTTGCCGGGTTCACCACCAGCCGTACCGGCGCCAGAGCGAGCTTGGAAGACGTCAACGCTAGTCTTGTCGTTGAAGGTGATCTGGGGGGAGTTATTGTACTCCGTGCGCCTCATTCCGCCACCAGAGAAGACGCAGATCATGCCTTCCCACTTGGTCGGGTACCCACCAAAGAACGAGCCCGTGATCTGGGACGCAGGATTGTCTGGGTCAACAAGGGTGGCTTTACCGGGCGTCTTGCCCTGCGCGTCGCGGGTCTTCGTGACGACTGCCTTAAAGGATCCATTGACCCAAGAGGCTGGCGCCTGTCCGAGAATTTCAGTGATAGTGGTAATTGTATTTTGGCTCATATGCTGAATTTATTAAACGGTTTGGTTGTAGTGATTGGCAATCGCGTCCATCGCGAAGCCGATTCTCTGTTTATCCGGTGGCAGGCTTTTGCGGATCTTCTCCAGAACCATTGCCGTTTTTGGATCCACGCTTCCGCTCACCACGACCCTTAGGCTTCGACCCAGTCTTGGGCGACCCACTTTCAATTTCTTGCTCATGTCTGATATATTTTAATGTTACCTTTGGATGTGCTTGCCTGAATTTACTCAGTGCTTCTTCTGGATTGTCGGCATAAACCCACGTTTCACCGCCACACTTAACGAGCGATGTTTTCTTCTCCGGATTGTACGGAGTAACCGTGGAAAATGCCTCCCATTCAATTAGAACTCGGGTCTTGGCTTTTGGCGTGTTCATCGAGGAATTCCCGGATTGCCTTCACGCCCTCTACGGCAGCTGCTTGATCGAACGTGATGTCCTTGGGGTTGAACTTGGGCTTGAACTGAAGCTCAACCTTCAGGCTGTTTCCTTGGCAAGTAAGAACGATTTTAGTGACCGTCTTTTTCTTGGGGAGCAGACTGTCCGCGATGAGCTTAAGGCTTTGGATGAGTGACTTCATTTGATCAGTTGCTTGAGCTTGTAGGAGCGGACCTCGCTATCGTCAGCGATCTGGGCGACAAGATTCTTGGTGCCTGCCGACTTGGACTTCTCGTTGGAGTACTCCTCGATGACCCCCCTGATGTCCTCCTCCAGCGCCTGAAGCGATGGAATCATGTCGATGTTCTTGGTTGGCCATTCCGCCGCTGCTTTAGCGGCTTCGATGTTTACCGTGGGAAGATCCAACTTCTCATCCCCCAGTCCGATGATGCGCTCAACGACCGAGTCGTAGGCTGATTCGTAGGCTCCGTAGAGTTCCTCGAAGAATTCGTGCAGCTCAAGGAAATTTGAGCCCGACACGGTGTTGTGGCAGGCATGAGCGTAAAGCTGTGCCTCCCGTAATTTAGTAGCTAGTTTGTCCATTGCGATGTGGATATCTGTATTGCTTAGAGCAATTGTCCAGACTTTTCTTTGAGAAAAAGCTTGTGACTGGAAATATTCCCTCCATCACTGGTCGGGTCATGCACAACTACGACACGAAAAACAACACCACGATCAGCGACGAAGAACGCAAGCAGGCTCTTGAAGAGCTGTTCGCTTTTGAGCAACCCCTCACGGATGCCGAGATTGACGAGCTTGCTCGCATCGATTCCGCCCGCCACGGCCACCCCCACGAAGTTTAACCCATGAACGAAATCACCAAGCTAGACGATTATCAGCACCACGCTCTCCGTACCGCCCCGATCCCAAAAATGCGGATCTATGTGGACGGGGATCTGCTCCATGGAGCAATCGGCGTTGCCACGGAGTCGGGAGAGATTCTCGACGCCATGAAGAAGCACTATTTTTACGCGAAGCCTCTGGATATCGTGAATCTTCGCGAAGAGATCGGTGATGTGATGTGGTACCTCGCTCTGCTCTGCCGAGCTACCGACACTGATCTGTCGGCTGTTGCCACGATCAACATTGAAAAGCTCCGGGCGCGCTACCCCGGGAAGTTCGATGCCGGCCGAGCCCTGAAGCGCGATCTTTTGACCGAGCGTAATATCTTAGAGAAAAATACTGGACATGCCTGAAGTATTTCACACCATCACTGGATCCGACTGGGGCAGGAGCATCGCGGCAATGCGATCCGCCCCCAACCTAGTCCTCACTCAAATCCACAACAAGATGAACAACGAAAAACAAAGCCAAGAACTGAACAGCTACATAACCGCCCAGAACGAGGCGCTTGAAGCCAAGTGCAAAGCCGAAGGATTTACTTGGTGGTGCGTCAGTGCGATGACCGCAGAGGATCTGGCCGAGTACGGGGTGTACACGGTCAATCAGTACGAAGTATGGCAGGCCGAGCAGGATGCCCTGAACGACGCCAAAGAGGACCGTAAAAACAGTTACTAACATGGCCACCTACGGAAAATACCGCATGGGCCTCAGTGATGGCAGGCGCATCACCGTTGAGGCATTTAGCGCAGCAGTCGCCATTGGTACCGCCCTGAGGCTGTACCGTGGCTGCAAGGTCGT
>Ga0208916_10000028_pt1 | contig 58416 bp, 72 predicted proteins | sample DEB19_08_DNA_5_FD_184523 | JGI IMG/M metagenome (GOLD analysis project Ga0208916, IMG submission 184523) | Aqueous microbial communities from the Delaware River and Bay under freshwater to marine salinity gradient to study organic matter... | ecosystem: Environmental > Aquatic > Marine >... | reverse complement strand
CTTCTTCACGGTTTTCGAGTCTTGCTATTGCTTGTCGAAGATCGTGAATAATTCCAGATTTTTCGTATTTAACAGAACCCCAATCATCAAAGACATAATTCAAGATCATGCGTTTGTAGAAGCCTTTAGGCTCATTAGTCACATGATCATTTGATAAGCCACGAAAAACACCGTCAATTTTTTCAGCGAAAAAACGGTAACGACTTGCTAGTAAATCATCAAGCGTTGATCGTACTGTTGACTCTTCAAAATCGGGGCACTTTTTCTCACGAATCATGCTGAACCATTCGTCGCGACGTGCTTGCGGCATAACCTCAAGCACATCGGTTTTCTTCATAGCAATAGACCAATAATGGCTATTAAGTGCAGCAATCGCAGGCTCGAGGCTGAAAAGCTTAGACACGCTTGGTATGTTGTATTGGCGGTCTGTTTGCCCGGCCAAGAAAAACGCAACAGCACTTTGAGTTTCAGTAGCCGACATTGAGTCGGCCACTTGTTCAATGCGGCTACGGGTTTGACGGTACTCAGCAACAATGCCATCAATCATGTCAGTACTTGACGGTAAAAAAAGATTTTCATCAACGAGATGCGACATTAAACAACCCCCTTTATTAGCCCAAGCCACCAATATGGCCACGAGTACGCGCATTACCACGAGCAGCTTGGCGACGGTGTTGCAGACGATTCATCACAGACCAAACGTCGCTATAAGCATCGTGCAAATCGTTATCAGGCACCGAGTTTTTAAAGTTATCGTACTCAATGTTCATAATTGATTTAGCAATGGCATTAGCAACTTGCTTACGGGGAATAAACGCACGAAAGCGATAGTCGCGGTGTGGCAGCTGGATGACTTCGGCATCTGGAAAAACAGCTTCAATGTGCCCAGCAACACGGGCACGAACTACAAGAACATCAATGCCTCGGCTACCAGCGGGAATATCACGCAAAGAAGGCTTAACGGCTGAAAGGAACGCATTATTTAAACAAAACCACATTTTTCTGTACTCATCTGTTGTTAACTGGTGAAACCAATATAACGTTACTTTGCCTTAAATACAACATATTTTGTTGTATTTATTTCAGGTAAAAAAAAGCACCGAATTAACGGTGCTTCTTTCTGATGAATTACGCGACTTAGGTATCATCACAACCTTCCCAGCCAAGCGCGTATTTGGAAGGAGCCAACAGACTCGCAAGGCCAATATAAACAACTAATCTGCCTTTGTCACCATATCCATGCCCACCCATAGTAGAGCTGTTCTCATGGCAGTGATTAGAACCAAGGCATTGTCTGTTTTGGCATCATCACTATCAGGCATGATATGGTCAGCATTGGCATTGCTATGCTGATTAGTTATAGGTTTAGGCAATACCCTTCTAAGAAATGCCCTAGCAACCTTCAAAATTGTTCTATCAGAAATAAGGTCAATATCGCTTGGTATGCTTGCACATGGACTTGCAAAAACTTCTACATCAAGCGGAAAATCAGCCCTTGTTTCAGGTTTTTTTGTAGTACTTGCTTCAAGACATAACCGCTCGCCTCTATTGTCCATCAACAAAAACATTGATGAAACAGAAGTATAAAATAACGGTTTTTGGCTTTTTACACTCTCAAGCTCTTTAAGATACGCAGCGCAATCATCCATGAACTTGCTAAATTCTGGATCAAGCTGCTCTTTGCTTTGTTCTTGGCACTGGCTTATGCAGTGATCAAGCGTCATTCTTGTTATCGCGTTCATGGCTAACCCTTCCTGAATTGTTCAAGTTTTTGACGATGCTCAAGACAAAGAACCTCATCAATAAGAGTAAGTGCCCATGACATCGTTGCACCTGAATACTCAGTTTCAAGCGGCAAACGATCCGCACGCTGGCACAGGGTACAAGGCATCTTAAAATGAGCAATAGCCGCCTTAGAATCTTTGTCAACAACGATGACATCATCACTTTTTAGGTGTGCAATATCATCGTACTTACCATCGAAAATATCCTGCAAGCCAAGGTAAATGTGAGGAAAAGTTAATTGCGGTACCGAGCTGCAATTTTTAGCCACTTTCTCAGCAATGATTGATGCTATTGATTGAAGTGCTTCTTTGGTTGGATCCTGCTTGATAACCCGTCGCAAGAAAGGCAACAATAACTTTTCTGGCATTGTGCCAGTTTCTGTTATTGGCCCATGAAAAGAGCCGCCAGCATTACGCCAAAGAGCGCGCATAGCATGATCAGTGTGGTCTGTTTCATTGATAAGTTTTTGCTGTAATACGAACTGTAGCCACGCATCAAGATCGTAGTCGCCTTTCATGCCTTCACGCAGTACTGTATTTTCTTTTCTAAGCGCAATCAGCTCGGAATTAAACACCATTTCGATATTGCCAAGAGTTACCGTCTTTTCTACGGGAATAAGTCGGGCTATTAACTCATCAAATAAAGCAGCACCAATTCCAGCAGTATCAACAACGACAAAATCAGGCGAATTTCCTTCAACAAGCATTTGCTTGTAAGCCTTTTCGACAAAATCAGCCATGGCTTTTATTTCTTGGTCGTGGTTTATGCTGATGTACCAAGAAATACCTTTTCTGGGAGTATTTGACATGATGGTTATTGCTCAATAGGTGTATGGGTAGTGGTATTGATTTTACCGCTACGATGACTTTTTACTTTTTCGCAAACTTCAACGACACCAACGCCGCTAACTCCAACAAATTCAGCACCTGTCTTTAGATCCGTTAAAAGATAAACACCACGCTCACCGCCAAAAGCTAAGCGATCAGGAAACGTATATTGACGAACTACTGTAAAACGTAATGGTTTTTGCTGAATTGGAACACCTTTAGCGTCTGTTTTTGACGGTGCCATTTCAGTAGATTGTGGAACTGGTATAGGTGGCTCTCGGTGGCAAGAAGCCAAAACAAATGCTAATACTAAAATAATAAACTTCACGTTAAATACTCCAAAATTTGATTTAGCTACCTCCATTCAAGAAGGTAGCACTAAGGCACAGGTTTTTAATTACAAGCCATGTAAACGGCAAACTAACCAGCGCAGGCCGTAATAATAAGAATCAATGCCATCTCTAATGCTAATAGCAATCATACCCATGTCAGTATCAAAAATTACTTCATCCTCACGGCTATGAGCTTCATAAATCTTTTTGATTGGCATACCACCAGTCGCTTGGCACAACAGGTTTTTAATCATTTCCAAATACGGATTTTTCATGTCACTACCTTTTATTGAACGGTCAAATGACCGTTATTTTTATTAAATGATTCCCCTTTGGTAAAAAGGGCGTCATGGCTAAAACCACACACTTCACATAATGACTCTGGCGTATTTTCAGTGTCATTAAGCAATAATAAAACCTTTCCAAAAAATTCAATGGCTGTTAATGGCTCTTTCATGTCACGGATAATAACAACCATTGCATTTTTTACATTTTCAAGAGTAATACTCATACCATTATTACCCCTTTCCCCCAGCAAGAGCGAACTGCATAAAACAAAAGCTTTCTATAATGCTTTGCCTTAACAGATTTATTCTTACAATGCTTACGCATTTGAGATGCTGATTGCTTTCTAATGATATAAGCCGCGCTTTTAACAATGTCAGCAGTATATTTCGGTGGATTATTACCGTAAGACTGCTTAATAATTTTTGACGCTGTTGACTTAATAGGCACGTCACCACCTCACTTAATTTCTGGACTAATCCAAACCACATTATAAGGAGCTGGCAATTTCGGAGGTGCTTCTAATGTCCCGATAATAATGGCGCGCTTTAATTCACCTAAACGGTGCAGTGTATGGATCCATTTTAAAAATGAAGGTCGTGACTTAATTGCTAATAAATCCAACTCATCAACAACCATCGACTGACACCCGCCAAGATGCAAAACTGCCTCGGTAATCACGACGCTGGCGCGCCATTGGCCAGACTTTGAAGCAGCTGCATACGGCAAGCCATTATATGTAATCGACATATCATCGTTTAATACCATTGGAGGCCAGCCAAGGCGTTGGCAGCTGGTATTCATGCGGTCGTTAACTGGCTGCAACACTGATGAAAGCATCAGTGACTGACACCCGCTAGGCTTCATCCATTGCGCCATCAATGACCATACTTGCACCAGATCATGCTCAATTTTTGCTTTATACGTTTTTTTCTGGCCATCAATAAAATTATCAATGGTAGTTGATAGCGATTTAATATCAGCTTCTAAAGCATCACGTTGGGCTGTTAATGAAGCTAACAAATCACCTGAAACAGCTTGTTGTAGTGTTTCGCCTGTTACTTCTAAAGCCGCATAAGCATTAGCAAGATTTAGCAAAATCTCTAACTTCTGATTTGCAGAGTTAAAACGGTTTAATGCGTCTTCGACACCGGGCTGCAATGCTAATTGTTGATTGTAAGCAACCGTAGTTTCTTCAACCGTAGTTTTAGGCTCGTCTGGCTCAATGTATTGTTGAAGTCCGTGGATTGCTGAACGCAATAGCTCGGCATGGCAGCAGGGGCAAATCTCTACCGATGGCTTGATACGAATACCAGCCCGCAACTGGTCGGCAATCTGCTTTTGTTCATTGTACTGTGCTTGCGCCTGTTGATGCACTTGGCGCAAGTTTTCGACAAACGGGCGCATAGTTTTATCAATGTACGACTTCACTGCAGATGGTTCGGTAATTCCAACTTTTTGCAGAATTTGTGATGCTGCAGCAGCAGCTTTATTGAAGTTATCATTCAACGACTTCATAGCAACAGCAGAACCTTGCTGTTGATCCATGATCGTTTTTTCTTTCTGGATATTTTGATTAAGACTTTGAAGCTCAGCACGCATAGTCGCCAAACGATCAACGCTATCGGTCGGGATGGCTACAGGGTAATTAGCTGGCGACCAATCAACGCCTTTCACATCACCATAGGTTTCGCCAGTAATGGCTTTCCATGCCCCGCGCGCCTCAGTTGCTTTCGTTTCGCAATGCTTAAGTGCAAGCTCATACGATGCAAAAGTAATGATTTGCTTAATAATGTCGTCACTAAACTTTTCAGCGCGTAATGTAGGCTCACAGGCGGCGACACCTTCGGGCAAATTAAATGCCGAAAACAAAACCTTGCGACGTTCGTCAGCGGTCATTTCAGACCATGCGAAAATTGATGACACCATTGGCCATAAAACTGGATTACCTGCAAGCTCGGCAAAGTTTGCTGTAGCGTGCATATGCTTACCTGTTGAAATATCACGAACTAAGTGCGCTTCGTAAGTACCATTCTCTAAATTGATGGCAACCTGACCATTTTTAGCACCTGTTTTAATTAACCCTTTGCGATCCTTGCCAATGCGAGACATCGTACCGCGCAGGCCAAAATCAACAGCAAGCCCCATTAAAGACTTACCGACTTCATTGTCGCCACAAAGCACAACAAGAGGCTGTTTATTGCTTAATTCAACGGAAAATGCGGCATGTAAGCCCCAATTCTTAACCGTTACTTTTTCTAAAATCATGTTGGTATCCTTCAACCCTCCCCCATGGGGAGAGGGGTATATTCTGGGAGTTTAACGAGCCGAGAAATCATTATCATCATCGGCAAATGGCATACTATCGTCACCATCGCCATTATTCAACACATTTTGTTGTATTGGTTGTGTTTGTGGCTTAGTTGTTTCTGCTACTTGCTCAGGTTGCTGCTTGTTTTTGTTAGTAGCTCTCGTGGATCCGGTAGAGCCTTTACCCGCTAAAACATCATCGGCTTTAGTTGTCCTAGCTTGCTGTTGTTCCTGTTGTTGATTGCCTTGTGGCGCATCGTCATCTTCATGCTCTGGGATAGTTTCAGCATAAGAATCAATCACGCCATCTTTAAGATCATTAGCACCTTTTTCAGAGGCAAAGCTGGCCAGATTGATACCAGCACCGCCATCTTGTAACGAGTCCAGCTCAGCAGCAGCTGCAAGTTTTGCGGATCCTAAAGGCAATGCCTTAGCATGTTTTTTGATAACAGACTTAATAGACATGTCATCCTCCCAAAGTACCCAAGGAGTTTCGTCCAGTTTTTTCTGGTTTTTCGCACGCTCTTGATCATTTTTAGAATTAGCAAGATTTCTCACCAATGCCGCGTAAGTTTCAGACTTGCTACGAATCTTGTGTATTTCAGACAATGGCAACACCGTGGCCACTTCGGTACCGTTATCAAATTTAGAATAAGCAAATGCACCGATTAGCGGGCCACGTTCGCCGCTCAAATTGATTTTGTATTTTAGAAATGACTCACTACCCTGCATGTATTCAAAGTAGTCGTTTTCGTGAATTGCACCAGCAATAACATTGACACCAGAGTCTGACGCAATTTTAACAAAACCCTTATAGCCAATAATAAATTGACACTCGTATGACTCTGGGATATTGCCCCAGCCGCCTTTTTTGTATGGGATTAAATACGCATGGCCAAGCGGAGTGTTTGGCTCGAGTCCGAGGGATGCAGCCGCCATAAACGCACCAAGCACTGACATCTGGTCACACTTGGCAAGCAATGGGGATTTATTGACAGCGGTCACCATAAGCCGACAAAGGCGATCGGGTGACATTGATTTACCGACAACAGCGGTAATAGCGTTTTTAACTTTGTCGCTTTGCAGTAATACGCGAATGTCTTGTTTTTCGGTAGATACGGCAGGAGCTTGGTTATTTGTAGCCATGATTTTGATTCCGTTTGATTTGATTGATGGTTAAAGCGACCAGTTTATTCTGGCCATGTGTCGTTAAGTAAGTACTTAGGGATGTTTGGCGTTAAAATGCCGCTTGGGTATCCCGGCCAATCTTTTTCTAATACGCACTCAGCGTACTTATCCATGATCGACTCAATACGCATGTCTGCGCGTTGAATCAGTTCTTCGGGTAATTCCCAATTGATTGATGCGTAAGGTGCGTAATCCTCCATAAACGTAAAAATAAAACGCTCCATAGGAACGCCAAGGCGACGCAAACCAGCCATGTAAAAAGCCTGTTGCCAATGGTATTTATAATCTCGCAAGCACTTAAGCAGCTGCTGTTCACGCGCATCTGTACTCTTTTTTAAGTCAACAGCAATACCTGCGTTAACATTTAAAATATCAGCGCGGCCGCGACACATCATACCTGTTCTGTCGTGTTGCCAAAAAAAAGAAGCTTCAACACGGGTATCTTCGGCAAGCAGTATATTGCGTAGTTCATGGTTATTGCCCATCACCGCCGAACGCATAGCAATGACACTGTCCCACTCTTCTTTTTTCACCAGCTCACGGCCACCAGCGGCCATTTCCTCAGCATCCCATGCCTTAGTACCGCGACGCTCAAGCAGTGTAGGTAAATAGCGTTTGTTCATCATTTCAGGCTCAAGCATAGCTGTGTGGATCAGCTTACCGAGTGCCAAAGCTGGCGTTTCTTTTTTCTCGCCAAACATGTAATGAGCAGGTGATTGGTCGAACTTTTTCAATGCAGAAACAGACAATTCACCGCCACCAAAATAGTCATCTTCTGGCATACCGTAGATGATCCCAGAGGGGCGAATAATAGGAGAGACAACAGCAACTTCATTCATTTTATGTTTCCTTTGGTGCAGATTAAGCCGATTGGCATGAGTGCAATCTATCGTCATAAAAGAAAAAAATCAACAAATTTTGTTGTAAACATTTTGACAAAACGCCCCTATGGGCGTTATCGTACAGATACACACACAAAGAGGTTTCAAAATGAAGAATTTTTGCAAGACATTTGTAGTAGGAACGGGTGATCAAGTGCGGCGGCAATTGATGATTATGTCAACTATCAGTGCTGATAAAGATTATCAGATGTTAAGCGTCAATAGCTTGCATGATAACGGCGATTATATGCAGCTCAACATCCCGATTACCGAATTACCTATTGAGCCGCGTGAATTTGCACAGTATGTGCTTGATTGCACACATCAAACACAAGCAGATTTATTTTTTAAAACGATGATTGCTTTGCATTTTGGTGTGAAAGAAGAAATCGAAAAACATGGCGAGAAAGTTGGAAACTTTTTATCCACTTGCTTGCAAGAATTTAGACAACAAAAGAAAGGAAAAAACACAACATGCGACAAAAAACAGCTTCACTAAAAACACCAAACCCAAACAAAAACAATTTAACCTTGTTTGCTGATGCGAGTATTCATCCTGAATTAAAAAAAGCAGGTTGGGGTTTTTGGATCATTGGCGATAACCGTAATTCAATGCAGGCGGGTGGCCCAATGACTACCTTTACCAACAACACGACTTTAGCCGAGCTAATGGCCATTGAAAACGGTTTAGCGTGCGCTGAATCCGCTTGTTATTTTAATCAGCACGATAAAAAAATCATGCTTCAAAGTGACAGCATTGGCGCGCTGGCGGCAATTCGTTACATGCGTAAATCTATCGAAATCAGCCAGCACAAAGATGGTATGCCCATACACGAACGGAAAAAACCGTTAGATGAGCAAACCTTCATTTGCGTTAGCAACATTCTGGATATTTTGGATCGTTGTGGGCTGGTGGCGGTCGTTCGCCATGTCCGTGGCCACCAGCTTGGTGGCGGTCGTAATTGGGTTAACCGTACAGTTGACCAGCTCGCCAAAGACGGGATGCGTAACACAATCCCAAAAGTAGACCACAAGCGTCACAAACACGAACAAGAAACCCGGAAAGGAGAATTATTGTGAAAAAGAACACCACCAACAACACGCCGCCTATATGTATAGACCTTATCTCTGTTGATGAGCTGTCGGGATACGCACTCAATTATGCTGTTGCACTTGCCCAAGGTTATGAGCTTGATCAGATCCGTGAAACGATGGTCATCATGCGCCGCGAAAGCCCAGAAAAAACAGACTGGATTTATGTCAATCCAAAGCGTCCTACAGACCGTGATTACGATCCTGTTAGAAATTTTAATCAATCAATGCCGATTGTGGCACATCACCATATCCGCACAGAGGTTAAATTAGAGTCTCTACGCAAAGGATTATTAAGCGTGGTGCCGAATCAGTGGGTAGGCTCAATAATGAACGGCGATAGAAAGCTTATCGTCGCTTTTGGTGAGACATTGGCCATCGCAGCATTGCGTGTTTATTTGAAGTGCTGCTATGCGAGTTTTGTTGAAATCCCTGTTGTTCTTTTGGAGCAAAAAGATGACATCGAAACAAAAAGCAGCTGGTAATCGTCAATCATTGCGAGCCATGGCTACCCGTATTCGTTATATGTCGCGCTCATGGGCTGGCGAAGATGATCAAATCGCTAAACATTTGGATCGTTTAGCAAAAGTTATTGATGTTTCAACTGACAAAATCAGAAAAAAGGAATCGTAAAAAAATGAATCGCGTGTCAAATGAGAAGTTTATCTATGGTGATGACGTTACCTATATTTTAACTAGATTGATTAGTCACAATCTCAGCCTTCAAGTAAGGGTAACTGTGCCTAGATCATGGGTAATTGACACAATGACACGGAAACACGTCGCGCGCTTAGTGGGCTATGCGCGCGCTGATTTACGCAACGCTATTACTGCTAGGACTTACAACAATGGAAAAACTTGTTAGTTTTTTTGTAGAGGGAGCACCAGAGGGCAAAGGACGTGCCCGATCAGTTTTGAACACGCCAGATCCAATTACAGGTAAGCGGCGTGTTGAATTTTTCAGAGGCAAAGATGCAAAGGGTAATGTCGTTAAAAAAAGATGTCACGCCAACATTTTACATCGAACACCTGAAAACACCCGCAACTATGAAGCGTTGATAGCGATACGCGCTAAAGCTGCCATGAGAAGTAAATTGCCCGTGTCAGCACCAGTAGCGGTTATTCTTATTATCAAAATGCCGATACCGAGCAGCTGGCCCGTATGGAAGCGGAAATTAACACTGGATGGCAAGGTGAGGCCAACTGTAAAACCCGACAGCGACAACATTGCTAAAGCGATTTATGACGGATCAAATGGCATTGTTTGGGTAGATGACATGCAGATTGTTGAAGAGCGCAAAAGCAAGATTTACTACCCGATACCTGGTGTCGATGTAACGGTCTATGTGATTGATGCTTACACCGCACAAATATCAAAAAAACCAACAGAAAAAGAGAAATAATCATGCTTTTGATCATCAAATTAGCGGCATATATCGCGCTTATTGTTCTTTGTTTAATCTGGCTAAATCGCATTAGTAAAGCCGAACACCACCGACAAAATACTATTAAGAAATGATTTTTGATAGTAAAAATCAATGTGTGGGCTAACGTACAAAGCGTTATAGTCCAGCTGCCGCTCACAACTCAGGACTAGCTATCTTGAGCCAGCCTTTACCTGTCGGGGCGTGTGAGCGGTACAATTTTAGACAGGTTATTTTTAAAGACAGAGTACAAAAAATGCGTGAATACTCAAAAATAACGCCGCAATTTTGGCTTGGTAAAACAGGTAAGAAATTACGCGGTAACCAAGAAGCACAAATAGTTTCCTTTTATCTTTTAACCAATCCTCATGCCAACATGCTTGGCCTTTATTACTTACCTAAAATGTTTATTTCACACGAAACTGGACTTACCTTTGAAGGGGCTTGTAAGGGGCTTGCAAGGTGCATCGAAGCGGGGTTTTGTCTCTACGATGAAGAAAACGAAATGATTTGGGTGATCGAAATGGCGAATTATCAAATTGGCGAATTAAAGCCGTCTGATAATCGTTGTGTTGGCATTCAAAATGAATACGATAAACTGCCTGAAAACCTTTATTTCAAAGGGTTTTACGATAAATATGCTACTGTTTTTCACATGAAGAAACCAAGAGGAACTATAACCCCCTTGGAAGCCCCTCCAAAGACCCTCGGAAGCCAAGAGCAGGAGCAGGAGCAGGAGCAGGAGCAGGAGCAAGAACAGAAAAACAACAACAGCGCGAGCGCGATTTTTGAAATTTTCTTGACGTGGATGCCCCGTAAGCTTTTGGCGGAAATTCTGGAAAAGCGTCAAATCCCCATGAAGCGGCATAACCCAAACACATTAAAAAAATTCGTTGCTCATGGTATTGCGGCTAAAACTTTAAACTCACAAGACGGCTGGGAAAATTTGTATGCTGACTGGCTTGATCGTGAGTTTGACAAGCCTGAAAAGCCAGAAACAGCGTCGACACCTAAAAAAACGAGTGAGAAATGTTATTTGGGCATACCAGCAAGTACCATCGAAAAAGAGGCCAGAATCGGTGAGTCTTACGAGGATTGTGCAGCTAGACTAAAAAAAATGGGAATGCTGTAATTTTCAACAAAACGATCAATCACGGTTAGAATCCGGTTGTTGATCACATCGAGCATAACGCTCAAAACTTAAAACCGAGGTTTACGATTATGAAACACCAGATTTTACTCACAGCAGCTTGCAAACATGCTTTTTCATTTCCTGAAATTATCAACCATCAATTTGATTTAGTCGCAACTGGCGACATCGAACTGCGCGGCCATGAACACCAAACAGCAACCCTTCCATGGTCGGTTAATTTTGAAAATACAGACCTGAAAGGTTTGCTTTTTGTCCACCCTTCGCTCATGGGGAAAATTCATTTTCTTGATGCTGCTTTTGTAGTTGATGGCTTTGATTTGCATGAAAACAGACAATTAACGCAAATTACTGTCGCTAATAACAGTGATGAGCCGCTCAGAATTCGCGTTGGCACGCCTTTAGCGCGTGTTTTTGTATCAGGGCATAGCATTGATGATGAACTCGTGATTGTCGCAAAATTTGAAGCATTAAAACAAATTGAAATCATCGGTGATGGTAGCGGTATTTCATTGCCTGAAATCGGTAACGATGGCGATACTGTTCTAACTCAAACGAATCAAATTGGTGATGATTTTGAAGTAGAGAGCATCGAGCCAGCGATTGATGTCCCATTGGATCAGGTCGATGTAGCGGCTACCATTGCCGATACCGAGGGTGATGACGTTGTTTTATCGTCGCCTGACTCAAAGAAGGCTGACTCTAAAAAAAATAAACGCGCCACCACTTAATTTAACCCCATGGCGGTCGGAATGGCCGCTTATTTCAACCCAGAGACAGAGAAACAACATGACAACACAACTACGTTACTTGGCTAAATACAACGCACTTTTTGCCGCTCGTGAACTTGCTGGTGCAGCGACAATCAGTATTCATCAAGCACGGCATTTTCGCACTGCAGCACTATGCGCGTCGTTCATTGCTGCACACTTGCATGAAGCTTGGAAGGTATCACCTGAACAGGTTATCACTGGTGCTGAATTCTATTGGGTGCCAGAAGCTCCAAATTACCCGGGAACTTATGCGCCAATGAATTATGTCGCTGGTAAGAATACCGCCACCAACATGATTGAAGAAGCCATGTTGTTCAACGAAGAAAGCGAATGCTTGGCGTGGTGTCAGCAAAATCAATACCCACGCTATAAACCACAACAACATGGTTTTGGTGCTGATACACATAGCACCAGCGAAGCCAAAAAAACACCTGCCGTTATTGCTTCTGGGCTTATTGTTGAAGTGATGTATCAAGCACATAAGAATGGCTATGACATTACTGTCGACGGTGGCGGTAAGGTTTTTGTTGGCGCAGAAGTTTTAGAAAATTTAGAAAAATTAGACCTTTCTGCCTTCATTACGTCGAAAGATTTTCAAAAAATCTATTACGTTGGCTTTGAAGATGGCACCAGTCGGATTGTTGACGAAGCTACGCACCAAGAGCTTACGGCTCCTGCCGTAACGCTACTAAAGAAGCCTATTGTTGAAGCAGAACAAGCAGCCGAAAAACAAAGTCTTTCGCTTGGTTTGACAGCTCCGCGTTTAACACCTGCTGACATCGACAAAGCCATTGCGTCCGAAGAGTTCGCTATTTTCGGCGGTCGCCTTACTTTGTGTGTTCTGCACCTGGTTAATGGTGGTATGGCTACGGGTGAAAGCTATGCTGTAAGCGTTGAAAACTTTGACAAAGGCCGTGGTGAACAGTACTCGCGTGAAGCAGCTCGTCGCAAGGTTTGGGAGTTGGAAGGTTACGCGCTTAAGGATCGGTTATATCAGCAAGGAAATTTTGCTCAAGCAGCTGTCGTTAGCCAAGATATGACTGCTGGCTACAACTATACCCATCCAGAGGATTGATGCCATGCGTGTTAGCGTATATCAAAATGATGATGGCTATGTACCAGACTCTTGCCGTTATCGCGTAACGCTTGATGATGAAGCTTTGGAAACTTGCGTTACTGCCGATGAAGAAAAAAGTGAGGCTCTTTGTTTTGAGCGGGATCCCAACGGAAAAATTGTCGTTGACGAAACTGGCGAAGATGCAAAGATGATTCTACGCAGAGGGGTAGTTAAAATCTGGCAAGTGCCAGAAGAGAGTGAACAAGAGCCTCTGCAAGAAACAGCTTAACCCATGCAACAAAATGGCGTTTTTATGCAATAAAACGCCATAAAACGAAACAAGGATGCAAAAAATGGAACCTAAGGTGCAATATGACCGCCCAAGCGTGCAGGATGACTTTAAGACTCTTAATGATCGTCGAGCATTAAAAAAGCAGATGAAAATCAAAAAAAGAGTTTGGAGTCGATAGCCGGATAGCAAAAAGCCCGCAAATTAAGCGGGCTTTTTGTTGTTTTTATTTTGGATTTATACGTTGTAAAGCCTTTGCAATCTCGTAATCAGAAGCCCAAACAACGGTACTTATAGAGCTATTGTTTTTTGGCTTAGCGACTCGTAAAGTGAAAATTGTTTTATCCCCGTCTGCGATTGGAATTAGATAAGACTTATCTAAGAATTCGCACCAAACTGCAATAAAATCTACTTTTCCAGTGTACTTTTCATATTTTATGCGTTTTACCCCTAGACGATGTCTTGTATCACAGGAAACACAACCATTACGGTAGCCTCCATACTTTACTTGGACAGATTTGAAACAACCGTTCAAATCAATCACTAAATCATATTTTTCATTATCGCCAAATGGTAATAAAACAGGAATTCCAAGTTTTACAAACTCAGAAAGAATAACGCTTTCGGCTTTATTGCCTTTTAGTTTAGTACTCATATTTCAAGAGCAGCTGCAACAGCCTTTCGAGCATCGTTGCTATCAACACCCCAAAACATTAAATCACGGATAACTTCTTCAATGCTCATTTTGTCAGCAAGACGTTTGCAGGCACTCAAAACTAAGCAGTAGTAGGGTTCTTTCATTTTTGTTTTCCTCTTATTTATGGTGGCGGTTACTTGACGTTATTACGAGTTGCACCGCGTTTGTTTTTTTCTTCATTGCGCTTATCAATGTAGAGCATTAAAGCCAATCCAGCCAATATAAAGCCGCCTGTTACATCCATAAATCACCCCGTTTTCTTATTTGAAAGTTAATGTTTTAGTTGGTTAATAAATCAACCGATGCGCCGACTATGCCACTACTTGAAAATAAATACAACAAATTTTGTTGATTTTGTTTTTGTGTGTGGCTATGATGATTTTCATCGAAAAGGCTTTAATCAAAGCCTGATAAGAGTTGTGATGAAAAGCTTTATTTATTTGGTTGCGGGAATTCTGTTTATTGTTTGCTGGCTGGCTGGAATTGTCATCGCTGAGGGTGTTCTGGTGACTTGGGCGGCTATTTGTTTACCACCATACGCTTGGTATTTGCTTATTGAGCGCGTGATGATTTTGAATAACTTGGTTGGTTGTTGAGGTTTTTATGGAACATGTTTTAAAAAATGGGCAAGGTGTAATTGTCGCATGTGCCTTAGGTATTTCTGGGGTAACTGATAAAAATTTATTGCATCCTGATTTAATTAGCCAGCTTGAAGCACTTTATTACGAAGGTGCTAAGGCTGGTTTTGGAATAAATCAAACGCTGGGGATTGTTGATGTTACTGATTACAGTGACGCAGTAAAATCTGCAAATGATGCAATGAGCATTTATCAAAGTGTTTATAGTGCTATCACTAAGTCTCTTGGTGAAGCATACGATTATGGTTTTGGTGTAACTGGAATTATTGCTTCATGCAAGCCAATTGCCAAGAATAGCGAAAGACTTGCTGAAATCACCGATTCAATTATGCCAATTATTCAAAAGCTGATTGATGAGCGTGATAACGCATGGCATGAGCTTTGTCAGATTCGTGTTGCCATCAAGGCTAACCCAGAAGAGTCAACACTTGATGAAGTAGCAAGATTAGCGAATCAGCTTGATCAATTGAAGCCTGAAATTAGCAGGTATGACGATCTTCGAGAAAAGCTTGATGATTTACTCAGTCGAACAGCTATCGCTTTTCGTGGGCCCGAACCATTCGATACAAAATGGTCATGGCATGACCTGCCATACCTTGCCCAGCAGGCAATGACTACCCTACGCATGTGTGCCGATAAATTCCGTTCTTATCAGCAGTACCATGAAGCCAAAAACACCGATGATAGTCTAGAAAAAGCCAAGGTCAATGCCGAGCTGGTGGCGATGATTGAGCACGTTATTAGTTGCGACTTATCAAAGTCTTTTGATGCCACTAATGAAGAACTGGCGGCGCGTCAACGGCGGACAATGTGCGAATGCAAAACGTGCGGCTGGACTTATCGTGAAGGTGATTTAGCAGCGCATAGCTGTACGGATTTTCTTAAGCTCAAGGTGGCGGTAGCTATTGATGCTGGTATTGAACGTGCTGCCACTTTCATTGATAAGCGTCGTGAATCTTTTGATGATGCAAATGGCACTACGGATCCTGATACTGGTAGCCTTGAATTTGGTACAGGGGCACATGCAGAGGCTAAGCGTGAGTACAGTTATGAATTACATGAACTCGCTGAGTGTTTGCGCGTGCTTAAGCAATCGGATACTGATCCTGTTCTTGAAAAGCCTGTCCGCATTGGATCAATTAACTTCATGCAAGGCGTTAAGCTGGAAACCGCTCTTGATACCGCACACCGCTTATACCTTGACAGCCTTGAAGCACCGCCAGCAGCCGAGCGAATTGAAAAAGCACGGTCATTCATTACACTCATGCAAGGCGACCCAGACAAATGCAGAAAAGCACTTGAGGGAACGCTTTCAATGCTTAAGACCTGTAAAGTTGAGTCTGGCGTGTGCATGTGCGGCTATGCCATGGGAATGCACGGATCAGAGGATCATTCAGCTTGTGATGGTGGTGCTCATTATGCGGAAGAGCTGACCGCTGAGATTGAGGACTTATTGCGTTCTGCTGAAATGGAAAAATCAAGCTCCGAGCGTGAAGCTTTAAACGAACAAGCAAAAGCATTACACGCAGTCGGTCATTTGCTTGAACTGCCCGCAGGTACAGATGTTACGACAATCCCAAGCATCTTGAAAAAGGTTGGTTTTTATTGGGTAGATGAAAACGGTAAGCCAGACAGTGGCCCATATTTACATTTATGTTTACCAGAAGAACCACATTTAAGTCGTTGTAAAAATGCGGGTTATCGACCTGTTTATATTTACGCTTTGCAATCTGGTGGCGGTAATCATGGCTAGTTCTTCTGCTTGCGTCATCAATGGTAAGCAATGCACTGCCTGCTGCAGAACTATTATTTTGAAGCTAAATAAACACGATATTTCAAAAATGGCAAAGCCCAAAACTGGTGATGCTTTTTTTGTACGGAAAAATTGGATTCCAATTAGCAAGCGTCGTGCAAAAAAGAAAAATCCTTACATATTTACATGGGTAAAAAGCCACCCTGCCTACAACAAGAAAGGGCCATTTTTTTGGATGTGTAAAAAAGTAACGGATTCAGGATGTTCTGTTTACGAGTCAAGACCAAGGGTTTGCTCTGGATACCCTGTTTATGGTGATGTCTTTGGGTTTTCAAAAACGGTTAAAACTTATCCGCCTGAGTACCGTCAAGACTGTACAGAATGGAAAATACCAGTTAAGAACATTGAGCAAGAGGTAAATCATGGCCAATAGATTCGGTCGGCAACAAAAACGCAAGATGCGTGCAGAAATACTATGTTTGCAGGCTGAAATTTCACGCCTGCAAAAAGCTTACACAATGGCTGATGGTTTGTGTAAACGCCAAGGTGAAAAGATAAGTGATCTTGAAGATGAGATATATGACGCAAAGCAGATGGTTGGCAGCAACAGTGCTTTGTTTAGACCAACACTGATAAATGTATCGTTCAAAGAGCGTGAAGCCGTTGATGTTGTTGTTTCTGAACCTTTTACTATTAAATATGAGCCTTCTTTAGAGTTGTCCTCTTTTACTGAACAAGAACTATCAACCACCAGATTAGATGTGCTTCTGTCAAATACAGGGCTTGATTACAAAACATTTGGTTATCACGCAATTGTTAATTTTGGCGGTAAACGTTGGGCTTATGGTGTGGATGAGCAAGCTAAATGGAGTCTTTCAAAAGAAAGGCTTATTGAGAAAATGTCCATGACTTTGGCCTTGCAGATTGCAAGTGACATTCAAAAAGATAAGGAGAAGCACCGTGGCTAACCCACAAACTCACACTTGCCACGATTGTGGCTATGTCTGGCCGCATGGCCGGCATGGCGGCCACGATTGCACGGTGTTTCTGAAACAGCGCGTCAAGCAGCTTGAAACAGTACTTACTGAGGCGCGTACTTGGATTGGTGACGGTGATAACAGTGAAAGCATTGGCTTGCCACGCTGTTTCTGGTCACCTGAATACATTGCTATTGTTGATAAAGTTGACAGTGTTTTAAGTACTGTAACTAAAAAATTAAGCCGTAAATGCCCGCACGGAAAGTTAAACACTTGATGATTGACTGGGTATTTACCGGTTTGAATGAGAGTTAGATGTGTTTTAACGATAAATAACAGAGTACGACATTATGATGAAGTGGATTGATGTAAATAGTGGTGAATTGCCACCTGTTGAACAGCCTATTCTTTGTTACTGCCCCGAATGGAGCGAAACGGGCTACCAGGTTGCGCGATGGAGTGAAGAAACGGGGTTTTACTACTACGAAGAACCCAATGAACAATTTAGCGACTTAGTAGAAAAATGGTCGATATTTTTAGAAGCTGATTGAATCTAACTACTAGCTTAACGTGCGCCACCCCACACGTTATAAGCCTGTGCAAGTGAATCATTTATATATTTAATGCTTAGGCAGTGGCTGGGGTGGTGTCACTGTTAAAGCGTGAGTTAGGTTTTTGGAGATTGGTATGAAAATACTTAAAGAAGGTAAATTACCACAAGAAAAAACTTATACAGCAACTTGCAGAGATTGCAAGACTGTTTTTGAGTTTAAGCAAAAAGAAGCAAAAATGAATTACGACCAAAGAGACGGCAACTACTTATCTGTAAATTGCCCCGTTTGTTGGAGGTTATCAACTCATGCTGTTTAGACCTAAAATTGTCCGATTCAAAGATGGTGCTTATGCTATTAGATTTTTTACACTGTTTGGGTATGAGTACCTTGACTTAACGACAAATACAATTCTTACGCACAGATTGAAAGATGATAATTTCAAACATTGTAAAGGGGATTTTGCTGCGGTTAGTCAAAAAATTTCTTTTTTCTATCCCAAAAAAGAAAAACACGATTGCGGAAAACCTGTAGATTTTGATTACGGCAGTAAAACCTAACTACTAGGTTAAGCAGTGCTAACCCCACTGCTATTATTAGAAAACTGGAGTAAGTGAAAATGAATAATGAGAAGTTAGAGGCTGGGTTAGCATCTGACTTGAACCGTGAGTTAGGTTTGGAGGTAGCTGTGAATTTAGATGCGTTTATCTATGTGGTAGGACTTATAGTTACAGTGTCAACAACATTCTTAGTTGTTGGTTTTTTAGTTTTTTATGGGTTAGCATTATTTGTAAATACGCTTGGTTGGTCTTTATACGACAAACTTTGCTCGTTGTACGGTATGCAAAAAGTAAAAATGCACTTTCAAAACAGAAAGTATTTAACTTTTGTGTTTAAGCAAGAGCATAAAGACGAAACCTAACTCGGTATTAGACACCTACGCAGGTGTATAACGCCTGCGTAGATGATTTTTACACCGCCACCAAAAAATAATAGATTTATAATTTATGACCGTTTCTATATTTGGCCAGTCAAAACTTTTCTTAGGCGATTGCTTCGATGTTATGCCTACAATAGACAAACTTATTAAATACAACACATTTTGTTGACAGATAAACGGATAGGCGATATTGTTCATACAGCCAAACAGGAATCAACAAAATGAATGAAAACAATCCGTATCTTCTACAACCTACAGACGTTATCCCTTCTTTGGGTGATCTGTACAGGCCGCCAGCTGAGTTTAAGCAAGGTGAGTGGGCAGACGTTGCGACTATGATGGCAACATCAAAGGATCGTATGAATGTGATTATTCAAGAATGCCGTATGCCTGAGCGTTTCTTCCGTGTAGTGATTTTTCGTGAAGATATTACGCTTAAGGATGAACGCTTACAGGCACTTCAAATTGCCAGCGGTGAAGGCGTTGAGGGTGTTGAAATCCTTGTTTTCTTAGCACACGCGGTCGCTAACGGTGTAATTGGTTTTTATAAAGCCGAAATGATCCGCGTTGATCTTAGTCGATGCCATCCATGCCTAGGGACAGGCGTAATTGATGGTTATAGCTGTATCGCTTGTGGCGGTACTGGCACAACTCAGTACATGAAAACGTTGAACTAACTAACAGGTGGATGAAATGCGCGAGTTACAACCTCGTACACTTGAATTCTTGGAAATCCTTAACGGTATGGAAGGCCGCAATAAGGTAGAGAAGGCCGATAAAATTGCCGCGCTCTTGGGCGTAACGTCCGATTATGTGCGGTGTTGGATGTGCGAGGGATCTAAAAAATATCCTCGCATTATTACACAGGCAAACTTAGACAAACTTAAACAAGCGTTGCTTGTTGGGTTTGTTGAAGCAAACGGCATTTGTAGTGTTGTTAACTACGAAGGCCGTGTTATTGATAGCTTTTTGAACATCTCGGTGGCGAAAGCTAAATACCCGATGAATAAAGGCATTATTGAATTAGAAACAGGCGCGAAAGCGCACTAACCCAGAGAGAAGCAACATGATTAAAGATGCCCAGCCAGATACTCCATACGAAGATGGTTTGTCGCCAATTATTGCCCGTGACACTTTGGCAAAAGATTTGCTTTTAGCATTGCTTGATGAAATTAAGCACCTGCCAGACGTTTGGCAGAAGATGTCTGCAATGAAGCAAGACGATGTTATTGAACGCCTACGCCGCCGAGTTGTTTACAACGTAGAAGCAGCTGTATCAATTATCGCTGCTGGCCAGCGCGTAACGATCAATGGCGTACTTGCACAAGTAACGTTAAAAGACGGCATTAAGGCCGTTTTTGAAATTCCCAAAGACCACCCAAACCGCCATCAATTTATGGATTGCTTAGGTAGCAGCTGCATGATTGTTGTTGCCGATTCCGATGCGTTAACGGGCGATGTTGATAGCGTAAAAGGTGAGTCTGACCAACAATCGTTTTTTGATGATCGAGGCAAACGCGAAGTTGGCGATCCAGTCGGTAATGATGTGACAGGAAAAAGCAACGTACACCCTTTGGCTGGCATTAGTTTCAAACCCGATGAAGATGACAGTATCGTTGATGCCGAGTTTACCGAAGGGAATGATAATCCTCCGCTACAACCGGGTGATGACGGGTATGTCGCCCCATTAACCGATGAAAACGAATTACGCGACGCATTAAACGATCTTGGTACAGCAAGCAGTGAAGTAAACCCGCTTGATGATGGCTTGCCACCAGCCGAAACTGATGCTAAGCCAAAGTTAAAGCCGCGCGGGAAGAAGCCTAAAGATACGGATCCTGCACCCGCAACAGATGATGATTTTGGAGCTAAATAACCATGAACACGCAGCCTGCCCACGAAGCGGCCGCCCCTTCGGGGGCTTTCGTTTTTGATTTGTTTGATGACTTTGTTGATGAAGGCGGCGATCAGGTAGATGCAGATGATGCTAATCCTGTTATCGAAGCCATTCAAAATAAGACAGAGGCAGAAATTCTTAATGTTCCGGGTATCCAGTCAGTAACAATCACGCACTTAAATGTTGAATCGCCTGATATGCGTGGCATTGAAATTGAATTTACTACTGGCCATCGTTGGTACACTTGGGGACGTATCAAGTATATTTAGTTGGTGATTATTATGAGTGCGCAGGGTAAAAAAGAAAGAAAAAGGCCGCTTGTCGATCACCTAACAACCTGCCAAACATGCCTAATTAGTAACAAGTGGTTTTGCCCAGATGCCGAAGCAATGGGTAAAAAATACAAAGAGCATATAAATTCTATGCCAGCTAATGACGGTGACGCATTCCACGAAAATTTTATTAACGATGTTATCGCCTCGAGGGTAAAGCAATGGTTGACTGGAAATCACGATTCGCAAATAGCGGCGTTAAAAAATGTTCGAGTAGCAAAGACAGTCGTTATACAAGCCTGCGATATTCCGCCAGAAGCGGCACTAGCTGGCGGTAAAACACTTGAGGCGTGGCTAAAATTGTATGCACTGGCAAGTGGCATACAGGGCAAGTTTAAGACCAATCATTATTTTGATGGCAGTGTCATGTTGAGTGAAGAATTATGAGCGACAAAGAGCAAAAAACGTGGTCATTCTTATTGTTTGTAGGTGGGCCAGCTGATGGTAAGCGTATTAGCGTTGATGATGCTATGCAAGAGTATCAATTTTTTAATCCCGATCAAGACAACCCTACTCAGTGCGCGGTAGTCATTTATCGCCGAGCTATTTTTTATGGCTCAGATAATAAAACCCGTTTATATGTCATGGCTGTTGATTCTATGACTCCAATTGGTGTTTTGCATGAGTTGATAACTGGCTATAAACAACCAATATAAGAATAAAATAAACATCCTGCACAATCTCAAAAAATCCGCTAATCTAAGCAGCAATAGCCATGCAATCAAATCAACTGGAGTCATAGAAATGGCACTTCACAAAATAACGCCAAAAAATAAAAGCGTAGTACTTATTGCCGCAACAACCTCAGCGGTTGCAGCAGCTGGTGATGCTACTGACATTGAGTATGAACTCTTACCAGATTGCCAATATACGTTTGTTGCTAGTACTGGCATGGCTACTGGTGAATACGTTAAATGTGAAATCTACGATAATTCAAAAGCAGCATTCCAAAAGTTTAATTTTGGTGGCAGTGAGTTTATTTTAGAAGCAGGGTGCGAAGTCGTTAATGTTAGAGATACCGCTGGCGTATTAAGAATTACAAAAACAGCAACAGTAGCGTCTGTTGGCGCGTCTGTTACTTATACTGGGGGCAATTAAGATGTCGATCACAGGACTAAAAAGTAAAGTTACTGTAAATGATGTGTCTAAGGCTAACCCATTGCCAACTGCTTTTGATGCTAAATCTTCTCTTATTCAAGCGGTAATTGAAGGAATGAACTTCTACTATAGTGTTACTGCTCCTGGAGTCTTCGCAAGATACACCGCAGTTCAGTTATGGAATCCTGCTGATTCTGGTGTGGTTATCATTGTTGCCCAAATCAATGGTTATAATTCAACGGGAACAATGACTTGGACAAGGATTAAATCAACTACTCAGTTAGCTACGTTGGGTGGTTATTCCCAGAATAACAATTTTGGTAGTGCAATAACCTCGAAATTAAAATTGTATTATGGGGCTCTTACGAGCTTGACTGTCGCTAATGATTTCGGTAAGCCCTCAATCACAACAACGGGCGGAACTGGTTCAGCTGCTACGAACGGATCGTATGTCTTGTATCCAGGACAGGGAATGCAGTTGGAAGGAAACACCCTTAATGTGGGTATGACCTTAATTGGAAACGTCACAGAAATTCCACTGGCTAATTTTTAAGTGAGTTTATTATGGCTTTAGTTTCTGTAGTAATCCCTGTTGATTCAGGTTTTGAAGCGGATATGCAGGCGTTTTGCGATTTACACCCCTTGCTAACACTTTCAGACATTCGTGTTTGTAAGGTTAGTGATACAAATGGCATCTATATTGTTTACGATAACACGAAAGAATTTGAATAATTACGTCTCTGACGAAATTATCTAAAGCCGCCTTCGGGCGGTTTTTTATTGATATATTGATATGAGATTTTTATGTTAAAAATGGCATTCAGATGCGCGCTAATCCCGCTGTTTATCGTTCTTGCTGTCGCAACAATCGCAGTATGGTTTTTAATTCCTGAAAATAAGCCATAAAAAACCCCACTTTCGCGGGGTTTCTCTGCTTGCCGATGCTTGCCGATAGCACCTAAGCACGAGGAAAAACAATCATAAAACAATATCAAGCAGTTGGCTACTATCAGCATCAACAATCATTTTGTGATTGTCTATGTCCTCCACACGCGCTATAAAGCAAATAACAATCACCAGACGTACTAACACAAGAAAACCGCCATGAGTAAAGACGAAAAACACATAAAAACTTTTAGGCTATCGTCTGGATTAACGCAAGATGGTGCGCGCTTAGTGATGGAGTGCTCTTATTCGTGCTGGCAAAAATGGGAGCAGGGCATAAACCCTATGCCGCCATACGCGCTAAATTATTTTTTACTGTTGACTAACCAACACCCTACTAAAAAAATTGTCGAGAAATAAAATGGCTAAGCAAAGCAATCAATGGCGCAATCGGATCATTGGCCAAGGTGAAGAATCTCCAGAACAGCTTTTGGCTAACCCAAACAACTGGCGCGTACACGGCGACAGCCAAAAACAAGCAATGACAGGCGTGTTAAATGAGGTCGGCTATGTGCAAAACGTTATTGTTAATCAGCGCACAGGCTACATTGTCGATGGCCATCTACGAGTAGGTCTAGCACTCAAGGCGGGCCAGCTTAAAGTACCAGTCGTGTACGTTGACTTAAGCGACGATGAAGAGGCTGTAATACTTGCCACTTTTGACCCAATCAGCGCGATGGCCACAACCGATCAAGAAATGCTTACGCAACTAATAAGTGACATTGATGTCAACGACCAAAATCTGCAAACATTTCTTAATGAACTATCTGGCCAGCCTGCTATTGATCCCGTCACCGATGGTGAGGTCGATGATGACGTTATCCCTGCTGTTCGTGAAAGTGCAGTTAGTAAAAAAGGCGATATGTGGATCATGGGCGAGCATCGTTTATTTGTTGGTGATAGCACGAGTAAAGATGATGTTTCTTTTTTGATGGGCAATGAACAAGCAGACTTATTGATAACGGATCCACCTTATAACGTGTCGTATGGCGACAAAAATGCCAGCTTAAATAAAAATGACGGTGGTAAACGCATTGAGCAGAACATTAAAAATGATGTGATGAGCGTTACTGATTTTCTCATGTTTCTAAAAGATTTTTACCAAGCTGCTTTTAATGTTTCCCGCCCCGGTGCTTGCTTTTACGTCTTCTATCCAGACTCAGAAACAGAAGCTTTTCACCTGTCCGCAAAGATGGCCATGTGGAAAATATCGCAGGTGCTGGTGTGGGTGAAGAATAACCACGTCTTAAGTCCAAAAGACTATAACCCACGGCATGAGCCAATCGTTTACGGATGGAAAGAAGGCGCAGGGCATTACTACTGCAAAGACTTTAGCCAGACAACGGTGATTGATGACACGAAAGACTTGAAAAAGATGTCGCGCGCCGAGCTGGAAACACTTTGCCAGAGCCTTATTCAATCAGCTATGCACTCTGTCATACATGAAGATAAGCCAGCAAAGGCAGAGCTACATCCGACTATGAAGCCAGTACGACTAATTCAAAAACTGGTGATGAACAGCACTAAGCGCGGTGAAATTGTGCTTGATTGCTTTGGAGGATCAGGCACAACGTTGATTGCTTGCCAAAAAACAGGACGCAAAGCACGATTGATTGAACTTGATGAGCACTATGCAGACGTGATTGTTAGAAGATGGCAAGATTGGACAGGCATGATTGCTCTACATGCTGAGGAAAATGCAAGCTTTGAAGATATTGCAATCAAACGTACAGGCAAGCCACCAAAGCAGCTTAAACAAGAGCGTATTGCCACCCAGAATAACAAATGAAGGGGTGAACCATGGCCAGATGTAAAACAAGCAGTCCAAAGCTAACAACCGCAGAACGTCGCCTAAAGGCTTTTGAATTGCGTAAGCTTGCATACACATACGAGCAAATCGGTACAGCACTCGGTATAAGTAAACAATCAGCACATAGCCTTGTTGTTGACTATCTTAAAAATGTAGAAGCCAAAACAGAAGAAGCTGCGTCGGAAGTGAAGCAGTTAGAGCTTTTGCGTTTAGATGGAATGCTGCAAAAAGCCTTAACCATGGCCAATAACGGCGACTTAAAAGCCATGGATCGTGTATTAAGAATAATGATTCGTCGTTCTGAGTTGTTAGGACTGGATGCACCTAAAAAGATTGCCCCAACAGATCCAGAGGGCAACGCCTTAGGCGGTGGCGGTGGCCTTGCTTCATTGTTGCGCGATGCAGAAAAACTAAAAAGCCAGAATGATGAATGAGAAAAGCTCAGAAGATAGCAGCCCCAACACCAGAGCAGATTTATGCCTACGTCCGCCTTCGCGAATTGTGGACAGATGACCCTGTACGCTATGTGATAGAACGCTTTGGCATGAGGCCATCATGGCAACAGCGAAAACTCTTAGAAGCGATGATCCCAGAGGGGGCAAAAGTTACCTGTCGAGCTGGGCACGGTGTTGGCAAGACTGGTGCAACTTCTGGCGCAATCGCATGGTTTTTAGAAACTAGGGATTACGCACGGGTGCCATGCACCGCACCTACAAGTCATCAATTGCGCGATGTGCTATGGGCTGAGATTAACAAATGGGCGCGTAAGTCAGCAGAGTTAAGCCAGCGGCGCGGTGATCATCCACGCTTCTGGCTTAACAACCTTTTTACTTTCACCAACGAGCGCATTTACGACCAGTCAGCACCTAAAGAGTGGTTTGCTATTGCCCGTACCAGTGGCCGCGATAATCCCGACGCTTTGCAAGGGTTCCATAGCTCCGATGTGATACTTAGCGAGGACGGATTTAGCCTTGCCGAAGGATCAGACGAACGCGGTAAGATTTTATTTATTGTGGAAGAAGCGTCGGGTGTTTACGAAAAAGTTTTCGAGGTAGCCGAGGGTGCATTATCAAGCCATGGCGCACGTTTATTACTGATTGGAAACCCTACGCGCCTATCAGGATATTTTCATCGTTCGCATCATCAAGATAGGGCTGAATTTACAGCCTTGCACTTTAAGTCCAGTGAATCACCGCTTGCGGATCCAGACTATCGCAAAAAGTTAGTTAGGCAATATGGCGAAGGATCAAACGTAGTTCGCGTGCGGTCGGATGGTGAATTTCCGAAGCAAGAAGATGATGTTCTTATCAGTTTAGAGCATACCGAGCCTTGCATACATCGTGATCCTTATGATGATGACAACGATAGTGACATTCGTTTGGGGGCAGACGTTGCGCGTTATGGTGATGACCGAGTGGCGTTGTTCATACGGCAAGGTAAAAACCTACTCCATGGAGAAATTCACGCAAAGCAAGCAACTACTACCACAACAGGCCAAATTGTTAATTTAGCCCTAGCCTTTGGCTCTAAAAAGATATTTATTGATGGTGTCGGCATGGGGGCTGGCGTGGTTGATGGCGTGCGCGAGGCAAGAGACTTAGGAATTTTACCTGCAGACACATTGATCATTGACGTTCAAGCAGCTGCGTCGGCACCCGTGCGCGAAAATCCGTATCGAGAAAAGGATCAAATGGTCGAAGCGCAGGGAGAAAAGATGCGCGATTATCTATGGCTAGAAGGCAAGCAATGGATTGAGAATGAAGCTCCAAGCTTTGCTATGCTAGATCCTGAGATAGCAGAAGATTTAACGGCAGAATTGACATTGCCAAAATACAAAATCGGCTCAAACGGAAAGCTTAAAGTCGAGTCTAAAGATGAGATGAAGGTTCGTTTACGCAAAACAGCCAGTAACCCACGTTCGCCAGACTTAGCCGATGCCGTACTTTTAACGTTTGCGCCAGTAACAGACAATAGCAACACACTAATACTACCTGCGTCATTGACGCGAGATTCAAGTTTTTGGAGTCCATCATAATGAGCCAGCACCACACAACGCCAGCAGACGAAATTGAAGGCGATGAAGTTGATCCGATTATTTCAACAATGCACGATTTAGAAAAATTTGATACCGACGAAATTGGTACAACTGGCCTGCGTTCGTCGGGTGGCTACATTGACGATGAACAGATAAAAGAATTACGCGGTCGGGAAGGTATCAAGACTTATCGGCGTATGGCAGACAATGACCCAATCATCGGCGCGTTTCTTTTTGCGATTGAAATGCTTATCCGTCAAGTAACCTTTGATGTGACACCAAAAGACGAATCACCTAAGGCGGAAGAAATAGCCGAGACAATGGAAACCATTCTTTTTGAAGATATGGAACATACTTGGGATGACTTTCTCACCGAAGTACTTAATTTTTTATGGGCTGGTTTTGCGCCTATGGAAACAGTACTTAAGCGTCGACGTGGCACATCGGCAGATCCGAAAACAAATAGTCTGTTTAATGATGGATTGATTGGTGTTCGCAAGATTGCTTTACGGGCACCTGAAACCATTGACCGCTGGGAGCTGTCAGACCATGATGATGTGATTGGCTTATGGCAACAACCCGATACAGGATCGTTAGTCTACATTCCCGCTAGTCGCTTCATGCTTTTTCGCACCAAGAGCAATCGTAATAACCCACAAGGTCGCAGTTTATTGCGTAATGCGTATAGACCATGGTTATTTAAGACGCGCATGGAAGAAATTGAAGGTATTGGTGTTGAGCGTGATTTAGCAGGTCTGCCAGTTGTGCGTGTTCCCGGTCAATTATTTGAAAAGAATGCAACGCCAGATCAAAAAAGAACATTGCAAGCTTATAAGACAATGGCGCAGAACATCAAGCGAGACAAGCAAGAAGGCATTGTCTTGCCAAATACGCGAGATGCAGCTGGTGAGCTATTGTATGACGTATCTCTGCTAAGTAGTGGCGGTACGCGCCAGTTTGATACTACAAAAATCATTGATCGTTATGATCGTCGCATTGCCATGACTGTTTTAGCCGAGTTTATTTTCTTGGGTGAAACATCTGGTAGCTGGGCACTCAGTAGCGATAAAACAGCCCTATTTGCCACGGCAGTTAGCGCAATCCTAAAGCGCATTGTCGAGCCTTTTAATGCAGCTAATGGCCTTATACCTTACCTGATGCGCGTGAACGGTTTTGATGAGACTTTAACGCCAAAACTAACGCATGGTGATATTGAAAGCCTTGACCTTGACCAGATTGCGCGGACATTGACCGCCATGGCTGGAAATGGTGCAACGATATTCCCAGACCGCGACCTTGAAAACATGCTCCGTCAACGTATGGGATTGCCAGCGGCACCAGAAGAAGATGTCGGCGGCGAAACTGTTGCGCGTGATGAAAAAATGTTCCCGAATAAAAATAAGCCAGCTGATAAAACAACTGATGATGCGGAGTAATCATGTTTGTTATCACAAAAAACAAGGGGCAAATCAAAAGCATTAGCAAGCAAGATTCTGGCGACCGCATATCGCCAGAAGAACAGGCTATCCTTGATAAACTGGATGCCATGGCCGCAGCTTATGAAAAAGAGCTTGCCAAGTCACTGATGGACACCTTTGATCATTTAGATGATCAAGTTGATGAAAGCGCGCTGATTAAAGCATTGGAAATTGGCGGTGTTTCTGTTCGTGCAACAGACATGACTATGAGTATTGTTGCCAACGCAATGGCTCCTGCTATTGAGATTCTGCATAATGCCTATGTCGAGTCTGCAATTGCCGAAGCTAATTTTATTACTGAGACGGCAATCCCGCCAGCACCGCCACCAGTGTCACCGCCTTCTGTTTTCGGCAGCAGCTCGCCACCGTCGCCATTCAAACCACAGAAAATAGTTTTTCAGTTCGACAAGCTAAACCCCCGCATTGTTGATTTTATGAAAAATTACGAGATGAACCTGATTAGAGAAATTAACGACAGTACCCGCGAAGGTATTCAGTCGGTAATTGATTCAGGTATCAAATCAGGAGCGAACCCGCGTGACATTGCTCGTGATGTTCGCAAACTGATTGGTCTAACCAAAAAGCAATCATTCGCTGTTCAAAACTTTCGTACCGAGCTGCAGAACTTTCACAAGAAAAAAACAGCGGCTGGCTGGAATCTTGGCGGACAAATCAGTCGAGCACCAGGGGGAGCGCAGACCTATGAAACTGATGCTAATGGCAATGTCTTAGATGGCATTATGCAGCGCAGACTAAGAGACTTTCGCTACGATAAAACACTGCAAAAAACGATGGCGACAGGGAATCCGTTATCACCGCAGCAAATAGACAAGATGGTTGAAGCCTATCGTCGCAAGTACCTTAAGCATCGAAGCGAAAACATAGCGCGTACAGAGAGCCTAAGGGCGGTTAACGCGGGAGTATTAGCAAGCTGGAATCAAGCTGTAGGTAGTGGCGTGATTAACGCCTCGCTAGTGCGTAAGAAATGGCTTATCGGAAGCGGTGAACGTACATGCCCTATCTGTCGGCCTGTGCCCATGCTAAACAAGGGCGCAGAGGGCTACGGAATACCGCTAGATGAGAAATTTAACATTGGTGGCGGTGTGTTCGTGATGCTTTCACCATTACACCCATCATGCCGTTGTGGCACACTTATTAGAGCCATTGAACCAGAGCAAGTAAAATGACAACAAATATCTCAATTACCATTGCTAAAGCATTGCAAGCCATCGAAAAATCAAAGCAGTTACGTTACCCAGCTGGCAGCTCAAAAGGCGGCCAGTTTAGGGCTAAAACAACGACGATCAGTAGCTCTAGCAGCACGGGCACCCAGCAGAGCAAGCCATTGCTACCAGTGCCCAGCTTTCACCCGCACAGAGATGAAAATGGAAAGCCTGTACTGATAACGCACCCAACAACTGCGTCGCCGCCAGAGACATGGAAGGATCCTAATCAAGCAGCTGTATTCGTGCCAAAAGGCAAATTGCCAGCAGCACTAAACGGCATACCATTTACAAGCTGGAAAGATGCGCCAACGACCGCCGAAGGCTGGAATAGCGTCGGCGGCCAGATGCAAATGAAAGAGCCAAAGCTACCTAAGGCGTATGACGCAAGTGGTCAGCAAAAGCGTAATGGTGCTGGTGTTATTGTCCAAGAACCTGACGGTCGAGTCTGGATCGTAGAGCCGACCAATCATTTTGGTGGTTATCACGCGTCATTCCCTAAGGGCGGGCAAGAAAAAGACATCAAAAGTCTGCAAGCAAACGCAATTAAAGAGGCATTTGAAGAGTCCGGCTTAAAAGTAAAAATTACGGGCATTGTTGGTGATTATGAAGGTGACACCAGCATTAGTCGTTTTTACCGTGCTGAGCGTGTTGGTGGAAAGCCAACAGATGCAGGATGGGAAACTCAGAGCGTAAAATTAGTGCCACCAAACCAGCTACAAGACTTTTTAAACCGTGCTCGAGATAAGAAAATTGCAAATGACTTTAATGCCAATAAAACATTGGCTAAAAGTGATACACAAGGATTTAGAGAGCTGCAATTAGCCGTCAATCGCGCCAATGCTAACGCTCAAATATGGCTAAGCAAAAAAGGAGGCAGTAGAGGCACTGGATCCACGAGTGGAGGCTCTAAATTTAATAGCCAACACCCCCGTTATCCAGCAGGCAGTCCTAAGGGTGGTGAATTCATGCCTAAGGGTGGAGCTGGCGGCTTAGCTGATGCTGTATCAGCTGCATCAAGCAGCTTGGCAAGTGCTCAGTTGGCCATGGGCGCACATAAGCCAGCATTAGCAACAGGTAGCAATCCAAACAACAGCGCATTGTTAGCGGCTAATAAAAAAATAACAGCCATGTCGGCAATGGCCAACAAGGGCGATGTTGTTGGTTTAGCGGCAATGAAGCCAACAGAGCCAACAGCCAAGTCAAACCCTTATCAAAAAGCCGTTTGGAATAACTGGAATAGTGCTGTTGGCTACGCGCAGTCATTGTCATCAACTGGTGCAGGATCAAGCAGTACCAAAGCCACTCGCGCAATCGCTGAGCCAATGAATCTATCGACAATGACCTATGTCGCACCTAAGCCGGGCGGCAGCAATCCGGGTGGAATTTATAAAGATGCCAATGGCGCACAGTGGCTAGTGAAAGGTGCAGGTAGTCCAGATGTTGCTAAAAATGAAGTATTAGCAGCACGTCTTTATAATTTGGCGGGTGTTGATGCGCCAGAAATGAAAACGATAACCCTAGGCAATGCCCATGGTGGTGGATTGGGTGTTGCAAGCCGTATGCTTGATGGCCCATTAAGCGCGGTCAATACCAGTAAAGCCACAATTAAAGAAGCACAAAAAGGCTTTGCTGTTGATGCGTGGTTAGCTAATTGGGATTCTGTTGGGCTACAGCATGACAACATTGTTGTGACCAAAGAAGGCAAAGCAGTGCGTATTGATCCGGGTGGCAGCTTGCTATATCGCGCTATGGGCACGCCTAAGGGCAAAGCATTTGATGGTAAAGCTACTGAGCTTAATACCTTGCGCGACAAGACAAAGAATGCACAAGCCGCATCCGTTTATGGCGATATGACCTCCAGCGAGATAGCAAATTCATCGCTAAAAGTAGCCGCTATCTCTAACAAAGACATTGAGAAACTTGTCAATAAATATGGCCCGGGTACTGATGCTGAAAAAGCCGATTTATCTGCAAAACTAATTGAGCGTAAACAGGCTATCGTTGATCAAGTGAAAGCTTTGCAAGCCAGTGCTGACACAAGCAGTAACGATAATGTTGTGGCTGCAACAAACACGATTAACGCCAAGAAAATGACCTCTGCCGAGTTAGCAGAGTTGTCGAAATCGGCACCTAAGCCGCCACTATTCCCAACAGTCACTAAAAAAATGGGTGATTTATTAACAGGCGCGTCTTTGTTTGTTAATCAGGCAATGGGGATGGGTAAATTTGATGATGCTAAAATGATTTATGAGAAAATCATACCGCCAAGCAAAAAAGGAAATCTCAATAGCTTGGCCTTGGTGTCTTTTGATAAACATTACGAGCAGCTGCTTAATCACTATACCAATCCACCTGCAGCTAAGCCTACAACACCTGTAGCGCGTGCAAATGCAGCTATGGCAGCAGCTAAGCCAGATGTTAAACCAGTTGCCGCTAAGCCAATAACTCCTTTACCAGCAATGCCTGTGAAGCCAAACATTGTTACACCAGCAAATCCAAACAAAAGCCTAGGTTTAAAGATTGATCAAATCGAAGCAATTGCGTCGGCGCATCAAAAAGGCACTATCACGGCAGAACAAGCACAAGCAGCATTAAGTGCAGTCACTATTATTGGCTCAAACACTTATTACAAGAAAGCCAATGCTTATAAATCAGATGTTATAGCGTCAATTGGTGGTAAAGCGACAACGACCGAGGCCATCACGGCTACTTCTACCAAAGCTAAAGTAGCACCTGTAACGCGGGCACAAGAAGCAATCGCAGCAGCTGCTAAGGTCAAGCCTAAGGAAATTGTTATTGATCAAAAAATGATTACCCAGCCACCAGATTTTAATAAGTGGCCAGATAAAGGTAATCAGCCATTATCATCAAACAAACTGTTTAATGATCAGAACAATGCCGAGGTCGGCAAAATATATGCAATGGCACAGAAAGGCGATTTAGAAGGACTTAAGGCATATAAGACATCAAGCCCTAGTCAGCATGTATCTTCGTATTTGCAGCAGGTTACAGAGGACGTAAATCTACAGAAAAATCCACCGCCCAAAATGGAGAAAATCACTGTTGGTGGGAAAACCAGAAATGAGGCATTGGCTCAGATTAGCGCAGCAGCAGTCCCGCTAAAGCATCCAAGCGAGACAAAAGATAAACTAGCGTTTTACCCAGTGATTGCAAAAATAGATACGCCTGAGAAGTACACGCCGCCAGCTAAGGCTAAATACAGCGCAGGCTTGACTAATGATACTTATGCAGCTGCTTCACATGAGGCATTTAATAAACTACCTGAGAACCAGCAAGAGGCTATCAGAAGTTACACAGGTTCTGGATATAACAGTATGAACCCGTCATTCAGAACTGGTAGTCCAACACCAAAAGCAAAGTTGGCAGCTCTTGGAATGGAGGCAGCGGCAGTACCGTTAAAACAAGGTACAGTCTTGTCGCGTAAGGTAACGATGGATCAGAAGCAAATATCTCAATTGATTGCACATGGTAAGGGAAAGGTCGTGCAAGAGTTTGCTATCAGCTCTACGTCTATCAATCCTAATAATTGGGGCGGCAATGTCCAGTTTAGATTGACCACGGCAGAAGGAGCGCGCGGGCTATTTGCTGGATATGATGCAAAAGGGACTAAGCCAATATCAAATCATGCCCACGAGCAGGAGATTATCTTAGGTGCTAACGCAAGGATGTTAATCACCAAGGTCTATCCAAAAGGTACACCAGCAGGGGCGGATAATTACGGCGATAAAAGCGTGGTTCTTGTCGATGCCGTTTTATTACCATAACAAACATTTGCATGGTGCTTGATTAAGCCCTAGCATAATGAAAAAGAGAAAAACTATGCCAAAGTTAAGCAGCGATACAAGCCAGACTACCGTCGATTTATCACTTGATGCAGCAACAGGTGATAAGCCCTATTTAGGCGACATTGTCGTCGTGGGTATGATACTTGGCAATGCTCAAAGTGAAATCATTGAGATGTTAGCAGCGGTCACCAGTCAAACCGAAAAATCACGCAATGAATTCGCAGCAAAAACATTAGAAAAAGCATCAAATCTAGCAGCGATTTTTCTTGGCGAAAATGCGGAATATGAACCCGTCAAAGACTGGAACAGCCAAACGGGCGGCATTGCGCCATTTGTTGCGATTGAAGGCCAAATAGCAGAGCCTGACAATACCAATATCATGGTCACTTTCTTTCTTTTGTTTTTTAGTGGGGCAATGGAAGCCGTTGTCATGTTTGATAAAGGCAATGAGGATGGCTCTAAAACACACTTAGACGGTATGCGTGAACAATACGTCGAGACTTTGATCGGCTTACCTCAATACGATTATGAAGCCAAAGGTCTGGATCCAACTATTGAGTTAGGAGAAAAGTAATGACTGATAACGTCGAAAAAGGCTCAATGAATTACGTTGCAGACATTGCCAAGTACGATGCTAAAGAAGGTGTCGTTTACGGCTTTGTGACGGTTTATGAAGAAGGTGGCCAGCCTTTAATTGATAAACAAAATGACGTGATAACCGAGCAAGAAGTCGTCAAGATGGCACACAAGTACGTTAGTGATGCCCGTGTGGCCAAAGTGATGCACAATGGCGCGAAAGTTGGTGAAATTGTTGAATCAATTGTGCTGACTCGTGACCTACAAAAAGCACTTGGCATAGACTTAGGTAAGGCGGGCTGGTTTATCGGCATGAAACTTAATGATGAAGCCGTCAAACAGCGTGTCGCCAAGGGTGAATTGAAGGCTTTTAGCATTGGTGGCAAAGGTTTTAGACGTAAAATTGCGAAGGGTAACTAATCATGGCAGGCAATGACGTGACAAGTGGTGAGCAAGAGTTGTACGATGTAACAGTCGATGAAATATCGCTCGTTGATCGAGGGGCTAACCAAAGCTCGGCGGTCATTCTTTTTAAAAATGATAACACTCCTGAGGACAACATCATGGATCCTATTTCCCAAGAAGAAGCCGAAAAATTGGCGCAAGATTTAGCAAAAGCTAATCAAACCTTGACCGATTTAACTGCCGCTCTTGAAGCAAAAACAGCAGAAGCTGACAAGCTGGCTAAGCGCGAAACAGAGCTTACCAATGAAGTTGCTGCATTAAAAAAGTCGGCAAACGAGCCGGGCGACGACATTGAAAAAATGGATGTTTCAGAGTCCGTCAAAAAAATGCTTCGTGATCAAAATGCTCGTATTGCTGCAGCTGAAACGATTGCCAAAAAAATGGCAGAAGAAAACGCCCAAGCACAAATCGTGTTGAAGTTAGCACCGCTTGATAAATTAACTACCACCGCTGAAAAATTAGCACCGATTATGTATCGTGTTAGCAAAGGCTTAAGCACCCAAGCTGATGCAGATGAAATCGAGCGCATTTTGAAGTCTGCTAATGAAGGCTTAAAAGCAAAAGGCGTTAAAAACCACGAAGAACAAATCGGCAAAAATGGTGGTGGCGAAGGCTCAGCATTGTCAGAGTTAAATACTAAAGCTGCTGAAATTCGCAAATCTGATAGCAAAATCAGCAAAGAGCAAGCGTTTACCAAAGCATTGGGTGAAAATCCAGACCTGTATCAACGTTATATTGAAGAGTCCGCCTAATACGCTAGTGGCGGTGTAATAGAACTTTTATTGCCCTATTGGGCGGAGAAATATCATGGCTTTAAGTAATCTTCTGAACTTGGTTTCTGCTACAGCAGGCTCAGATTTAACAGGTAAATGCTACCGTTTTTGTAAGCGTAGTGGTGGTAAAGTCATCCCGACAACCGTCGCGGGTGAGCGTATTTTTGGTGTTATTCAAGATGAGTTAGTCTTGGCTGATCAACAGACTGGCGTTGCTATCGTTGGCTCATTTACGAAAATGGTAGCAGGTGCTGCTATTTCCGATGATGCCGATATTATGACTGATAACGCAGGCCGTGCTGTGACGGCTACTAGCGGTAAATTCATTGTTGGTCGTGCCATGGAGGCCGCCTCAGCTGCTGGCGACATTATTCAAGTTTACTTGTGTCCCGGTGCTAATGTTGTTTAATGCAGGTTAGCAGTAACTGATAAGAAAAACCATTTAAGACCTTAGGAGTCGCCATCATGGCAAAAGTTTCACCGGGTAGCGTTCATGTCAACGCCCCATTGACCAACGTTAGTATTGCGATGTTGCAGAATGCGGGTGATTTTATCGCCTCCCGTGTTTTCCCCAACATTCCAGTCAGCAAGCGTAGTGATCGTTACTACACTTATGATCGTGGTGAGTTTAACCGCGACGAAATGCAAGAACGTGCGCCAGCCACTGAATCGGCAGGTGCGACTTACAGCATTGATAACACGCCTACTTACTACTGCCCAGTCTATGCCATCCACCATGACATTGACGATGAAACACGCGATAACGCAGATGATGTATTAGCACCAGACATGGAAGCTACGACATTCGTCACACAAAAAGCGTTAATCAAACGTGAAAAGTTGTGGGCGAATAAGTACTTCAAAACAGGTGTCTGGACATTAGAGTTGCAAGGTGTTGCCTCTTCCCCGTCTACTGACGAAGTATTGCAATGGAATGATGCAAATAGTAACCCTGTTAGCGATATTAAAGCCGCCATTTTAGCGGTCAAAAAATCAACTGGCCTCAAGCCTAATAAGCTTGTCTTAGGCGCGGAAGTCTGGAATGTTTTATCAGACCATCCTGATGTTGTTGATCGTATCAAGTACAGTGGTGGCGTTGGCCCTGCTAATCCTGCAGTTGTTAGCATTGCAGCGGTTGCCCAATTGGTTGGCGTTGAAGAAATTTTGGTGATGGAGGCCATCGAAAACACTGCGAAAGAAGGCCAAACCCCTGCCCATGTGTTTATTGGTGGCAAACATGCCTTGCTGGCCTATGCAGCCAAAAAGCCGGGCTTGATGACTCCGTCTGCTGGTTATACTTTCTCATGGACTGGCCATATTGGTGCAGGTATGGAAGGCAACCGTATTCGCCGCTTCCGCATGGAGGCTATCAAGTCAGATCGTGTTGAAATCGAAATGGCTTTCGATCAGAAGTTAGTAGCCGCTGATTTGGGCTTTTTCTTCAAAGATATTGTCGCCTAACGGACAATAGCGTAAAAACAAAACGGCAGGATTATTCCTGCCGTTTTGCCATCAAACCCCAGAATTAGAAGTGACGACTATGAAAAACAAACCTCCACGCATTCCATTCAGTACTGCTTTCCAGTTTATTGCCACTGGTCCATTAACAATGAATGGCATTGCCTATAATACTGATGATGACGTTGATTTAAGTGCGCTTAGCGACTATAGACAACAACAGCTTTTTAATAATCGCAAGATCCGCGTCAAAACAGATGCCAATGGCAATCCAATCGCCAAGCACCTTGTTACACAAGCAGAGGCTGATGAAACAGCGGCATTGTTAGCACAGCAACAAGCAGAAGCCGATGAAGCGGCGCGCGTCGCCAAAGAAATTGCCGATAAAGAAGCACAAGCAGAAGCAGAAAAGTTAGCCAAAGAGCAAGCCGAATCAGCTAAGAAAAATGATGATATTGATTTGCCACCTGCTAAGCCAGCTATGCCAGAAGCGGGCACATTACAAGCACCTAAAGTGAGTGGTAAATACTCAATCAAGCATACTGGTGGTGGCTGGTGGAAGGTTTTCGACAATCAAGGCAATGAAATGACCGAAGGCTTGAAAAAAGACGCTGCTATCACGGCTATGGATGCTTTAGAGAATAAATAATTTGGGGTAGACCATGGCTATTATCATTGAAGATGGTACGGGAAAAGACGATGCCGATAGCATGGTAAGTGTTGCTGATGCCGATGCTTATCATGCAAAACGCGCAAATACTACTTGGGCTGATTTAGGTACGCCAGAAAAAGAAGCTGCTTTAGTAAAAGCATGCGACTACCTCAATGATGGTAGTCGTTTTATATTTTATGGCGAAAAGCTGACTGGGTACAGCCAAGCAATGCCATGGCCTCGTAGTGATGCTATTGATCGTTATGAAGGTGCTATTCCAAGCGATGTGATACCAAAGCGCGTTATTTTTGCAGTTTGTGAATTAGCATTGGTTTCTGGATCAGGTGAAGAACTAAGCCCATCTCTTGATCGCGGCGGAATGATTCTTAGCGAGCAGGTTGGCCCCATTAGCACTACTTACGCCGCAGGTGCTCCCGCAGGTGTAGTTTATCAATCGGCAATGGGGCAATTACGCCCTTTATTGCGTCCAGAAAGCTATGGCGAATGTGATTATGTAATGCCGCCACAGTGGGGAAATTCTCACGTCGAAGATATTTTTGATATTGGCATGAGCGATGGCCGAGGCTGTTAATTATGAGTACCGTGTACAACCATGAAATAGATATGGCGCATCGGTTAATTGCCCGAAAAGGACAAAAAACCACCATAAAAAAACATATTGACGGCACAAAAGATCCCGTTTCTCAAACAGAAACAGGTGGAAGTGATGTTAGTGTCATAACGAAAGGTGTATTTCTTCCGCCAGGTATGACTTATTCAAAAGAGGCTGGCGGATTAGTGCGGTTAGTTAATCATACGATTTATATATCGCCTAAAGGCTTGGCTATTGATGCGCCTGTCAGTGGTGATATTGTTAGCGATAAGAATAATGCCAATTACATCGTTGACAGCACTACCGAGTACAAGCCTGATGGTACACCTGTTTTGTGGGTGGTTTTGGCAAAGCTGGCTTAAGTCATGGCTAAGAAAACATTCAGCGCAGACATTAGCAAATGGTGCAAAAAAGCAGGCGAAAAAGCGGGTGCTGTTGCCCGTATGACCTGTTTTGATATGGCTGAAATGGTGGTAATGATGACACCAGTCGATACAGGTTATGCCCGTGGAGGCTGGCAGCCATCTTTAATGACCGCAATATCAGGTGTTAATACTCTTGATGCAAGCGGCGCAGTATCAATAAACGAAATATCATTAGTGACAGCTCAGATGAAAATTGGTGATGTGTTTTATATGACCAACAATGTAGCTTATATTTGGGATTTGGAATATGGATCATCATTGCAGGCACCCAAGGGCATGGTGCGTATTACTGTCGCTAAAGCCAAAGCTATCGCGCAAAAAAATATCAACATCGTGAAGGCGTGGACGTGATGGAAGATTTTAGAATTAGAGCTGCTTTACGGGCAAGATTATTAACAGTGTCATCACTCCCAGAACAGCAATGGGAGAATGAATTTTATACGCCAGTTCCGGGTACTCCTTATTTAAAAGAACACCTAATGCCGACAGACCACGCTATTGCTACTTTTGGTGGAAATGGCGCGGTCGATGCTATTATGAAAGATGAGGGATTATGGCAAATAAGTGTTTTTTACCCACAGGGAGAGGGTACGAAAAACGCTCAAGCCATGGTGAAAGAAATATGTGCCAAGTTTAAAGTTGGCACTAAGTTGAATTATGAAGGTGTTAGCTTCACCATTATGAAGATTGATGTTGCTCCAAGCATAGATAAGCCAGTATGGTATTCTGTGCCAATAACGATTAAGTACCTGTCACACCAAGCAAACTAACAAAGAAAGTGGAGAATCACTATGTACGCAAATGGCATTTTAGTTGGCCTCAGCTATGTCAAAGAAGTAACCCGTGGCGTAACCCCGGATACACCAACAATGAAGTCGTTGCGCGCTACATCGCGTAACATCAACTTAGAAAAGAACTCTGTTACATCGGCAGAGCGTCGCACAGACCGCCAAATTGCTGACATGCGCCATGCCAGCATTAAAGTGACTGGATCCGTTGGGTATGAATTATGTGCTCAAGCGCATGATGATATGCTTGCCGCAGCGATTAGCAGTGCGTTTGCTTCTGTGACACAAATTTCTGGCGTGAATATGGCGGCTGCAGCAACAGCCAATACAATCACGCGAGCAACGGGTTCATTTATTACTGATAACATTCAAGCTGGTATGACTATTTTAGCCGCTGGTTTTGCTACTGGCGGTAATAATGGCCGTCATTTGGTGATCAATGTAACTGCAACTGTTTTAACAGTTGCGAGCACGTTAGCAACGGATGCTAGTGCGTCTGGCGTAACAATTGATGTCGTTGGTAAAGTGGCAAAAGTTGGGACTACATTAGACACGTTTACTTTTGAGCGTCGTTTTACTGATGTCGCTAAGTATCAGCAGTTTGTTGGTGTAGCGGTTAACCAAATGTCGTTTTCAATTCAGCCAGATCAAATGGTTAGTGGCTCAATTGATTTAATCGGCATGGGTGGCGGTGAAATTAGTGATACTAGCCTTGGATCGCCAGTTGCTGCAGCTAGTAACTCCCCATTGGTGTCTTTTGATGGGGCTATTTACGCTGATGGGGAGAAACGCGCTGTTGTGACTGGTTTAGATTTTACGATCAATAATAATCGTTCTGTCGTACCAGTTGTCGGCTCAATTATTAGCCCTGATGTGTTTGAAGGGCAGGCAGTTATTACTGGTACCGTAACTGCATTTTTTGCAGACGTAACAGAATATAATCTTTTCAGAAATGAAACAGATTCGCAAATGGGTATTAAGCTTAACGACATCAACGGCACTGACTTTTTATCGTTCATGTTCCCACGTTTGAAATTTAGCGCGGCGACAATGGATCCACCGCAGAATGGCCCAGTTACTTTATCCATGCCTTTCTCGGCTTTGTACGATAGCGTCACAGGTACTTCTATTACAATTCAACGTGGTAACACATAAGACTAGAAACTAGCATAATATGATGCTATTTTGTCATCTTATCGGCGCATTACTTCGCGGTATGCGCCGTTTTTACAATCAATCCCAGAGAGATAAAAACATGTTTAAAATCCCAGAACTTGACAGCGTAAGCGCGGCTAATAATGGCGAAGTATTAGAAATCGAAGGTGCTAACGGTGTTGTTAGTCGTGATGAAAATGGCAATGCCAAGTTACAGTTGACGTTATTGGGTAGTGATAGTTCTGCTTTCAAAGCGGTACAAAATCGCCAGACCAATAAACGCCTTGCTAAGCGTCAAAACTTGAAGCTAACAGCCGAAGAACTGGAAGCAGAAACCATTGAAACATTGGCAGCGTGTACCGTCGCATGGCATGGTTTTAATGACGCTAATGGCAATCCTGTTATCTGCAACAAAGCTAACGCGGCTGTTCTTTATCGTCAATTCCCAGCCATTCGTGAACAAGCAGACCGCTTTATTAACGACCGCACCAATTTTTTGCCGAAATAGCTGAGCAGCTTTTAGAGTTTGCAAAGCACCAATTTTGGCTACAAAAACCCGTTAACAAAGATGCAAAGGGCAAGGAAGCCCAACTAACAAACCGTAAATCACTTGAACAAGTTGAACGATCAACAGGCCAAAGACCCGCGCAGCTTGATGGTGTTGAGTGTCCTGATGTCGTTCATCATTTGTGGTTGTGGTTTATGGAACTACACGAAGCCAGAGGCAGCAATGGCTTTGGTTATAATCCAATCAGCTATCAAGACATACTTTCATGGGCAATTCTGACTTGTAGAACACCTAGTTCTTGGGAAGTTTCAACCATAAAGGCATTAGATGCGCTATTCTTGAACCCATCTGAGGAACAACAAGAAAGCGAGTAACTATTATGTCTGGCCAAGATATTGCCGAACTTGGTTTTGCCGTCGATACCAGCGATGTTAAACAAGCTACCAAAGACTTGGATGGCTTAGACAAAGCTGGTAAAAACGTTGAAACGTCAGCAACCCGCCTAGAAAAAATAGCCAACAAAGTTTATGGCATTATCGCTCAGCAAATGAGGGCGGCAGGTCAATCTATCTCTAATACTATGCGCGACATGGTTGGCTCAGTTGATACCCTTGAGAAAAAATACGCCGCTTTTGAAATAGTCGTTGCCGCACTGACAGGCAATATCTATAAGCTCGGTCGTGCATTGGCTTTAAATTCTGGCGAGTTTAGAGATCACGAAAAAGAAGTGTCAGCCACGGCCAAGGCTTATAATCTGCTTAAAATCGGGCTTGCTGTTTTAGGTATTGGACTCGGTATCCAGCAGCTCATGGACTACAGCAACCAATACGGCCAATTACGCGGCCAATTAGCCCTAAACACTGCTAGTTCACATGAATTAAATGACGCATGGCGCGACCTCTACAATATCAGCCAAAACACAGCTCAAAGCCTTGCGGGCACGATTGAGCTTTATTCACGTTTAGCGCGTAGCACCAAATCATTGGGACTTACTCAGAAAGAGCTTGTTTCAGTCGTCGATACCGTAAATAAAACTTTACTCATTTCTAAAGCACCTGCCGCCTCGGCAGAGGCCGCGCTATTTCAATTGTCGCAAGGTTTAGCAGCTGGTGCGCTGCGTGGTGATGAGTTGAACTCAGTCATGGAACAAACACCTCGCTTATCACAGGCTATTGCTGATGGCATAGGCGTTAGCGTTGGCGCGCTGCGTAATATGGGTGCAGAAGGCAAGATCACCAGCGAAGTTATTATCTCTGCCTTGCAACGGACTAAAACAGCTGTAAACGACGAATTTGGTAGCGTATTCGTGAGCTTAAATAACGCTATGTCCCGTGTAGATACTTCGATGGTGCAGCTCGTTGGCCGTGCTGATGAAGCAGCTGGCGCGTCGCGTGTTTTTGGCGAACAAATTGCATTTTTTACTGAGAAGTTGGAACGCCCAGAAACACTAAATGGACTAACTGCTGTTCTTGAAAAGATGGCTACCGCGTTGAATATCGTCGCTTATGCTGTTCAGGCCGTATTCAATCATTTGACAGCATTACTAACACTTTTTGCTGCATATAAGCTTATTGGATTACTTTTTAGCATTGCCCAAGGTTTTGCATTTTGGAATCTAATGATGACCGGGTTAAACATCACCATCGGATCAACTACCTTAAGGATCCCCGCACTACTTGGCGGGATTATCTCTCTCGGTAATGCGTCGGCACAATCAGCCGCTAAAGTTGGCGTGTTAGCACTGGCTCTTAAAATTGCAGGTGGCCCGATTGGTTTATTGATGAGCCTGTTAGCCATTATTGCCCCGCTTTATTTGATTTTTGCTAGTCATGCAACTACAGCGCAGGACGCACAAAGTAATTTTAATAAGGAGTTGCAGGCTACAGGAAGTACAGCCGAAGATTACATAGATGCTCTCAGTCGCATGGATGAGGCACAGAAAAAGATTCTAAATAATCGTCTAGATGTACAACTTGGCAACCAGACTGATGCTATGAAAGAGCAAATGTCGGAGCTTAAGGGGCTTTTGAGTTCAGAAATTTTTAGCACAGGATCAATGTTCGAGAAGAGGGGGACAAACTCTGATAGAGCCAAAGCTTTGTCATCCGTAGACGCAACGATAAAGGTATTTTCTGACGATCCGAACGAAGGCGCAGCCGCAGTCGAAAAGCTGATTAGCACCTATGAGGATTTGGCGAAAAAAGCAGGTACAAGCGAAGAGAGCATTCAAAAAACCACGCTCCGTATGCGTGAAATGACCGATGCCGCACGCCAAGCAGCGCGTGATATTGAGACAACGAAAGGAAAGCTGGGATTACTAAAGGATCAGACCGATGAAACAGCAAAATCACAAGTCGGTTTAGGCGTTGCTTACCAAACCAGCGGCAGCTTGATTGCTGACAATGGTAAGAAGCTTGATGATCAGTTAGCAAAGCTTAAGCAGGCAGCTGTGCAGGCGGGATTAACAGCCGAAGCATTGGCGCGTCTTCAGGTAAAAAATCAAGGTGGTACGGCAGCTGACCAAGACTTAGCTGGCCTCTATTCAACAAGAAAGGAGGCTCTTGATAAGTATCGAAAAGCACTTGACGCAAAACGCCCAGATGTTGCTGGTCAGTTTGCTAATGCAGCTATGGCCACTATTCCCGCAGAAGCAGATATTGCTGCTAATCAAGCAGGTGCTCAGTTTGATAAAGACAATGAACGGGCCATGGCTATTGCCAAACAAAAAGGCGACATTGACAAAATTAACGCTATGGGCGTGGAACGCCTCAATGTCGTTACTTCTACCTATCTGCGTACTTTGCTAAACGGCAATGAAGAAGTAAAGGCCAGCATTAGCGGCACTAAGCAGCAAGTTAAAGAAAACCAAGCACTGCAAAAATTACTTGAGAAGGATGATTCCACTCAAAAGTATCTTGATAATGCCGAAGCTAGGGAAAAAGCAGATAGTAAAATGGCTGATGCTCTTTTACTAGGGGCTGATGCCGCGCGTAAGGTAGGGATACAAAATGCTATTGCCGAAAAAGAAACACAGAAACTTAAGGTCACCAAACAGCAACTAACGGACATCGAAAATAAAGCACAGGATACCAAAGACCGACTAAGTGTTGCTCAAAGTGTTTTTTCAATGCGCGAACAAAATGAGGCTTTAGAAAAACAAATCGCCGCCACCAAAGCGGGCGAAGAGGCTTTAAAAGCCTTCAACAATCAGAAAGCTTTCGAGGCTGCATTGCGCGGTAAGAACATTGTCGCTGGCAGTAAAGAAGCTATTGCTTTACAGGCTGAAATTGACAAAAAAACATCACTGGATAAACAGCTTGATGATGCTTCAAAAGGCAATGCCTATGATAAAACATTAGATGGTATGGAGCGTCAGCGTATTGCGCTAGAAAGCGAATCTAAGGCTGTTTTAGACTTAACAAAAAGCCAGATTGACTTAAATGTGGTTAAAGCTGTTGCCAATGAAAAGGCTAATAACAAAGACTTAAGTAGTGATCAACTCAAGGCTTATGAAAAAGAAATCCGTGCAATGGAGGAAGTTAAAGATCATTTGGAGCGGCTAGAAAAAGCACGAGAATTACTCAAAGCCAACCCATTATCAGGCATTGCTGATGGCCTTAAAACTTCGTTTGGTGACGCTGGTGCTGCTTTGTCTGGACTAATTGAAAGCGTGATTGAACTACAAAAGAAGCGCGAAGATTCAGCAAAAATTGAAAAGGCATTACAGGCAGACATTGCCAAAGGTGATGCTAATGCAATTAATGCGGCTATCGCTAACCGTCGCGATTTAGAAAAAGCCACTAATTTGCAATATGCCAACATGGCTAGCGCAGCTAAGGGATTTTTCAAGGAGAACAGCAAAGGATACAAAGCGATGGAGGGCGTAGAGCGCGCTTTCCGTTTGTTTGAGTTATTGATGGCGGCGCAATCAGCAGCTAAAAAAATATTCTTAGATAAAGGTGTTGTTGCGGCAAAAGTTGCAGGCGATAACATAATTAATCAAAGCACTATTGCTAGTGGCGGAATTATTTCAAAAATCATGCAAATGCTTGGCTTGGAAAGTGCCAAGACTGCTGTCGCTAGTTCTGCAACTGGCGACCCATACACCGCTTTTCCTCGCATGGCGGCAATGATAGCGGCTATGGCTGCATTAGGATTCGCTGTTAACGGCGGTGGCGGCACGCATGTCCCATCATCTGAAACACGACAAGCCGAACAAGGCACGGGCACAGTATTGGGCGATACCGCAGCTAAAAGCGAAAGCATTGCTAAGGCCATGGAGCTGTTGCGTCAAAACAGTGACGTTAGCCTTAAGTACAGTAGCGATATGCTTGCCAGCCTACGCAGCATTGATTCCGGCATTAGAGGCTTGGGCGGGATCCTGTCGCGGTCTGGTATTGCAACTGGCAACATGAGTGGATTTACCCAAGAAAGTAAAACTGGTTTGCTTGATGTGCTTGGTTTAAATGGCCAAGGTTCTGAAAAAAGAAACGGGATTTTAGGCTTTCTTGGTGGCGGGCCAATTGGGGCAATGCTATCAGCCCCTCTTGCTAAACTCGTTAATTCAATCTACAGCAAAAAAGTAACGATTGAAGATAGCGGGATCCAAGGCTTTGCTCAGAAGATTGGCGACATCATGTCAAAAGGCTTTGTAGACCTGCAGTACTACAATGAGATCCGAACTACTAAGAAAGTGGCAGGTGTAAAAGTTAGCGATAAAACCAGCATAGAAACCCGCTCGGCAGATAATGAAGTCGAACGCCAATTTGGCTTAATTATTGACGGTATTTATGGCAGCGTCTTGGATGCAGCTACTATTTTGGGCGGGAAAGTTGCCGATATTGATGCAAAGTTAAAAGATACTGTTGTTAACTTTGGCATGATTAGCTTGAAAGGCTTAAGCGGCGATGCGCTAAGCAAGGCATTGGAGTCTGTTTTCTCTGCATTAGGCGACAACATCGCCAAAAGTATCATGCCTACCGTTGATGAATTTCAGCAAGTCGGAGAAGGTTATTATCAAACGCTAGTTCGTGTTGCTGCAGGCGTTGAGCAAGCGGGATTAGTAACGGATAAATTGGGATTAAAAGCTATTTCTTATAGCGACATCATTAACAAACAGGGCGACGTTGCCGCTGAATTGACAAGACAAAGCATTTTAGGTGTTGAGAAGTTAGGTGATGGCTTAACAGGTATTGGCGATATTATTTCGAGTCTTGACGGCACTGCTACAGACCTCGCTGATGTGTATATCAAATTGACCGCGCTGCGTAACATCATGGTCGACACTGGACAGCAAGGGCAGTACTTAACAAGAACGATTATTCAAGCGGCTGGTGGACTTGACGCTCTGACAGAAGGATTGAACATTTTCCAACGAGAGTTTGGTACTGAGTTTGCAAAGTCGGCTAATGATGCTGTTCGCCTATCTGATAAATTTGCTCAGCTCGGCATTGCTATGCCAACAACTCGAGATCAATTTAAGAGCTTAGTTGATGCTGTAGACCTTACAAGTGAAGCAGGTCAGCGGTTGTACGGCAAGCTAATTTCTTTAGCACCAGCGTTCGTCGAATACCTAACAGCAGTAGATAAGATCACTTCTTTTAACGCTGATATTCAACGTCAATTAGCTACTTATACTGCCAGCGGTGTTGATATAGCTATGCAAGAGCTTGAATCATCATTCAATGATTTGCGTAAACAGGCTGCTAATGTTGGTGGAGATTTGGTTGCTGTAGAAGAATTGTATGGCAGCAGACGCGCAGAGACATTAGATAAATATGCAGAAATGGCGCGTAAAACAGATTTTGATTTAGCTGTTCGCCAAGCCAAAAATAACAACCAAGATACTACTTTGGCCGCGCTTGAAGAGCAGCAGCGGCTTGAATACAAAGCAGCGGTCGCAGCTAAATATACCAGCGAGCAGCTGGCCGCGCTGGCCGCTGTCTTGGATGGCGAATTCAGCTCGGCTGTTGATAAGCTGGCTTTATCAATCAAGCAAAAAAATATCGACATTCAGAAGCGTCTAGCTGTTTTCGGTACGACTGAGGAACGTATGAATGCAGCACTTGCAGAGTTTGATTTAAAAGCCGCACAAGAGCTGCAAGATGCAACCCGCATGGGTGCAGACATCGTCGGGCTTGAAAAAGCGTTGATGCTTGAACGCAACAAAGTAGCAGAGGACTTCTATGCAGACCAGAAGAAAATGGCTGATGACTTTAGAAAATGGCTTGATGCTCAGAAGTTTAGTGACACTAGCTCGTTAACGCCTTTGCAGCAGCTTCAAGCAGCTCAAGAGCAGTTTAATGAAACACTGTCAAAGGCACGAGGCGGCGACACTCAAGCCCAGCAGGATATTTTAAGCAAAGCGGATACACTGTTAAAACAAGGTCGTGATTACTATGCGTCTGGTGCAGGATTCACAGACATGGAGCAGTTTATTAGGTTGACTATTGAGAATTTGGGCAAGCAGCTTGCATTACCCGGCTTCGCAGTTGGCACACCTAGCGCGCCTTCTGGCTGGGCAGTTGTCGGAGAGCGCGGCCCAGAACTGGTTAACTTTAAAGGCGGCGAGAGAGTTTTCAATAACAATCAAACCAACAACATGGCTAACCAATCTGGTGACAATAGCAATGTGGTAAGAGCTATTGTCATCACAGGAAATAAACAAGCTGAGAAGCTTGATAATCTCGGCGAAGCAGTTGTTGAGCTTAAGCAAGAGATGGAAGGGATGCGCCGCGAATTGCGTCGCAGTAATGAAAAATAACATCAACGAGACTCGTATCATGTTTAAACAAACCGTATCAGAAAAAGCCTGTTTTTTATCAGGCATAGTTCTTGGATTGACGACATCTGTAGCGATTGTCGTTTACGAGAAAACTTCGGTATTATGGCTTGCAGTGTTGATAGGATTTGCTAGTGCTTTATTGACACGACAAACCATTTTAGTAGACATCTACAAAGAAATTTCAAACCCACCAAAAGAGACAGCCCAAAATGAGCCAACTAACAAATTACGCGGAAAGCGCACTTCTCAATCATCTTCTCGGCATAGCGGAATTCACGATGCCGACAACGGTTTATGTCGCAGCCTTCACCTCAGATCCGGGAGAAACGGGCGACTTGACGAATGAAATTGACTCCGCACTAAACTATGAGCGGCAACCAATTACATCAACAATGAGCACGTCAGTAGACGGCACTCCCAGCACTAACGGTTCACCCGTCACTTTTGGTGCAGCAGCAACAGCAGATTGGGGAACTATTACGCATTTTGCAATTATGGATGATGCTACTGCTGGCGCAGGTAATGCTTTGATGTACGCAGCATTAACAGCATCAAAATTGATTGAAGTTGGCGATGTATTAACCATTGATACCAATCAATTGTCCGCAGCATTGCTTTAATAATTTGGGGCTGTCATGGCTATAGTTAACGCTTCTTGCGCCTTTATTGGCGCAGGTACGCTTGCAGTCAATGCAAGTAAGATTGCTGCATCATCTGTTAGTTTTTCTGGCGCATCCAATCTTACTGTTAACGCGGGAAAGATTATTACATCAATGGTGAGCTTTGCAGGAAGATGTAATTTTAGCACTTCCGCTTATCGAACCAGATTTGCGTCGTCTTCTTTCGATGGCCATGGCGTTCTAACTGTTAACGCTGGACTGTTAAAATCATCCAGCATTAGTTTTTTGGGCGATAGCGAACTAAACATTGCCATTTTACGAAAGAAATTTGTCGAATCGGCTTTTATTGGCAATAGCTCTTTAGACGTGGCAGCAGTGAGATTTAGAGGTGTAACTGTTAGCTTTACAGCAAATGGATTTATGACTGTAAAAGCAGTTAGTTTGTTTGAGCAGCTGGCAAATAAGCCGTCAATAAAAAGAATATATACATTAGAAATGAACGTGCTGGTTAAAGGCGATCCAGTAATTGATTATGTCCCACTGCCACCCGAACCAGCTTAAAATAATAGGTGATTAAATGTTTGGATTCCAAGCTTTCGCAGAGGTTCCATATTCGTTTTTAACAGGTGAACATGTTGGTATTTATACAGAGCAGCGCATTTATGCCGCCAATATGGGATATATCACTAATGCGACAGCAAATCCCCCAAGCACTTATTTTGAAGGCCGTCTTGATGTGCCTTTACGCTTTGAGCGTAGTGTAATCGGTGGCGGTGCAATTGCTGGTCAGGCTTCGGTAGGATTCGGCGATATTGAGTTAAATAATAGCGATGGTTTTTACGATAATTTAACTAATAGCGGTGCGGTTGATGGTCGTCAAATTACGGTAAAAGTGGGTATTGATGAGTTTAATTACTCCGATTTTGGCGTGATATTTTCAGGAACATCTAAAGGTATTGCTGTCACTGAAAATGGCTTACGGTTATTGGTGCGTGACTTTGGGTATAAGCTTGATAATCCTATTCAGTCAGAGTTTTATTCTGGTGCTGGCGGCATTGATGGCGATGTAGAGCTAAAGGGAAAGCCAAAGCCTTTGTTATTCGGTAAAGCATTAAATATCTCACCCGTCTTAGCATACGCATCTGGCCTCCTTTATCAAATTAGTAGCCAACCATTGCGTTCTGTTGATGCTGTTTATGATCGAGGCGCATTGCTTAGCCTTGGCACTGGATACACGGTAAATTTATCCCAAGGTACAATCACTTTACTGACCCAACCAGCAGGGCAAATAACGGTTGATGCGGTCGGAGATACAATAACCCCATTAGCCGTTCTAGCGGGTGGAATGGGCGGATCATGGATAGATATTAGCGATATATCCAGTATGTACACGGACTATCCGCCAACAATTAAAGCGACGGCGACAGGTCAGTCTATTGCTTACATCACCGATAAAAGCGGAAACGGCCTGCATTTTTACCAGCCGATACCCTCTTGCAGACCATTGCTGCAGCAAGATGGATCAGGACATTACTATCTTGATTTTGACGGCATTGATGATTTTCTGGTGGCGGTATCAGAAGCTAGTTTTTCATTTACTGCAGGCATTACAGCAGCTGTCGCGGTAAGACTTGATGATTGGGCAACAGTGGATCAAGTATCAATTGTATCAAAGTCGATAAGCGCATTTGGCAACGATTCAGGCTATGACATTGGACTCAATCACAACTCTAAAGCGGTGTCAGCTCGTGTAGCAATGGAAAGTGCCAATAAAGAGGCCGCTACGACAACGGCACTGGCAGCAGGGGCGCATGTATTAGTTGGGTATAGCAATCTCAAGGGTGTCATTCTTAGAGCCGATAAAACGCAAATTGGAGCGTACTATCAGTCATATCAAGCATTGATTGATTACGATACAGCAGGAACAGTTAACTTGATGATTGGTGCAGCCCCCAGCGATGGCATTATTGCGGCTGGTGAATACATGAGCGGACGGCTATACGGTGCAGTTTTTCTAGGCCGCGCGCCAAAAAATGCAGAACTAACCATTCTTGAGAATTACCTCATGTCAGCAGCTGGAATAACTGCCCGTGCGCCAGTATGTGCTGCAGATATTATTGAGCAGATAGCCAGAGTACACGCAAAATTAGCAGATTCGGAAATTGATAGCGCAAGTCTAAATTTATTTAGACAGCAGCAGCCCGCAGAAATTGGTTATTACATTGATAGCCAAGCTGATGTTAGTGCAACCATGACGGCAATTATGGCAGGTGTTGGTGGCTGGTATGGATTTTCAAGAAGCGGACTTTTACAAGCGTCTGTATTTACTATGCCATCGGCACCAAGCGTTTTCGAGTTCACAGAGATTGAAATACTTGAAATCGAAAGACTCTTATTACCAGAATCTATTAACCCGCCAAATTGGCGCAGGCAAGTGGGTTATCAAAAAAATTGGACTATTCAAAATAACGATTTAGCGGGCATTGTTACTGCTGAGCGTCGCCAGTTTTTAGCAAATGATCAGCGCGTTGCTGTTAGCCAAGACGCTAATTTATTAAAGCGTCATCGTTTAGCAACAGATCCAGAACTAACGACATCATACTTTTCAAATGAAGCTGATGCGCAAGCTGAGGCAGAACGCCTTATGTCGATTTATGGCGCAGAACGCGAGATGTATAGCGTAGTGCTTAAAACACAGCCTTTCGTTTTAGATATTGGCAACATAATCACGCTAACATATCCGCGCTGGACACTGACAAGCGGCAAACAATTTGTCATTATCCGCATAAGCGAGGACGCGACAGATAATAAATCAGAAATCACCGTCTTTGGATAATTACTATGACAGCATCAACTGTAAAAATGGCATGGGTTAATCATGTCGATATGCAGGGCGTGACACTAACGGCAAGTAGTGAGATAGCTACTTTGCCAGTTTCCAATTTATTAACACCTCATGTTGCAAAAAAATGGAGATCACAAGAAGAGGGTGCCAAAGGCGGTGATCATCAAATTGATATTGATTTTGGAATTTCTGGATATGATGACTTTGAAACAGGTGATCCAGTTACTGATATTGGTGTCGATGTAGTTGCGTTAATCGGCGTAAACATGACAAGAAATGCACGCATACGCTTAGAAGCAAGTCGAGATCCTAGCTTTGCATCGCTTGAGTACTATTACGATTTTGCAGACGCTAATGTTGATCCACGTTTCAAGATTGCTGTTGTACAACTACCGTCTGTAGTCATTGCAAGATACTGGCGCATCTACGTTACTGATTCTATTTTTACGCTTGAGGCAGGGCGTTTAGTGATGGCTAGGTGTTTCCAGCCAGCGGTTAATTTTACTTATGGCTATCAAATTGGCTATGTTGATTTAAGCCGGGTGGCGCGTTCTCGTGGTGGCCAACAGCATGTCGATGAAGGTAACAGCTATCGACAAGCACAAATACAGTTTGATTTTTTGACTGAATTAGAAGCCTTTGAAGGTGTTTTAGAACTTGATCGAGTAGCAGGCTTGCATGACGATATTTTAGTCATTTTAGAGCCTTATGCGGCCAACATTGGCCAAAAAACTATTTGGGGATTAGTGTCAGCTAATAGCCCAATAATTGAGCCTAATTTTGGAATTTACAATAAATCTTACAGCGTCGAGGAACGGCTATGAGCTTTAAATTGGGCGACCGTGTCCGCGAAACAACTACGACTACAGGCACAGGCACTATCAATCTTGATGGTACTTTATCGGGCATGAGAACTTTTGTTGAAGGCGTTGGATCGGGCAATAAAACTTACTATTGCATCACTAACGGTACTGATTGGGAAGTTGGTATAGGGACGGTAACGGCTGGATCCCCAGACACTTTAGCGCGTACAACTGTCGTTGCTAGTAGTGCAGGCGAGACAAGCAAAGTGAACTTTCCAGAAGGAAGCAAAGATGTTTTTTGCACGATGATTGCTAATCGCACAATTAGTAAAGATAACGGGATTGAACCCGGTACAACTGCTGTTGTCGGCTTGCCGTTTTATGAAGATCCAGACACAGGTTTTTACCAAGCAGCAGCAAATCAATTTACTGCCGTAGCTGGCGGCGTTCCTGTCGTTACGTTCCAAAACAATAAAATAGTTTTTCTTCAAAAAGGCTGTTTTCCTATTGGTACAGCAGCAGCACCGTCAATTGCGTTTAATGGTGATGAAAATACGGGTTTTTATAGTCCAGCGGCAGATCAAATAGGCGCAGCGGTGGCAGGTGTCTTAGCTTTATTGATACAGACATCTGGTATCAGTGTGCAACAGGCTCTTGCTGTAGTTGGCTCAGTCACTGCAGGTGGCAACATCGCCGCCAATAATGGCAACATTACCAGCACCAGCACCACGGGTGCTATTTTTGCCAGCATTGTCGAAACATTGACGATTGGCATGGCAGCAACTGACATCACCATTGGCAGTAGTAGCGGCATCACACGAGTAAGAAACAACTTTAGTGTTGGTGGCAGTACAACAGTTCAAAATTTAACGGTTAATGGCGTTGCAGTACAAGGCAATGTGCCGACACTTAGCAATCATCTCGTCAACAAAACATACGCTGATTTAAAGTTAGCGTTGACGGGCGGTTCACTTTCTGGATTTTTGACACTACACGCGGACCCGACAAACGCCTACCATCCGGCCACTAAGCAATACGCCGATAATCTTATCAATTCACGCGGAGTGTCTACGGGAATTGTCGCAATCTGGCCTAAATACGGCAGCATTCCAGCAGGGTGGTTAATACTAAATGGGCAAGCAATCAGTCGAACAGTTTACGCGGCTTTATTTGCCTTTTTTGGCACTACTTATGGTGCAGGCGATGGTGTAAATACGTTTAATCTACCTGATTGGCGTGCGATGTTTTTGCGTGGCCATGATGATGGTAGAGGTATTGATATTGGCCGTATTTTTGGATCATACCAAGCCGATGCTGTAGGTAATCACTCGCATAAACATGGATCAATTCATCACGACTTTAAAGATGGCGGTGCAGCAGATGGGCAAGGTGTTTTTTGCGATTGGGCATCAAGAAACGAGGAATGGACAGGACAGCCAGTAGGAGCTATTGAGAACCTTGTCAAAAACTTGGCAATACACTTTATTGTTAAAGCATAAAAAGGAAAATAATAATGACCATCGAAAGAGAGTTGGCCGTTGGCGCAATCCTTGGTGCGGGTTTAAGTGCATCGAAACGCAGGGGTGTACCATTTAGTCAGCGCGTTATTGAAACTGTTGGCGGCGCAGCAACAGCTTATTACGGGACTTTGGCGTTGATGTATTACTATAAATATCCAATCGAAGTTTTGGGTACTGTTGGTTTTTTCGTTGGTGTGATTGGCATGGAGGCAACGTCTGTAATTATGGAAGTTGCACCAGGTATTATTCGTGAAATTATTGCGCGACTAAGCAAAACACCGTTACAACCAGAATCTACACAAGAAAAAAACGAGGATAAGTAACATGAGCGTCTTAATTACAAAACAGATTTTAAGAGCCGTTGAGCCAAATATCCCAGACGATAAAGCCGTCTTGTTTTTTGATTTATTGAATCAAGAAATGGCCAAAAATGGCATTAACAAATATAAGCTTAGAGCAGCTGCTTTTCTTGCAAATGTTATTCACGAGTCGTCGAATTTAACTAGGCTCATTGAGTCGTTTAATTACAAAGATCCAGCAAGATTAGTGCTTATTTTCCCTAACGATTTTAAAAGCATTGCTGATGCTAGGGCTGTACATGCAAAAGGTAGAGCTGCTATTGCTAATCGTGTCTACGCTAATCAAAACGGCAATGGCAATGAAGCTAGTGGTGATGGATTTAGGTATTGCGGTCGCAGCTTAATGATGATTACAGGCCGTGCAAATTATTTAGTGTGTCAGCAATCAACAGGCTTAAAAGTAATTGATCATCCTGAATTGTTAGAAGATCCAAAAAATGCCGTCGTTGCAGCATGTGATTTTTGGCATCGGCATAACTTGAACGTTCCCGCAGATAACGCGGATTTTTTGAAAGTATGCAAAATCATCAACGGCGGTAAAATAGGCTTAACAGAGCGAACGATCATCTATCGTCGAGCTATTAAGGTATTGGGTGGTTAAAATGATTAAGGTGGCCGTAATGGCGATTTTGGCGGCTTTGGGCGGGTGTTCTGTTATCCCTTGTGACAGCATTGTACAAGTGCAAGTAAAGGTATGCCCGATAGCGAAAGAACAAAAACAACAGCAATAAAAAAGCCCGCAATTACGCGGGCTTTTCATCATCTTAAGCTTTGAAGATCACTGTCGATATTTCAATAAGCGATTACCAGTTACATCATTCATCGCCAGTGTCATCAATTCAGTATGTTTTACTGCCGACATCGACACCTTCAATGCAAAAGCTTCTGTTTCAACGAAAGGCTGATTGTAGGCCACTTCCAGCAATGTTTTGTCTGTCGTAATGCTAATACATAAAGCATCAAGGCTAGAATCAGAGGCAACAGGTAAATCAATTGCAGCAGTTGGAGCAGTGGCGGTAGACATCGCAGCTTTGGCATTGTCATCGTGAGCGTAAGCAGTTGGTGCCAGCATTGCGATACAGGCGCAGGCACTAAGCAAGGCCATTCGTAACATTTTCATTTGTTGTTTCCTTTTCTGGTTTATTGATGAAGCGGACTGATATTAGCGTCAATTTTCGCTAATTACTATAATCTTTAGATTTTAACAGTGCCTATTTCGCTAAAAATCCGCTTAAATTCATCTATATTATCGCCTATGTAAGTAACGACACTCCCTTTCGTTACGCCAGTTTTTAACGTGCCGTCAGCTAAAAAATAGTTAGTACGTTTATGTATAAAGCACATTGGATATTTCAAAAGAGGTCTAAACCATGACTCACTTGTAGACGCAAAAGTAATGCAACAAGCTTGCGATACTCTCCCTAATTCATATTCTGCAATAAGTTTTTCTACACACAACTTATTCATTGTTCTGCTAAATGGATGGTTCATCCAGATTTTGCCATGCCAATCATGCAAAAGACCATTATCATTTTCAGTATAAATTTTTGCAGCATTAACATTCTTGTTTGCTTGGTCGCTAGAAAATGGATCTAAATCTATCCCACCCATAACTTTTGCGGCTAATTCAACAATAATGGGGGGGGTATAGTATTCATAAAGACCACTGTCTTGATTTATTAACTGTGCCTTATTAACTTTATTCATGCTTTTAAGCCTTTTTACTTGTTAAATGGTTTTGGATTCTTTCGCCTACCCACTTCATCACCGTCACGGCCATTGAATTGCCAATAGCCTTGTAACGCAAACTATCAGACGCAGCGCGGCATACATCATCGAAGCTTATAACACCGCCACGCATGAGGTATTTCACCCAATCATCTTCTAGTTTTTCCATTCTTATAACGCGGCCATGGGGAATTAACGTGTAGTCATCTGGAAACCCCATCAAACGCTCACACTCACGAGGCGTAAGCCGTCTAACGGCTGTTTTAGTAGCTACACCATGGCGATCACTAGCAGTTAAGCATGGCGACCTATCTAAATGCGGTTCTGTCGCATTGCCACCGTTTTCTGGCTTACGACCTATCCAATTACCGGGAATGCCATAAGCTACAGGTTGTAGAACGGCTATGCCGCCTTGATTTTTACTAGGGCAAGGAATTGTTGTATCTAAGGTTTTGCTTAAATCAACTACCCTACGCCCACTGTGAGGATTAGAAGATTTCATTGAGTTGCTTGCCAAACTATCAAACGAATAAGCTACAGCAGCATCTTGTCCCAAGTCTTTTGACGAAAAAGCAATTACATTTTCCCCGCCATTATTTCGCCCTAATGCAAATGCCGTATTTAGACTGGTACACGGATCCTGCGTCCCATGAACGATGATAGGAGCAGGTACAAACAACGGACAGCCACCATTGATATGCTGATCCTCTAAGCCTTGTTTAGTACCAAATGATGCGTTTAATGTCGAGGCTATCTCGGCTGGCCACTTGGCTTTTGTGTCAGCTATCAAGGCTTCGCATCCATTACCTAAATCTTGCCCAGACTTAAGCAATGTGCCCGCTATTTCTGACTCAGAATAAGCACCGATACCTTGGCAGCTAAATGTCGAATCAACCGTTAATGATGCTAATGAAGTCCCCGCGCCACGACTTCTAGCAATGCTTGCCTCAAGGGTTCCGGCAATGACTTCCCTCTTTTCTCGGCTCGGCGCAATATCCCGGCGCACGCCGTCGAACTCAAATAGTATTTTTGTGGGATCAAACCCTTTTCGAGCACTTCCCACAATGAACACACGCTTGCGTCGTTGAGCCAAACCGACAAATTGGGCATCGATAACCCGCCAAGCGATTGCTCTTTTGCGTCCAAACACGCAACCAGCGTTTGCCCATCTTCCCCCTGGTGGTTGTAACTCGCAGCTTTCCCCAGCGAGTCCAGCCAAGAGGCAACCGAACGCATTTGTTTTGTCTGAGAGGATCCCGGGGACGTTCTCATAGACGTAGATTGCTGGCTGTTGTTTATTTCTGGTTCTAATAAAGTCAATTGCATCGGCTAATCTCACATACTCAATTGTTAATTGACCGCGTGCGTCATCAAGGCCATCGCGCAAACCAGCAACAGAAAAAGCCTGACATGGTGGGCCACCAACAACAATATCAGGTGCCACGACTTTACCCTGCAATATGCGCTTTTTAATTGTTGTCATATCACCCAAATTCGGTACATCTGGATAGTGGTGTGCCAGCATAGCGCAAGGAAATGGCTCTATTTCAGAAAACCAAACAGGTGTCCACCCTAAGCTATGCCATGCCACGGTGGCAGCTTCAATTCCTGAACACACAGAACCATAATTCATAATTTTAACCTAAGGTTTATTACTTGCGTTTAGCGACAAGAATGCAGACAGACACACTAGCGTCGGCGAATTGATTGTTATACGGGCCGTGATACTCACATGACCAAGCACTTGATAAAACAGCAGAGTTACGGGCACTAGAAGGCAAGATTGCAGTAATAACACCGTCAGATACTAATATCTTACTGGCGGCCTCTAAATGAGCCTGCCAGCGGCCACCTTCAAATGGCGGATTCATTACGATGCGATCGAATCGAGAAAGCGTACTTTCTGCATATTTCAAAAAATCTTCATTAAGTACGCGATAGCCTTTTTCTTTTAGTACCTGAGCATGAATGCTAGATACTTCAATACAGGTAACATTGCGTTTATGAGGCATTAAATCAGCAATGTTACCTATTCCTGCTGATGGCTCAGCACATAAGTCATCATCACCAATATCAGCTAAATCTATGGCTATCTGCCCCAATGGCTTGGGCGTTGGGTAGAACTGGTGCGACTTTCTATCTGGCACACAACCAGTTGCTACAATTTCTTTAACAACCGATAGCGCGTCGTAATCAAACTGCCAATGGTGGTCAAGATAAACACCGCCAATGCTTTCAAGTATCAACTCAGCTTCTTTGATGGCAAACCTATCGTTTTCATAAATAGGTATGCTGATGGTTTTTTCTTTCTTTTCGTATGGGTGGCGGATATTGCCTGTAGCCACGCTGGCGAGCGTAGCAGATTGCAATACTTTCAAAACGGCATAAGGTAGCGGGCGTTGCATCAAAGGCCATTCTTTAGTTGGTTTAGCGCGTTTGGTGCGAAACGATGCAGGTATGGCCAAGGGGTAAAGACTGGCTAAAACGATATTGAGCATAACGGCAATATCTGGGTGTATCTCAATGTGGCAAGTACCTTTTAAAAAAGCCTTAACTTTGATACGGCCACCGTCGCAAGGCATCCATTGCCCTGTATTTTTCCGAGCATAGCGAAGGATCGTGTCAGTTGAACCCGGTACGACTTCTTCACGGTTTTCGAGTCTTGCTATTGCTTGTCGAAGATCGTGAATAATTCCAGATTTTTCGTATTTAACAGAACCCCAATCATCAAAGACATAATTCAAGATCATGCGTTTGTAGAAGCCTTT
>Ga0208916_10000027_pt1 | contig 61560 bp, 60 predicted proteins | sample DEB19_08_DNA_5_FD_184523 | JGI IMG/M metagenome (GOLD analysis project Ga0208916, IMG submission 184523) | Aqueous microbial communities from the Delaware River and Bay under freshwater to marine salinity gradient to study organic matter... | ecosystem: Environmental > Aquatic > Marine >... | reverse complement strand
GAGGCGGAGGTGTCGGAGGCGCAGATGATGCTGTCCAACGGCCGGCAGCCGGAGCTGCGGGGCTGGGGCTGGGTCTCTGCCTACCTGGTGCACCACTACGCGAACAAGCATTCCCTGAAGCGGGCTCAGAACTGCTGGGCGGCGGTGCGGGTGTTTTTGGACTTCCGGCAGATCGTGGACCCGGCCCAGGTGACGCACGCGCATGGCCATGACTACGTGAGCTTTCGCACTAGTCCGCCGGCGAAGACGCTGCGGAAGCGATCGAAGAACAACGCGCTGACCGAAATTAAAATCTGGGGCGGTATTATGCAGCACGCGGTGCGCTGCGGGATGATCGGCGCGAACCCGCTGTACCGGCTGGGGATCAAGCGTGACAAGGCGAAGGTGAAACCGGAGATCACACGGGCGGAGCAGGCGCAGATTGAGGCGGCGCTGGCGGATGAACCGGGCTGGATGGCGGACTCCTGGATGGTGGCGATGAAGCAGGGGAGCCGCAGGAGCCAGGCGCAGATCCCGATGAAGGACATCTGCGAGGCGCAGATGATGGTGACGCTGCCGGAGCAGAAGGGCAGGCAGCACTCGATGCCGCTGCATCCGGATCTGCTGCCGCTGGTGAAGCGACGTCGCGAAGAGGGGGCAACCTACCTGGTGGAGTACCCGGCGCAGATCACGGGGGCGTGGAGCAAGTTTTTTGCCAAGATCGGGCTGCCGCACCTGTGCTACCACTGCACGCGCGTGACGGTGATCACGCGCTTGCTGAGGGCGGGCTACACGCCGGCGCTGGTGATGGCATGGGTGGGTCATAGCTCGGAGAGTGTGAACATGATTTATCGAAGGCTGAAGGCACCGGACGTGGCGCAGCTCGGGGATGTGCTGTGAGGGCTCAATCATAGAAACCTTGGACCAGTAGGTAAACGGCGAGTAAAATGCCAGCGCATGCGCTTGTAATGAAGGCTAACGAGGTGGGAAGTTTCCACCAATAGCTGGAGCTATCTGCGTTCCAACCAATGGGAAGGACAACGTTCCAAAAATAGGAAAAGAGGAAGGGGCCGCCAATGATGAGAAGGAGTCCGCCGAGAATGGAGAAAAGTCTGATGAGGGGGGGAAACATGGGGCATGGGTGTGCTGTGAGAGGGAAGAGTGGGAACCGGAAGCTGGTAAAAGATGGGCGGTAAAAGATGGGATCACCGCGCTTGAGAAATGCTGAAGGTATGGGCCATGATGGTAAAATGATGAAGGGTAAAATGATGGGATGATTACTGGGCGCGGGGCAGGGCGGGCTTTTGGACGGTGCGTTTGGAGGAAGAGAAAGAGGGGTTGGCTTTGAGCCAGGCGAGGGCGTCGGTGATGGTGGCGCGATTGCCGGGCATGGGAAAGCCGCAGTGGCGCATGGCGGTGATGAAGCCTTTGCTGACATGCAGGGCCGCGCCGAGCTGGCCGCAATTCAGGAGGGTGACGGCGGGGTCGATGGTGGGAGCGTGGGACATGGAGCGAAGGACGGTTTGGTTTTTGGCAAGGGAATGAAGGAGCAAGGGAATGGGCGGAATTAGATCAGAGTCCGACAAGAAAGCGGGGCGGGGTGGACAAAGGGGCGCTGGGGCGATGCCAGAGGTGGAGGCAGCCGCTGTGATTGTTCACGTACTGGGACTGCGGCGGATGGAACTGCACCACGCACTGATCAGGGTCCCAGAACAGGTCTTTGACCCGGCACATCTCCGGCCACGAAGGGCATTTGCTGGGGCTGTCTGGCAGGCTGACGCTGACGTGCTCCCAGCCCTCTGTCATGGGCTCTTCTGCGCCCGAGGCAATGATGGCCAGTCGGCGGCCTTCAGCCTGGCGGCCGGGAATGAGGAAGGCACCAAAGGGAGAGCCGCTGGGCGCGCGGGGTAAGCCGGGTGGATGGTGACGAAATTCTTCGGGAAATTTCATGGGTGGTAAAGAAGGAGGTGGAGGTGGTAGCTGATCCAGGCGGAACCAAGGACGAGAAGGGACAGGCAGAGGATTTCGCCGGCGGTGAATTTCATGGCTGAGTGGGAGGAAAGGCGTGGTGCTCGACGCCATCGAGCAGGTGGCCGGCGCGGGCGGTGCCGAGGCGGAGCATGAGGGTGTCGTCGGGGTGCTTGTGGCCTTTGTAGGACTTGGCGAGACTGCCCTCCGCCCCGTGTTTGAGGTTGTCCACGCTGATCCACTCGCCCCACTGCTTGATTGCCAGGATGCCTTGTTTTCAGCGGCGAGTTTTTCGCGCAGGACGGTGTAGGTGCAGCCGGTTGGGAATGTGGTGCTAAACCATCTTTTGCCTTCTGAGCAGGCGTTTTTATCTGCCAAGAACGCGGCGGTGATGGGGAGTTCCCGCAGGTGTTCGGGAATGACGGCGGTGAGGCCGGGCTGGCAGTGGATGGTGGGTGGCGTGGTGGTATTTGTGTTCATCGGGGAGATGGGGGGATGGGATGATTATCGGGCGTAGAAGTCGTGTTCGAGGTGGTGGTGAATGAAGCGGGGAGCGCTGAAACGGGCGCTGGCGTGGGGGCAGTAGCGGTAACGGGAGTCATCGGTGTCGCCGTGGAATTCGAGGCAGTCGCAAGGAATGTTCCAGGGCTCGCCATCGAAGGGCCCGCCGAGCAGCACGACGACCTGCGTGGCGTTGAACGGGGGCTGGGCGTGGAGGTCGTTCATGGCGGCGGATGAAGGGATGAGGATTGGCCGCAAAAAGGCGCAAAAATTCGGAAGCAGAACCGCTTATAAGCGGTGAGGAAGGGCAAGGTTTGGGACCAGAACCGGAGTCTGTTTTTTGTGAGTTTTTGCGTGTTTTGCGGCCATGAATGGGATGAGTCTTGGGATCAGGCGGTGAGGTACCAGCCATAGAGGGCGGCCCAGAAGAGGAGGGTGGAGAGGAAGAGTCTGCGCATGCCGCGGGCGGCTTCTTGGGCATCGGCCAACTGGGCGAGGCGGGCGGCTTCGGGGGTGGGGTCCTGTGCGGCGCTCTCCGGCGGTGAGATACGGGCAGGGCTGAGGCTGCTGCGCAGGCTGGGGAGGGAGCGGCGGAGATCGATCATGCGGGTGTCGGCGGGCGGCAGGTAGGCGATGGTCTTCATGGGATGGTGGGGCGGTGGGATCGAGGACGAGTGGGATGGCCGCTGCGCGGCGAGAGGGTGGCGTGGAGGAGGATGTGGTCCTGGGCTTTGGCGGCGGCGGCTTCGAGGGTGGCGCGGGGGCTGCGGCCGGTGGGGACGGTGACGGTGATGAAACGCGGGGCGCGGATCTTGACGCGAACGCGAGTGGTGGTGGGTGATCTCATGGGACGAAGGACGGTTTTAATTTTCGCAAGGGAATGCACGGATCAGAGGTCGAGCTGGCGGGCTTCGTCGAGGGTGGGCACGTTGAGGCGGTCGAGGAGGTTGCTGATGTGCTGGTGGATGGATTGATAGCTGATGCCCAATGCGGCGGCGGCTTGCTTGCGGGTGAGATTGGTGTTTTTGAAGAGGGAGAGGACTTCCTGCTGGCGCTTGGTGAGCGGGAGGCGGGCGGCGCGGCGGATGGGGAGTTGCATGGGAAGAGGGGAAGGGGAATGACGAAAGGCCGGAGGAAGGCAAAAAGATGGGCGGTAAAAAATGGGGAATTAAGCGGCGGAGGCTTTGTAAAGATCCAAGAGGTAACCTGGTGACAGTCCGGGATTCCGCCCTTCATCGAGCTTGGACTTTTCTTGCGGACCGTAGTGATAGATCAAAGGATCATTGATGTGAGGGCAGCAGCGAGCGCCTCCGATGTAGAACTTCACGTGGCAGGTTACACATTCGTAGTATCCGTAGGAAACGGTGATTGTGGGATCGAATGCGATGGTGATTGACGGCGTGGACATGGGGAGTCGGAGGCTGGTAAAAAATGGGATGACTATTGAGGGCCGGAACGGTAGTGGGTGTCCCAGGCGGAGCCGGTGGGGGCTTCGAGGGCGGTGATGTGGCCGAGGGTTTCGAGTTCGTAGAGATGCTGCTGCACTTCTTGGGAGGGGAGATTGCAGTGCATGGAGATGTCGTCGGGATCAAAGCCGCCGACGGAGGAGGCGACGTAGCCGCGCACGAGCTTTTGCAGGGCGGTGAGAACGGCGGCTTGGTCGGTGGTGAGGGAGGTGTTTGTACTCATGGGGTGGATGGAGTGGGAACTGGAGGCTGGTAAAAAATGGGCGGTGAAAAATGCTGGATAGTCTTCAAAAGACTTTGTGGGCGAGAAGGTAGTCCACGGCTTGCTGTACGGTGAGAATCTGCTCGGCGTCGGCGTCGGGGATGCTGATGCCGAACTCGGTTTCGGTGGCCATGATGATTTCGAGGTGATCGAGGGAGTCGGCTCCGAGATGCGGGGTGGAGACTGATCCGGCAGGCACGGTGCGGGGCATGAAGTGGGCTGCGGGGATGACTTCAGCGGGGTCCACGTGGAGGAGTTCCACGAGAATGGCGGTGAGCTTGGCGAGGATTTCCGGGCCGGTGAGCTTGGGCAGAGTGTTGTTGGGGGTGTGAGGCATGGGAGGGGGAATGGAAGGCAAAAAAATGAAGCGGTGAAAAATGCCGGAGGGGGAGCGGTTGGAGTGGGAGTTGACTGAGACTCAGTGAGGGGCAGGGTGGGGGATGACTACGGGAAAACTAGGAAACTGGATATTGGGAGCTTTGGCGGCTGCCGCGTTTGTTTATGTGGGGCTGATGTCCATGTGTGAGCCGGTAAAACCGAGAGTTGAGGCTGGTGAATTGGCCAATGCAAAGTTGATGATCATGGCGTTGTGCTATCGGGTGCAGACTGAACATGATGTGAATTTGACCTATGAGGATTACAGGCGGGACGGAGGGGATGAAGATATGATCCGGCTGGCGCGGCAGATGCTTGAACTCAAAAGGGAAGGTGAGTTTGAGGGCTTCGTGAGGTATGTGGCGGATTCAAACAGAAACAGATGCGGACCTGTGCCCAAAAAGGTGAGTCAATAAATCAAGCGGCGCGCTGAGTGGGGGTGTGAGCGGCTTGCTCGGCCTGCTTGGCACCGACTTCGAGTGCGTGTTCGAAGCTGCTGGTGACACTGCGCATGCCGGCGTCCTCAACGACGCTGGGCTCGGCGGTGAAGCGGAAGAACTGCTGGAGACTGCGAAACAAGAGTGCAGCCTGAGCTTCGCAGCCGGTTGGCACAGGGATGGATGGCAGGGTGATGGTGGTCATGGTGTATTAAGTGTCGTTGAATGACTGACATATGTCACAAAAAGAAATATATTGCAAGTATCATGTTGCATTATTTTTCTTTTTGTGTCAGTGTATGACACTTATCCGATTGATTCCATAATGACCCCCTTTTCCAAAAAACTTGATTCTTTATTAGCTGTCCGTGGGACAGCAGCCAGGCTGGCGGAGTTTTCCGGCGTACCTGCCTCTCATTTGTCCAAGCTGTGCAAGGGGGTACTGCCGACGCCGGAAATGTTGAACAAGCTTTTGCCTTTTTTTGAAGCGGCGGATGCGGACGGGCTTGTGGTGGAGTATTTGCTGCTTCACCGCCCAGCAAATGCACGGAATGTGCGTATTTTGGTGAGTGAAAGTGACCCACTGCAGGACCGCCTGGAAAAAGCGATTGCTTACTTGGACCCGCAAACGAGGGAATCTCTGGCCTGCATTGTCGAAGCAGTGAATCGTTCTCCTGAAAAGGGATCTGCGGCCATGCGCGGCGTGGGCGGTTTGTTCAATGCCCAAAACACGATGCCGTTGCATCGCAGCCGCATGGAATTGTTGCCTGCGGTTCTTTCCTCTGAGGACACGAACGCGCCGCCGGTGGCGGAGGTGCGGCAGGAGGTGGTGTATGAGAAGCCTTTACCCAAGAAAAAGTGATGAATGACGCTGCTTTGACTTCTCTTGAACCGGAGCCGGCTAAAGCCGGGACTACACTACTGGGAGCCGGAGTGGCGCTGGAGCCTTGGCTGCGGCTGTGCGCGGGGAATGGGGAGTTGCTGGCGAATTATGATCGGCTGCGGGGCACGAACCTGGGTGGCCGGGGGACGCCCATTGATCGGATGATTGATGAGGCGACGGGAAAGCTGGAAGAGGAGGCGCTGGGGTTCTTTGACTGGTGCCGGGAGATGTTTGAGCGGCTGCAGTGGGAGGCGGCGGCGGCGGATGGATAGTCATCCCAGATGGAGGAAGATTTTTGAACCACGGAAGACACGAAAGACACGGAAATTTGAACCACTGACTGGGAACAACTGAACACTGACTTATGAAAACACCCGATTACGAACACCTTGCGAGAATTCACCAAAATGCTGCTTCAGCGGCGCACGATGGAGAAACTGCCATTACTCCATGGGAACTCGTGGAGGGTGGGGTGCAGAAAGCCCGGATTGATGGGATGCAGGCTGCGATTGAGGAGTATGAGCGTCTGCGGATGGAGCAGGCTGCGGAGGGGATGCCGAGTGTGGAGGATTGTGTCAGGCTGTGGCATGAATGCCCTGGGATCAATGCAGGAGTGGCGGCTGTCCGAGCCCTCATTATTTCTGCGTTTGCGCGAAAGATGGGGGCTGACAACACAGGCAACTGGGCTGCTGCGGCAGCCCAAGATTTGACGGCAGCAAAGCAAGAGATTGCTAATCTGACTGCCAGGTTTGAAGCCTGCGACCAAGCCCGGAAGAACGCCTGTGATGACCGAGATGCCGCCCGGGCGAAGCTGGAAAAAGCGGGACATTTAGCGTGGGGGTGGAGAGCCTTGCACGGGGGTCCGGAGACGAGATCGGTGCTGAACGGCTGCGCGGATGGACTGGAAAGAATTCTAAAAGCGGGGGCTGCGGTGGAGGAGTCCGAACAGAGGAAGGCAAAAAAATGTTTGGAAACTGCTTTGCAGGTGGAACGGCAGTTGCGTGAGGTTGCGGAGGGGCGGCTGGCGGAGATTGCGAAGCTGCCGGCGAAGTGGAATAACACGCCATGTGGCAGTGGACTAGCCGGTCAGATATACCGAGAGCAACTTAGCGAGTGCGCCAAGGAACTTAGGGGCATCATCAATTCAGAACTGGCCGCCGAGGAAGTGAGCCGGGCGGAGTTTGAGGCGGAATGGAGGGTCTATTGCCCTGGCGATGATTTTACCGTCGATGAAAAAGTCGCTGCCTGGCACATGTGGCAGGCACGCGCCGCCAAGGAGGAGCGGAAGCCGGAACACGCTGAAGCGTGAACAACGAACGATTAGTCACCCCATTTTTTAACTCAGCATTCCCCGATGATGATTATGAATACGAACACGAACACCAATACACCCAGCAGAACACAGACAGTGACGATGGAGCGGTCCGGCTTGGGCCGAGACCGAGATTTGAGTCAGAGCCAGAGCCGGAACCAGAGCCCGCTGCAAGGAGGTGATGGGGACGCTCGACCAGAACCGCCTAAAGGCGGGACTGCACTGCTAGGAACCGGAGGACGGAACACGCTCAAGCGTGAACAACGTACGGAGGAAGCGGGCAGGAGTGCTCGCGCTCCTCTCATGCAAGGGCGGGGGAGTTTGCAGCCGAAGTGTCCGGTGGGGGTGATGGAGGGTCGGCTGTGTGGCTGGGTGGACCTGGGGACGCAGCGGGTGCGCTTTGGCAGTGGTGCTGCTGCCGGCGCTGCTGACGCCGGCGCGGGGAAAGGGCTGCGGAAGGTGATGCTGACGTTCTGTGTGCGGGGCGCGGCAGGGGAGTCGTGGCGGGTGAGCCGGGAGTTTACGCTGTCCGGCGGGCCGCGCAGTGCGCTGCGGGCGCTGCTGGAGGCCTGGCGTGGGCAGCCGTATGCGAGTGATGAGGAGGCGTGGCAGGCGGTGCGCAAGCCACTGCGGGTGCTGGAGCGGCAGGGGCTGGTGAGGATCAGCGAACGGGCGGGCAAGGACGGTCGGCTGTGGCCGCAGGTGGAGGGGGTGTGGCCGATGCTGAAGGGAGCGCAGGCGCTGCCGCTGCGCTGGCCACCGGTGTATTTTACGCTGGAGGCACCGTGCCGGGAGACGTTTCAGGGGCTGCTGCCGTGGGTGCAGGCGAAGGTGCGGGCGAGTGAGGAGTGGGGGAGGTTGGCCGCAAAGTGACGCAAAGAGGCGCAAAAAACCGGAGACTGAAATTGCACCGCAGAGATTGGAAAACCGCAGAGTTCAGAAGGCTGGTAAAAGATGGGCGGTGAAAAATGAAGACTGAGAATTGAGAGGATTTTTTTATGTGTGACTGTGAAATGCCTTCGTGCTGCACCGAGACGACGCCTACGGCGCGCAAGCGGCATCGATGCTGCGAATGCCGGGGATGGATTGAGGCCGGTGAGAGGTACCAGTTGATCACTGGGGTGTGGGACGGGCGAGGTGCCAGCTACAAGAGCTGCCGGCAGTGCGCGGCGTTGCGAGACCGGGTGAAGAAGCTGACGGGCTGCTGCGTTGGCTTGGGCGGGCTGCGCGAAGAGCTGGGGGATTTCGATGAGCCTGAGGGAAACACCGAGAAGCAAAGGGAGATTTGGGCGGAGCACAACGCCATCCGCATTCGGCGTGGGGCGGTGATTTCGCCGGCTTACAAGGAAGAGGAGAATGAGCTGCCGGAAATGATTTTTTAACCACTGACTGGGCACGAGCAGGACGGATCAGAACCGGAACCGCCTGAAGGCGGAACTACACTACGAAGAGCCGGAGGCGGACACGCTTAAGCGTGAACAACTTACGGGGGACCGGAGCCGGTTAAAAACCGGCGCTCCCAGTGGGGAATCCGGACACGCTGCTGCGAAGCCGCGAAGCGAACCGTGAACAACATACGTTATCTGAGGTAGCCGAGGCGGCGGAGGAGTTCGAGCTGCTGGACTTCGAGGAGGGCGTTGAAGATTTGGAGCTCTTGCTCTTGCAGTTGCTGCTGGTAGCGGAGGCGGGCCTGCTCGATGCGGCGGGCGTTGGCGGCGTTGCGGGGGTCGGCGGCTTGATCGGCGGCGATGGCGTCGCGGGCGGCTTGCTCGCTAGCAAGGTAGGCGGTGTTGGCGCGGGCCTCGGCCTCGACGATCTGGAGGCGCTGGAGGTAGTCGGCACGCTGCTGGGCCTGGGCGGCGGCTGCGGCGGCTTGTTGCTGGGCAACGCGAGCGCGTTCTTCGGCAAGGGCGGCTTTTTCTTTTGGCGTGGCAACGCCAAGCTTGGCGCGTGAGGCGGCGTCTAGGTTGGCAACGGGCTCCCACCAACTGGTACTGTAGATGTCAGTGACATAGGCCATGGTGCCGTCGGCGCTGAGTTTGTGAACAAAACCGCGAAAGTGAGCGCCGTTGATGGCAAAATCATCGGCAGCAGGCAAGTGGGTGAGGCAGATGAGGGAGAGCAGTAGGCAAGTGAAGGAGGCTTTCATGGGGGAAGCTTAGGCATGGGGCGGAAAAGTCAAGGGGAGGACGGAAGCGGTTTTGTAATGGGTGAGTGGGGAGCCGGAACACGCTGCTGCGTGAACAACGTGTCGCCGGAACCGCCTGAAGCCGGGACTGCAATACTTCCGGAACACGCTGAAGCGTGAACAACGTACATTGAACAACGTACGGCGTGGACATGCGTTGACGGGGGCTGGGGCTGGGGTGACTGCTGGGCATGGCAGACCGAGCCAGTAGAAGACATCCCGAGGCTGCGGCCCGTGGTGCCGGAAAGACTAAACCGACAGTCCGCCGCAAGGCCGCAGTGAAGACGATGAAGACAGCCACCGGGCGGAAGCCTGACGTGGCTGAAGGTGTGATTAAGAAAGTTGAAGGTTTCAATTTGAAGGTTTCAAGTTCTGGGAAGGTTGAGGCGGAGGGGATGGGCCGCAAAAAGGCGCAAAACGGCGCAAAAAAGCCGGAGAAGAGAAAGGTGAAGAAACAGACCCGAGTGGAAGAGAAAGAGTGGCAGGAGTCTGACCCTTTGCCCAATGCGCAGCATGAGATGTTTGCCAAAGCCATGGCTTACGGGGCTTACTCTCAAACGGCGTGCTATTTGATGGCTTACGAAGAAGTGGAACGCTCCACGGCACGGGTGAATGCTTCACGATTGCTGACTTATGCTGATGTTTCAGCCCGGATTGAGTGGCTGAAACGGGAGTCGGTGAAATTGTTTACCGTGAACAAGGCGGAGATCATGCGGGATTTGTATGTGGGCTGGCGCACGCCGGTGGGGCACATTGATCTGGAGAGCCCGCTGGCCCAGGAGGTGAGCTACGATGCGGAGACGGGAGCGATCACCAAAGTGAAGATGCCCGGCAAGACGGACATGCTCAAAATCCTGCTGCAGATGGAGGGCATTGAAAAGCCCGCCAATGATCCGCTGGAAAAGGCGGTGGATGCGATGGCGGACATGATCCGCATGATCCGCGAGAAGCGAGGGCCGGAAACGCCATGAGTGTGCGGAAGATGACAGCGGAAGAGAAGCAGGTGGCGGCGCAACTTGCGGACCCGTGGTGGAGGCTGCGGAACTTGTACATGATCCGGCCCGAGGGCGGCGGACTGCCCCGACCTTTCGAGCCGCGAGCCGAGCAGGAGATGATTTACAAGCACCTGCTGGAGACGTCGCATGAACCGGCGTTCATCGTCAAATCCCGCCGTCTGGGCTTCAGCACGGCGCTGGGGGTGTTTGCGGTGGATCTGGCGGCGTGGACGGCGGGGCAGCAGTGCATGCTGGTGGACATGACGCAGCCGGACGCGCACAAGAAGATGCGCGAGATCATCCGCTACGCGTATGACGCGCTGCCAGCACCGATCCGCAGCCACCTGAGCACGCCGAAGCGGGAAGACAGCCAGCTTTCCATCCGGGCTGCCGGGCATGATGAGCAGCTGGACAGCCACATCTACGCCGGCATGAATGCGCGTGGCGGTGACTGCTCCCTGCTATGGGTGTCTGAGTGGGGCAAATTTCAGAACGATGCGAATCACCGCACGCGCAGCCAGGAAATCAGCGCCGGTGCGTGGAACACGGCGCGCAAGGGGCGGCGCGTGGTGGAGACGACGTGGCAGGGCGGGCGCAATGGCGAGCTGTGGGAGCTGATCAAGCCGGTGCTGGAGAAGAATGTGAACGCCGAGGGCAAGGTGTACTTTTTTCCGTGGCATGCGGACCCTACGTGTGTGTCGCTTACGGGCATGATCACCGCCGATGTGGAGGAGTATTTCAAGGACATCGAAGAGCAGCTGGGGAAAGAATTCAGCGAGCAGCAAAAGAAATGGTGGGCCATCAAAAAGACCGAGCAGCGCGGGCACATGAAGACGGAGTTTCCGAGCACGCTGGATGAAGCGCTGAGCAGTCCGGGGCTGCAGCCGAGGTTCAGCGTGGAGGCGATGGAGTGGATGGAGCGGATGATGATGAAGCCGGAGAGTGTCAGGCATGGCTACATCAAGCACGACAAGAACACGCGGGCGGCGCAGTTCATCCCGACCAAGCCGGACGATGAAACCGCGTGGTTTCGAGAAATAGAAAAACCGAGGGCTGGGTGTAGTTACGTCATTCCTATCGACTTCTGCACAGCCAAGCAGGTGGTGTCTGGAGATCCGGACTTTCACGCGCTGCCGGTGTTGCGGGCGGCGTATCAGGATGAGGGCGGCACGATCCACCCGATCCGCGTGGCGGGAGCGATTAGCATCGACAACCGGACGGTGCTGAAGACGTTTTGTTCACAGATCGCCGCTATTCAGGACTACTATGGCGGAGCTATCGTAGTGCCTGAGACGAACAACATGGGCGGCATCATTGATTTGATGCGGGCCGCCGGCGTGACCAACCTTTATGAAAGGCAGCTCAATCCAGACAGCAAAGCGGACCAGCGGATGCGCAAAGAGCCGGGCTGGGAGACGACGGCCAACACGAAGCCGGTGCTGATTGCCAGCCTGGAAGAGGTGATCGATGCGCAGGGTTTGATCGTAGACTGCCCGCGAATTTTGTCGGAGTTGCAGATGTTCCAGAATACCAACCAGGCGGCGAGTGGATTCCACGATGACTGGGTGATGGCGCTGGCGATCGGCGTGCACAACATTCGATTTGCGACGCGGTATGTGACGCGGATTCCGATGATTGAGCGGGCGGAGGGGGATCACCGGCCCAAGGGAGACTGGGGAACGGGAGGGAAGTCGTGGGGTGGTGGGGGAAAAGATGAGGCTTGGGGGTAGGGGCTGGATGCTGGATGCTGGATGCTGGAACCGGAGGTGGACAGGATTGACAGAATTCCAGCATTTCAGGATTGGGAACGGAGTCGGAGCCGGCTGAAGCCGGGACTACAATACCCGGAAGCCGGAACACGCTGAAGCGTGAACAACGTACGGGATGCGGCGGAGAAATGCGTTGTTGAGGGGTGGGTGGGGGTGTTGAATGGTGGGGAACTTTTTTTTACCTGATATGAGTCCCATTTACTCCAGCAACGGCGGCCTTTGGGCGGTGAATCAAGAGCGTGCCAAGGCGCAGGCGGCTGCGGATGCCGGGGTGGACCTGGCCACGGCGGAAGACACGCAGGCAGCGGGTGCAGCAGCGGCCAGTCGCTGGAACAATGCGGCGCTGGCGGGGGCGCGACGGCGAGCGGGTGGCAGCACGTACCGGAACCGAGGCACGACGCTGAGCACGGCTCCGAGCATGCTGGACAGGTCCAACATTGATGCCGTGGCGGCAGCGCGGCGAAAGAAGGCCAAGGCGGACACTGACATGGCGTATCAGGACCAACGCGTGCAGGTGAGGCTTGGAGCCCCGATCCGGCTTTGGTAGTTTTGTCATTCCGAACAGTCATCCCAGAACCTTCATTCTCATCACGTTATGCAGACCAACCTCGCTCAAGCACGCCGCAACTACTACGGAGGCGGAGGTGCTGACGATGCGCCGCGCATTGATGGCCGGGTGAAGCGCAAGACGATGATGGGAGGTGCGAGCCAGGGGCCGATCAGTATGCGGTTGAATCGCAGTGAAACGATGGAAAACGAGGCAGAGGCTGAGATGATGCGTGCTGAGGAGCGCGGTCGAGCCCGTGCGCAGGCTGGTCAAGGGCAGGGACAGGGGCAAGGGATGCGCCCTGGATTTCAAGCCGGGTACGATGTGCCGGTGGGAGGCGCGAGCAAGCCGGGCGGCATGCTGATTCCGGGTACATCGGCAGGATCGAGCATTTGGGTGACGAATGATGATCCGCGTGTCAAAAAGCCTGAGAAGAAGGAACTCTCGGCTGAAGACCTGGCCAAGATGGAAGCCCGCCGGAGAAAGGGGCAGCAAGGCATGGAGTTTTCACGCCGGCGCGCTGCCTTGGAGCGATCGGTGGCGCAAAGCACGGGGGGCGGCCAGATGAACTGGCGCATGCCTTCCCAGCAGAACAAGGTCGGAGAGCTGGCTGAACTGCGCGACAGTGGCCGCGACATTTGGTTTGGTGACGAAAAGTTCTGACGCACTGCCTGAGACATTTATTTGCAGAGAAACCCAGCACACACATACCCGATGAACAACAACGCGCTTAGTTATCCCCGTAATGAACCATCAGTAGGCACCATAAATCCCTCCTGCCGTCCCATGCCCCAACCTGCGCAGGGTGAGGTGGAATCGCATCTGGTGGAACTGCATTCTTGCACGGAGGACCTGGCCAAGAATCTGGCGAGTTTGTTTGAGCGTTTGCAGCCGGTGACGCGCCCAGCAAATGGTGGAGAGTGCGGTGATACCGGAAAATGTCCTGAGCCCGTGAAATGCGCGCTGTCAGAACAGATCCAGAGAGTGACCTTTATGGTGCGCCATTTGAACAGCAAGGTGGACGACCAGAAGCTGTATCTGGCGATCTGACGCACTGCCTGAGACATTTCAAGCGCGGGCAGTCGCTTCACTGCTGAACCTGGAGGCAGGCCGGAGCCGCTGGCAGGGCTGATTTTTCAAACCCTGATTTCCCACGACGCTGATTTTATGCCTGCTGATCTGAACTACCTGCTCCAAGCCCGCCGCAATCGCTACGCCCAACCTGCCGGAGGAGCGCGTGCGAGCAGCCCTGAAGACCCTCGGGCTGCGGTGGAGGAGGAGGCGTTTCAGGCGGAGTCCAAACGGCTGGCGCTGGCGGCGAAGGAGCAGGAGGCAGCGGCTGAAGAGGCGGCCAAGGCCTATGAAAAAGGGCGCAGGGATGCTGACAAGGAAGCGTTGCGGGCGCGCAACAACGAGATGGAAGCCAAGGCCCGGCGCGAGAAACGGCCGATCTACACGGATGCCGACGGCGTGATCCAGAGCCAGTACACGGATGACGAGTGGCAGGCACAGAAACAGCGCAAGGCCAAGAATGACCAGTTGCGCACGCGGTATTTCAAGGAGCAGCGCCCGTGGGTGGAAGATGCCGACGGCAACCTGGTGACGCGGCACACGGATGAGCAGTGGCAGGCGATGCAGGCGGAAAAAGTGGCCAAAGAAAAGGCTAAGGTGATCGACGACCAAGCGAAGGACTGGCGCGAGCAGAAGGGCGCGGCGCTGACGGCGGTGGATGACCAGACAGCGCAGGTGATGCGTGGGCTGGATCTGGACGGGCAGGACCTGGGGCTGAGGCACAAGGCCAAGCTGGACACGGTCAAGAAGGCGAATGCGCAGATCAAGCTGCTGGAGCAGGAGATCGAGAACGGCGAGACCGAAGCGGGTCAGATTCTGGATGGAGCGGCGATTGCCAAGCGCACGGCGGCACGCCAGGCGCTGGTGGGGGAGCGTGACAAGGTGCAGGCGGAGGCGGACGAGGCGGAGGCCAAGCTGCGGGCGCATGAGGTGCGCAAGCTGGAGTACAGTCGGGCCAACAACGAGGTGCAGGGCTGGCTGCAGAGGGAGAAGCATGGGCTCAAGACGGCGCTGCCGCCGGTGGTGATGGGGGTGAAGGGGAGGGAAGAACCGGCTAAAGCCGGGACTACACTACCCGGAGGCCGGAACCAGAGCCAGAGCCCGTTGCAAACTGGCGCTCCCAGCCCGGAAACCGGAGGCCGGAACACGCTGAAGCGTGAACAACGTACGCCGGAGGAGGCGGTGCGCAGGGCGGTGATGGAGGGGCGGATTTCGGCGCTGGCGGAGGATGATTCTTTGTCGGACGAAGAGAGGGCGGTGAAGCTGACGCGGCTGATGTTGCAGCGGGATGATCCGGCGGCGTATGAGACGCAGGTGCTGCAGGAGTTTGAAAGTCTGGATCCAGAACAACTCAATGCGACGCTGGACGGGCATTTGCAGGATTTCGAGATGCGCAAGCAGGACTGGCAGTCGCGCCGGGATGCGCTGCGGGAGCAGACCCAGGCAGTGAATGCCGAGGTGGATGGCGTGCTGGCGCGCAATGCGCAGCGGCTGCAGCAGCCGCACAAGGCGGCGGACTTGATTGAGTACACCACGGCGGACGGTGGGAAAGTGAGTGTGTTCAAGGATCTGGCGCCGCAACTCGAGCAGGCGCAGGAAAAGGCGGGCACGTTTGAGAAGCAGAATCAAGCGCAGATGGACCAGATCAACGCCGAGGGCGGGGAACTGGAGCGGGCGGCGAAACTCATTCACGCCGGCGGAGGTGTGTTCCAAAAAAAGCAGGAAGGGGCCCGCGTGGCCGCCAAGGCTGAACGGCAGAAGGTCTATGAGCAGCTCAATGCCATCCCTGGCGCGAAGCTGGGCGATGAACTGGCGGCGGTGGATGCCGCGGTGGAAAAGCACCAGGGCGGGGATGATGTGAGCCTGCAGGAGTGGGCGGCGAAGGAGCGGGAGAAGATTGCGGCGAAGGCGGAAGATGTGCAGAAGAAAGTGGGACCGGCGGTGCAGGAAGCCTATGCGGCGGCCAGTGCCAAGATGCCGGCGGGTGTGGACCTGAACGGGGAACTGGACCGTGATCCGCTGGGGCTAGAAGGCCCGGCATCCGAGGCAGGAGTGACCAAGCTGCTGGAAAAGATGGGGCTGCCATCGTCGAAAGAGAACCGTCAAATGGCGGTCAAGATGCTGCGAGATGCGGCGGTGTTGGACTGGAGTCGAGGAGACACCAGCGCTCCGGTACGTACGGACAGTGCGGGTCGGGTGCTGGTGAATCCTGAGCGCTGGACGGATGGCGAGGCGTATGCCGAAGCCGTGGCCGGGGCGGGCGCGAGTGAGGCGGAGAAGGCCAAGGCGCTGAAGATGCAGCCGGAACTCAAGGCGCAGGCGATCAAGCTGAAGCTGGACACGCTGCGGCCGCTGGGGGTGTTTCGCGAGTGGGAAGAGGCCGAGGTGCCACCAACGCGCGAGGAGAAGATGCAGGCGCGGGCCAATGGCACGCAGGCGGTGCCGCGCAAGCTGCATGAAGGTTTGAGTGATGAGGAGAAACTGAAGCTGTTTGAGAAAGAAAACAGCGGGGTGTTCAGCACCGGAGCGTGGAAGGTGCGCTGGAATCAGGCCTTGCTTGGGGCCGTGCAGGGAGTGATCGGGCTGGCGCAGAGTGCCACGGGGATTGCCGCACCGTTCAGCGATACAGCGCTGGATCTGAATCGGAGGTTTGGCCAGGACGCGGCGCAATTGGGCGCGGCCAGTCAGGCGCTGCCGACCGGGCAGTGGGTGAATCAAGGAGCGAGCATGCTGGTGAGCAGTGCGCCGTCGCTGGCAGTGGGGGGCGCGGTGGGCGCGGCCACCCGAAGCGAAATGCTGGCGCTGCAAGGCGCGGCGGCGGGTGCTGGACTGCAAACGTTTGGACAGGTGTACGGCGATGCGGTGCAGGGCTCCATGCAGAACAAGGGCATGACCAAGGACGAGGCGCGCCAGGCGGCGCTGGTGCCGGCGCTGGCGAGCGGGGTGTCAACCTATGCGTTGACAGCGGCGGGCGGCACGAACGGCATGGAAAGCGCGCTGCGTCAGGAAGGGTTCAAACAAGGGCTGAAGCAATGGCTGACAACGGTGGGCAAGGGCGCGCTGAAGGAAGGCGTGCTGGAAGAGGGGCCGGATCAGTTGATTCAGGGCGTGATTGCCCGGCACAGCTATGACCCGACGAAGAGCTGGGCGAGCATTTGGGAAGAGACGGCGACGGCGGTGATCGGCGGGGCGCTGATGGGTGGGGCGTTTGAGATGATGTCGGGCGGTGGAGGTACGTCTCAAAATGGCAAAGGAATGGAGGAGCAAGGGAATGGGGGAACTGGACAGGCTGTGGGGCCGGAACCAGTCGTCACCCCAGTGGCGGAAACTGAGCCGGTTGTGGCTCGCCCGGAACCGGCTGAAGCCGGGACTACACTACTGCCGGAAACCGGACCGGACACGCTTAAGCGTGAACAACGAACAAAAGAGGCGGAGGCGGAGCTGGCGGGGTTTGCGCCGGAGGGGATGTCGGCGGCTGCGGTGGCGGCCACGAAGGCGAAGGCGGAGGTGCTGCTGCGCATGGCGCAGGGGGAAACGCTGGCTGATTTTAACGATGAAGAGCTGCGTCAGGTGGGGCTGAATCGAGACGGGACGCCGGGGCATTATGAGTCGGTGCCGGTGGACAAAAAGAATCCGCAGGCGGGACGCACGAGCGTGTGGAAGAAGGGTGTGCGAGCGGATGGGTTTCAGCCGGTGGTGGTGGAGGACGGGGAACTGATCATAACGCAGCGTCAGATTGACAACCTGGGCGTGCGGTTGCCGGCGGTGGCGGCGCGGATCGGGAAAAGCGAGGTGGAGCGGAGGCGGGAGATTGCGGGGAAGGGGGCGCTGATTTCTGGCAAAGGAATGAAGGATCAAGGGAATGCCGGAACCGGAGTGGAGGGCCGCAAAGAAGCGCAAGAACCGGAGAAAAAAGGGTCAGAGGCCGGAGGTGGACAGGATGGACAGGATTCCAGAATTTCAGGATTGAGGACGGAACTCGCGGCGGCGGCGGCTGCCGAGTCTAGCCCCGTGGTGGCTAGCCCGGAACCGGCTCAAGCCGGGACTACACTCCTGCCGGAGGACGGAACCGGAGCGGACAGGAGTGTCCGCGCTCCTGTTGAAGCGGTGGGGTTTGATCCGGCGGTGGAGCGGCGGGTGGATGAGATTGGGGCGGAGCTGGCGGGCCGTGGACTGAGCGGGGAGCAGGCGCTGAGGGCGGCGCGTGGGGTGGTGGGGCGCATGGGCGTCATGGGGCCGAAGTATGAGGTGCAGATGATCGACCCGGCGTTTGAGGAGGCGATGAAAGCGGAGGGATTTCAGCGGGATCCGGCCAAGATGTCGCGGTGGATGGCGCGTGGGCAGTTCAAGGCGGAGACGCGGGGGGAAAAGCCGGTGATGCGGAAGGCGGAGGGTGCTAAGAGTGGACCTGGGGTGGCTAGCCCGGAACCGGCTGAAGCCGGGACTACAATACCCGGAGGCCAGAGCCAGTTGCAAACTGGCGCTCCCAGTACGGAGGCGGGCAAGAGTGCCCGCGCTCCGCTCATTGAGCGCGGTGACTGGAAGCAGGCGAAGGGGGAAGTGATTGGGGTGATGCAGGGACGTGCGAAGGGGCTGCCGGAGGCGGGGAAGAAGGCGGCGGGGGACAAGATCAAGGCGGTGGTGAAGCGGTTCAACAAGCTGGAGGAGCTCATTGACACAAAGTTTGGACGTCTGTTTGAGGGCGTGCGGATTGTGCCGAATGGGAGTTCAGGCGGCGGTGGGCTGGCAGCGCAGGTGACGGGCTACGATGCGCAGGGCCGTGCCACGGGTGTGGAGCTGGTGGTGGATGCGGCGACGTTTGCGGAAGCGGGCGGCGTGACGGATTCTGAACTCGAGCGTGCGCTGAATGAGGAGTGGCAGCACCGCGCGGACCTGATGGTGATGAGCCGGAGCGAGGCTATTGCTTTGGCGCGGGACATTCATGCGGCGCAGCCGGGGGTGTTTAACTCGGCGTGGAAGCAGTACTTTGCGGTGTATATCAACGCGGGAAGCAAGCCAGCCAAGCCGCCGGTGGAACTGACCGATGACGAGGCTTACATGATGTATTTTGAGGCCAGCCGCATGATCCGCCAAGGGACGTTCACCAGTGAGAATGCGGCGATTCGTGACGTGGGGCTGCTGCAACGCATGTACCTGATGCTGAGCCGGTACGTGAATTTTGTGAAGCGCGAGATGAAGAAGCTGCCGCAGGATCTGCGCGAGCTGTGGGAGGACAAGCTGACAGCAGCGGAAGCGGTGATGCGCAAGACGAAGGAGGCGGGGATTCGGTTGCAGAAGGAAGGCTTGGATGACGTGGAGCCGCCGGAGGGATTGCCGCAAAAAGGCGCAAAAACTCGCAAAAAAGAGGAAGTTAATGAGGATGAGGAAGCCATGGCGATGGCGGCGGATGCTGAGATGGATGTGCGGCCCGAGCGGAAGGGGGCGCTGCGGAATCCGGGTGAGAATGCAATTCGGGGCATGGCGGCCATTCCTGACCCGGACAACGGCAAGGAAAACGTGGTGGTGTGGATCAATCGCTACCATGGACGCATCACGCGGCCGTCCAAGGGCTGGCTGGAACGCATGGCGCAGGACGGCAAGGACCGCTCAAAAATTGGCGACTGGGATGACATTCGGCAGGCGGAGATCCCGAGCTTTTATGCGGGGCTGGTGTTCAAGAACGGCAACGGCAGCACGCTGGACCAAGCACTGCAGGAGCTGCATGGCCTGGGGTATTTCCCCGGCGTGGCCGCTGAGGATGTGACCGGCGAGATGCTGGCCCGCAAGATCAAGGACGTGATCCAACGCTACCAGGGCAAGAAGCAGGGCGGCGCCACAACGGTGCAGGATGAGGAGCAGGCGCATTTTGAGCGGATGGAGAAGCAGCGGGTGGAGTTTGAGCGCAGCACGTCCAAGGGGCCGATCTACGTCAAGCCGCATGAGATGCAGCCCGGTGACGTGATGATGGTGAAGGCCGATGATGGCAAGATGCACCGAGTGGAGGTGCTGCGACTGGACAGTGAGCCTGTGGCTGCGGGTGACGAGTTTGATCCGGATGCGAATCCGGCGCAGTTCATGGGCCCGGATGGGCCGATGGAGATCCGGAGTGTGACGCTCAGGGACGGCACGACGTTTGGCGTGCAGACGATCGACGGTCAGCAGGGGCTGTACGTGGATGCCTTCAGCGTGCGCCAGGAAGGCGACTTTTACGCCGGGCTGAGCGATGCGGTGCAGAATCGCACGATCGACGATGCGGACGCGGTGCTGCGGGTGATGCAGCACGAGGGCATGGATGCCACGACGCCGTTTTCGCAGATCGTGCTGGCGATTCAGCAGAACCTGCGGGTGCCGATGCGGCGCGCGCAGAAGATGCTGGCGCAGGTGATGGACACAGATGCCAACGCCACGGTGTGGACGAATGAAGAACTCAAGGAAGCGCTGGAGAGTCCGCTGGGGAGTCCTAAGAAACAGGCTGGGCCGGGATTGTTTGGGGAGGATGAGATGAACTTTCTGGGGGACCGGAACACGCTGGGGCTGTTTGAGCAGGCAGGGCGTAAAGAAGCGCAGGTTTCTGGCAAAGGAATGAAGGAGCAAGGGAATGCCGGAACCGGAGTGGGGACCACGGATGGCACGACTAGAACGGATCAGAAGACGAAGGCCGGCGGTGGACAGGATTTACAGAATTCCATCATTACAGGATTGCCGAAAAGCGCTGAACGACCCAGTTTTGCGCAGGTGCGTGATGCGATTGTGGCACAGACCCCGGAGAAACGAGGCTTGTCAGTGGATGATTACATTGATGACAATTTGGAGCGGACTTATCCGGCTCCTGGAACTCGATTTAAAGTCAATGGTAAGACCTACCATTGGACCATCACCCCAGGAACCAAGCTGCGTGGCAGCAGCATGGCTTTCAGCAATCCGTGGATGAGTGTTTTTGAAGGGGAGCGCAATTTCTTGGTCAAAATTCCTTTTGCCCCCGAACTCACGGCGTCACATCTGCGCAAAGCAGTGAGGGCAATTCACGAGGATGCTTATCCCGCCAAAGAGTTCACCCTGGAAGCGAGCACGGCGCAGGAGCTCAAGGCCGAGGCGGAGAGGAAGGTGCTGCGGGAGAATCTGCTGGCGCGGGCGGAGAAGCCGCTGGTGGGGACGCTGGGGGACATCGGGCAGACGCAGATGTTTGGGGGCGGGGATTTGTTTGCGCAGCCGAAGAAAACAACCGATACTCAAAACCAAGATGCACCAGCTACCTCCGGAAGTTTGGAACCAGATCGCCCGCGAGGCACCGCTGGCGACACCGGCCGCACGCGCGGCCTTCAACCTGCCGCCCCAGAAGCAGGAGGCAATGCTCAACCAGTGGGCCCAGAGCGAGCAGAAAGCCAAGACGCCGGCGTGGGCGGTGGTGCCACTGCAGGAGGTGCTGCCCCTGCTGGCGGAACAGCCGGCGCTGAGCCAGTTCAAGGACAAGCATCCCGAGTTCCTGGACGCCCTGCCCGAGGTGAACAGCCCGCAGGAGGCGGCGCAATTGATGAGCCGAGAGCGGCAGTGGAGTCCGGCGCAGAGCTCGACCTTTCTCCAGTTGCTCCAGAGCGGCCAGCCGTTGACACGGTGGCAGCAGAGCGCGAGGTTACTGCACGCGACCGCCAGCTAGAGCAGGCCAAAGTTCAGGTAGAACCCAAAGAATGGGATCGGATGAAAGTGGCTGATGCTGAGAGCATCGCCAAGAGTTTGCCGATGCTGCTGCCGCAGCAGCAGGACGATGTGCTGAAAACGGAGCGCCGCTTTTTTGAGCAGACACCCACGGAAACCGACCCGAAAAGAGGGGTGATGTTTACCAACGGCACGGGCACGGGCAAAACCTTTACCGGGCTGGGCATCATCAAACGGTTTGAGATGATGGGCAAAGGCCGCGTATTGATCGTGGTGCCGAGCCAGCAGAAAGTCACCGACTGGAAGAACGAAGGCGCGCGGGTGATGGTCAAGGTGAACCCGCTGAACGACACCAATGACGTGGGAGAGGATGTGGTGGCGACGACCTACGCCAATCTGCGCGACAACTGGAAGCTTCAAAGCGAGCCGTGGGACCTGGTGGTGTACGATGAAAGCCACTACCTTTCCAGCAATGCCCAGGGCAACGAAGGAGCCAACATACGCGCGCATGAACTGGCCACTAACAAGCCCGGATGGAACCAGATGGAGAAATGGACGCAGGCAGTGCTGGGACCGCGCCCCAGTCGCCGGGAAGATGAAGCCGCAGCCAAGCGCTACGACAACGCCGCCGAGCAGGCCAGCAAGCAGATTCAGTACCTAGCCGACACCGCCCCGGACACCAAGGCCGTGTTTTTGAGCGCGACGCCTTTCGCGTATCACAAAAACCTCAAATACGCCGACGGCTTTCTTTACTCGGCCCCGCCGCGCTCGGACAGCAGCGCCTACAACACGCCGCAGGGCTTTGAGCGCTATTTGGTGGAGAATTTTGGGTACACGATGCGGACCAACCGCCTCAACTCGCCACCGCCTGAAGTGGACACGGGATTGATGGAACGCGAGTGGGCGGAGCGCCAGTTTCAGCAGGGCAGCATGAGCGGACGCATGATTGACGTGCCGTATGATTACAGCCGTGAATTTGTGCTGCTGAACTCGGAAACGGGCCGCCTGCTGGATGAAGGATTCCGCAGTTTGTCGGGATGGGACCCCGACACGCGGGACCGCTGGCCGGAGCTGACAAGTGCCTTCAACAGCTACTGGCGCAGCAGCAGCAGCGGGTACACAAAGATGATGCAGTTCATGGAGTCCATCAAAGTGGCGGACGCCATTGAGCGCATGCAGCAGCACCTTGACATGGGGCGCAAGATTGTGCTGTTCCATTCCTACAACAACGCCGATCCGCTGCACCCGTTCCAGTTGAGCTATCTGGCACCGGCTTACCGCAATGATCCTGCCGAGCAGATCGGGGAACGGCAGATGCTGGAGCAGCAGACCCGCGACTGGATGGCGGCGCACCCCAAACTGGTGCAGATGAATTTCCGACGTTTGCAAAATCCTCGTGCCCTAGTGGCGCAGGAGTTTGGGGACCGGGTGAAATTCTTCAACGGGGAAGTGGGCAAGAAAGACCGCGCAGCGGCGATCACGCAGTTTAACGACGACAACAGCGGCGTGGACATCTTCATGGTGCAGACCGATGCCGGCAAGGAAGGTATCAGCCTGCATGATACCACGGGCAAAAAGCAGCGCGTGCTGATGAACGCCAGCCTGCCGGTGAAACCGACTGATGCCATCCAGGAGGAAGGGCGCATTTACCGCATCGGCGTGCTTTCGAATGCCATCCAGGAGTATCTGGTGCTGCACACCAACATGGAGCGCAGCGCCTTCGGCAGCAAGATCAGCCAGCGCACGGGCACCGTGGAAAACATGGCCTTAGGCCAGATGGCGCGCACGCTGACGGATTCCTTTAAATCCGGCTATCTGAACGCGCACGGCGAAGATCCGAGCCGGGAGCAGGGGCTTGGCGGCAAGGAGCAGGACAAGGCCGAGCTGCTGGGGGACGACTTCACCCGCGCCAAATCCTATTACTTTGGACGCATGAAGAAAACCAGCCGCAACAAGGCGGCTGAAGGGCAGGACTATTTTGCCACCCCGGAGCCGCTGGGGCTGGTGATGGTGCGCATGCTGGGAGCCAAGCCGGGCATGGACCTGCTGGAGCCGAGTGCCGGGCACGGAGCCATTGGGCGGTGGTTTCCTGACACCACGGCCAACAAGTTCATCGAGCCGAGTCGTACGCTGGCGGATGAACTGCGCATCAAGGTGGCGTCTGGGAAGGTGGAAGTGCAGCCTTTCGAGGATCTGCACATCATGAACAAATTCGACGGCGTGGCGATGAACCCGCCGTTTGGCACGGCGGGCAAGCTGGCCATTGAGCACCTGGCCAAGGCCAGCAGGCACCTGCGCCAGGGCGGGCGCATGGTGGCCATCATTCCCGAAGGGCCGGCGATGCAGAAGCGCTTTGATGCCTGGCTGGAGGGCGAAGGGGCTGACATGCACCTGCGCGCATCCTACGGGTTGCCGACAGTAACATTTGAACGGGCGGGCACGAGCGTGAAAACGCGGTTGGTGGTGCTGGATAAAGCCGACCTGTGGACGGTGAGGCATGAGCCTGAAACAGGGACGTATGCCGCCTATGACAGTTTTGGCGAAAAGCGCCGGTCATACAAAGGTGGGGAGAAAACGTTGCGGGATCTGGCGGAAACCAATCCTGAGTTTATTGGCTGGCAGGATCAGGCGAATTTCCAAAATCGCAGCCCCCGCGAGATTGAGGCCGAGAACGTGAAGGAATTCTTTGACGAGATCGAGAACCTTGAAGCACCGCCGCGCATCGTCAAAACGGTGGCGACGGGGGCTTTGGATTCGGAAACTACATGGACGCCGCCTTATCCAGGTGCGCCCAATCCCAGCATTGCCGAGGCAATGCAAAACATGCAGCAGCAAAACCAAAGAGTGCCGAGCATGGCCCCTGCGGCACCCGTAGTCACCCCAGCCGCCGCTGCTTCCAATCCTTACGAGTCCGCGCAGACGCTGCACGCGAAAAAGGGCGTGATGACCTACGTGGCCAAGATGTCGCGCCGCTTGAGTGATGCCACCTACCAGAGCGAGAAGAACCGCGCCAAGAAGTTTGGCGGGTACTACTCCGCCTTCAAAGGCAGCGGAGCCATTCCAGGATTCCAGTTTGAAAGTGCTGACAAACGCGATGCGTTCGTGGGTGGGTACACAGAGTCGGCACCTTTGAGCAGCCCGAGGAAGCAGATGCCGATTTTGAAGACGATTGAGAAGGTGCAGGAGTGGTCTCAAGCGGAGAACAAGAAAGAGGTGCTGGATCAACTGCCGGAGGATTTGCAGGCGAAGATCGAAGCGGATGAGCGCTGGCAGTGGCTGGAGAAGCATGATGCGAGCGAGGAGTTTGCGCCGTGGTATCCAGAGCCCTACCGGACGGCAAGTCGGGTGTATGCCGACCTTTCAGCGCGTCAGGCGGCAGATGAAGAGCTGACGGCCGCTGAAGACAAGGCGATGGACAAGGCGCATGACAAGCTGCTGGCCTGGGAGATGGCCGGCGGCCCGTGGAATCATGTGCTGGCGACGTATGAGCCGGAGATTGAGGCGCGGATGAAAGAAGTGATTGCGCAGATTGAGGCGACGGGGCGCTGGGAATGGGACAAGCGGGAGAGGGCGTTTGTGGCGACGGATGAGGACAATGAGCAGGTGCTGTACAGTCCGAGGAAGCAGGGGGGTGCCAAGACGGAGAAAGAAGTGTTTGATCACCGGCTGGCGGTGGCAAAGGCGGAGATTGAGAAGGACATGAGCGAGGGCGTGGTGCCGCGTGGAGTGCGTTCTTTTGCGGAACTGCATGACTCGGTGGATGCCAATGAGTACGTGAATGACAAGGAGCGGCCCGACCGGATGATTGGCCCGATGGGCAAGGCGCAGGGCTGGCGTGCTCAGGAGTATGTGAATTTTACCAATAAGTTGATTGAGGCGCTGGATGAGTGGCTGAAACAAGGGGGTGCGGCCGGAAGCCAGAACACGCTAAAGCGTGAACAACGTACGGGGATTGATGAGGCGGCGCATGAGGCGGCGACGTCGCCGAGGAATGATTTGGCGGAGCCGACGGCGGCGCAGAAGGAGGCGGGGAATTATGCCATGGGGCATGCTGTCATTGGTGGGCATGAGATTTCGATTGAGAATCCGGCGGGGTCGAGGCGCAGGCCGGAGTGGCCGGTGCTGAGGGATCACTATGGGTACCTGAAGGGCACGAAGGGGCAGGACGGGGACCAGGTGGACTTGTTTGTGAAGCCGGGGACGCCGGCGGACTATGCGGGGCCGGTGCATGTGGTGCGGCAGAATGTGGTGGAGGGGGGAGATGATGCTGGATCCTTGATGCTGGATGCTGGATCCAGAACCGGAGCCGGAGCGGGCAAGAGTGCCCGCGCTCCACTGAGGGCGACGGGGAAGCTGGATGAGTACAAGGTGATGCTGGGGTATCCGACGGCGGCGGAGGCGCGGGCGGCGTATCTGCGCAACTACACGCCCGGCTGGCCGGGGCTGGCGAAGCTGACGACGCACACGATGCCGGAGTTTGAGGTGATCAAGCGGAGCGTGTTTGGCGGCGATGCGGGGGCGAGGGCGACGGACAAGGCGCTTGCGAGCGCCCAGAAGCAGGGGCAGGGTGGAGGCATGGCCAATCCCGACAAGGCCGATCAATCTCAAGCCATCCAACCCGCTTTGTTTGCCCGGCTCAAGGGTTCAAAGACGTTGTATCCTGTTCGTGACTTGGATGATGTGGCCAAAAAAGCCTCATGGATGAAGGTGAGATACCAATCCCGCCCGATAGTCGAGATTGTGACCAGCGATGGGATTGTGCGAGGGGTGAGTGATGAACAAGGTGTTATTCGTGAACCGAATGGCACCGTGATCTGGAACCCGTTTGATGATGAAAATACCGACCTGCTGGCGGCACCCCGCAAGCAGGGGAAGGCGCTGGAGATGATGGCGAAGGCGGACTGGGGGCGGATTGACAAGGCTCTTACGGGGCGGCTGGCGCAGGCGGTGACGGATGCGGCGCAGTGGATCAAGAAGCAGGCGCTGCCGGGTGAGGCGCAGGTGAACCCCGTGGATGCGGCGCTGGAGCTGCTGGCGGGGTGGAGTGTGGAAGGGCAGGCGGCTATGGGCGGGGTGAAACTGAAGCCAGACCAGAGGCAGGAGCTCATGGCTCAGACCCGGCGGCAGATGCGCCGGGCGTGGAACTATGCGCAGCGGCAACTGGTGCCGGATGCCTCCCTGCCGGCGGATGTGCTGGCCAAAAAGCGCGAGATGACGATGAACCAGGGGCTGAGCAATGAGGTGGCGCTGGACATCGGCAAACGGGCGCTGGCGGGCAAACCGAAGCTGTCCGACCTGGTGGTGGGTGAGGCGCAGCAGAATCCAGAGATCCGGCGCAAGATGTTCCTGGCGATGAACCCGCGAATTGACAGCGGAGTGACGATGGACAGCCTCAATCCCGAAGAGCGGCGGGTGGCGGAGGCTTTACTGAAGCTGCGCGACGACCTGGGAAAACGCATGGTGAAGGCGGGACGGATCGGACTGCAGACGTATGAAGCGATGCGGGAGGGCACGAGCCACTACTATGACCATGACGTGAAGCGGGAGAAATCCCTGCTGCGGCAGATGAGTCTGGGGCTGCGCAACTTGTTTGCCCAGACGGCCACGGCGTATCACATCGTGGACACGCAGACGAAGCAGCCGGATGGCAGTCCGGCGCTGGTGATGCACCCTGGAAGCCGGAACCGGCCGACGTATCGCTTTGAGACGCAGGAGCAGATGCGCGGGTGGTACGAGGAGTTCATCAAGGACCAGATTTTGCAGGCGGCGGAGAAGGGCAACGCCGGGCGCTACCCGTGGATGACGCAGGCGGACAAGGCGGCGCTGATGGGCGTGACGCGGGACAGCCTGAACAATCCGGGCCGGATGAGCGCCGAGCAGCGCGCGGTGGTGTCGCGCCTGCAGGAGCAGCTCCGGGCCCGCTTTGAGAAGCGGATGCCGCTGAGCTACGACGAGCACAGCAAGGCGGGGCTGATTGAAGACCCGTTTTACTCGGTGGCCCGACAGATCGCCGAGATGGGGCATGACGTGGCGACTGCGGAGTTTTTCAACTACATCGATTCCGTGCCGGACTACGTGCGGGATGCACCCACGATCGGCTACACGGAGATGCCTGACACGGCCAAACTGGGAGCGCTGGCCGGGAAGTACGTGCGGGATGACGTGGCGGCCGAGGTGCAGCAACTGACCGAGCTGCCAGGGCTGGGCATGAAATTCTATGATGCGCTGCTGGGGCTGTTCAAAACCGGCAAGACGGTGCTCAACCCCGGAAGCCACGGGCGCAACATCGTGGGCAACATCGCCTTTGCGCATCTGGCGGGGAGCAATCCGCTGAACCCCGGCAATGCCACGTACTACGCCGAGGCGCTGCGCGTGCTGCGGGACGGCGGCGAGGCCTACCGGGAGATGTATGAGAACGGCGTGCTGGGCGGCGACTTCCTGACCGGGGAAGTGAAGCGCAGCCTGCGGCAGCTGGTGCCGGATGCGGACACGGTGCTGCGGGAGGCCGAGAACGGCAACATGACTTGGCTGTACGGGCTCAAGGAGCACATGGCGCGGCGCTGGCAGGGCTTGCTGAAAACGCCCGGGAAGGCACTGGACATTGCAGCCACGGCCTGGCGGCTGGAGGATGACATTTACAAAGCAGCGGCCTACCTCAAGGCGAAGGGCATGGGCATGACCAGCAAAGAAGCAGCGGAGCACGTGCGCGAGTGGTTCCCCTACTACGACAAGGGGACGAGCGGCACGCTCAAGGCGCTGGGACGCTTTGCCTTCCCGTTCCTGAGCTTCAAGCGGGAGAGTTTCCGCATTCTGAAAAACGGGCTGACGAAGAAGCCGCTGGCAACGATCGCCACGCTGGCGCTGCCGAGGCTGCTGACGCAGATCGCGCTGACGACGGCCGAGATGCGCCTGCTGATGTGGACGCTGGGCCTGGGGCTCAAGGACGAGCGAGACAAGGAAGACGTGATGAAGGCGCTGAAGGGTCGGGCCGGACGCCTGCTGAGCCCGATTGCGGGGGATTCAAGCCTCTTCAGCATTTTGCTGCCGTGGCGGGATGACAACGGGGGACTGCAGCAGTGGGACCTGAGCAACACGCATCCCTTTGGCGACTGGCTGGCCACGCGCATCGAGGACGCCGAGAGCAAGGAGCCGTGGCTGGCACGGCAGGCGCGTGAGATGCTGACGGGATCGCCGTTGTTGGGGCTGCTGACAGAGACTGCCTTCAATAAGGATGGATTCACCGGGCGGCGGATTTATGAGGATGACATGAGCAGCGGCGAAGCCACCGGCAAGCTAGTGGAACATGCGTTTACGGAACTGGCACCACCGATCACGCCCACGGTATCGCTACCGAACGGCGTGAAGCTGGAGGGCACGAGCGCGCGCACGATCCGGAAAGCCTTTGAGCAGAGCCCGAGCAAGCTGGCCCCGGCGCGGAATCCGACGCAGGCGCTGATCCGCACGCTGGTGGGGCTGGATGTGCGGCCCGCGGACCCGAACCTGTATGAGGACGTGGCGAAGTATCGGGAGAAGAACAAGCTGCCGGCGGTGCCGCGGGGGCAGCAGTTCCCGAGCGATGCCGTGGGCCGTGCGCGGGCGGAGCTGTACCGCCTTCTCATTCAGCCGGAGGTGGATGTGCCGGCGGTGAAGGCGCAACTGGAGGTGCTGACGAAGCACGGGGCGAAGATCCCGAGCGTGCAGGATTTGTTTAAGGATCGGCAGCCGCAGGATGTGATGAGGCTGAAGAAGCACCAGGCGCGCTGGATGAACCAACTGCCGCCGGAGGCGCGGCGGGTGCTGGAGGCGGCGCAGGCGCAGCAGAGTGGGGCGAAGCCGAAGGCGCTGGATGCGATGGCGAAGGCGCGGGCGGGTGGGTGAGGGGACGCTGGGCCGAGTGGAGCGAATCAGTTTGGCAAAGGAATGAAGGAGCAAAGGAATAACCCATGACTCAAAAGACTCAAAGCTTCGCCATCGGAACTCGTTGCCGTCGCAAGAATCCGTTTATTCTATATCACTGGTCGCCACGGTGCAGGAGGGAATCAATCCTGCGCAACGGGCTTGTTGTTGGCAGTAAACACGCAATTCACTCAAATGGCTGGAGAGCTACCTATCTCTGCTTCTCGGACAGTCCTTCGTTTGGGTGGGCTTATAGCGCCGACACCAGCAAAACAAAAGGCGAATGGGACCTGTGGATGGTTTGGAGTACTGGGCTGAGCAGTCTATTTTACCGCTCTGATCATCATGGCCAGATGCCAGCCGAATACCGAACCAAGCACAACGTTGCCAAGAAGAATCTTTGGCTTGTGGGTTCTAGATCAAGGGCGAAGGGGAAGGGGAAGGGGAAGGGCCGAGCGGCGCGAATCCATTTGGCAAAGGAATGAAGGAGCAAGGGAATGGACGGAACCGGAGGTGGACAGGATTGACGAGGCGATTCTCGTCCTCGCCCTGCGGGCTCCTTGCAGTCGTCTGTCTCGCTACCGCTCGGCTCACAGAATTACAGCATTTCAGGATTGGGGATGGAGCCGGAGACGGACACGCTGAAGCGTGAACAACGTACGGAAAACGCCACCGGGGGTGAGCCGGTGGCGTTTTGGTTTATCTCTTCGGCCTTGACTTGCGGGCGACTTTATCGAGCCAGCCTTGGAACTGGGCCAGGGTGCCCCGCATGCGATAGCGGAAACCGGCTGGCTGTCTGAGTTGTTTGGCCTGCTCGCCTGCCTGTGCAAGCTGCTGATGGAGGAGAAGTTTCATGGGCGTGGACTTCCCCAGGGTGGCAGACGGGCGGGAGTGCCTGTGCTGGACGGGCTGGGGAAAGGGTCAACGCTTTCGCAAAGGAAAGGTGAAGGTGATAGGCGCGACGCTTCGGGGGGCGGGCGCTCGACTTAGCGCGAAAACAGCAAGCTCAACGGTGTGCATGTTGTCGCCGTAAACGTCCCAAAAATACTCCATCTTTGGGCCGTTGCTGTATCGCAGGAATGCCGGATATTCCGGGTCGTTATTGCAACGAACCCGTACTTCAGGCTTCGTGTCTGGCCTTGGATGTGGCGGCATGTAGTCTGGCACAATTTCGCAGTTTTTGTGCCATGGTTGGTCAAGTAGCAGTGCGAGAAGCTTTTCAAGATTGATCTCGGCTTTCATTTGCGCAGCAGGGTGAAGAGGAGGATGAGCAGGCCGGTGAGGAGTCCGGCGTAGAGTCCGCCTAGGGTGGCGGGAGGGAGATCGGGGGAGAGGAGGATCATGGGGTAGATCACGTAAGATGCAGTGAGCGAGCGTCATCAATCGCAACCCGTGCTGCCGATGGGCTTCCTTCCCAGTCGTGGCGCAGAATCCATTCGGTGACGTGTTTAGCCGTGATTGTGTCGGGCGCGGGCTTTGCTGGCTTGATTGAATTGCATAGACTGCTGACCAAATAGGCAGGCATCAGTTTGGAACAAAGGACGTAGTAAATCCCACGTTCAACCCATGCAGAGACCACCGTCCAGCCAATATGCTCGGACGTGAAACTCTGGCCGATTTGATAAAAGCGGCTGAATGGATACGGCGTCTCCGTTCGGAACTGTTCAAAAGTGGCCACGTCAAAGTAGAGTGCGGATATTGGCGGTGCTTGATCGGGCGGCGTTTCAGTGGCGCTCATAGCTTTGAGGGCGGCGTTTTCTTCAGCAACTGCCGGAGGCGTTCGCGCAGGCGATCTTCGCGGGTGTAGGTGCCGTATTTGGAGGCGATGCGCTGGCCGATGGCAATCAGGCGATAGCCATCGTCAAAATTGCGGTTGTTGTCCTCGCGTGAAATGTGTTCGGCGATGCTGCCGTTGGAGCGGCGCAAAGACCGGCCCAGGCGGATCATCCAAGCAGCGGCATGCCGGTGGGAGGTGAAGGACTCGGGGCAGGTGGGGAGGGACATCGGTGAGTCATTTCAGCACGAAAACGCTTTCGGGTCAAGGGTGAAGATTCATCCCAGACAAGCGGACAACCAGACACGCTGAAGCGTAAACAACGTACGGGGACAACGTACGTGGCGGCGGAGGCATGCGTTGACGGTGGCTGGGTAGTCACCCCATAATGCGGGGTTATGCCTGATGACCGCCGCGTGATGTTTGAGACGACCCTGCCCATCGACCGGGACATGGAAACGCGCATGGTGGAGTATTTTTACAATCTGGCGCTGAAGATCCACCAGGACATGGGCTACGCGGGATCGCCGGGGGATTACGGCTTTGACACGTGGCTGTGGAAACGGCTTTCGTGGATGAACCGCTACCACAACGATTTCAGGGATCGGCTGTGGCTGCCGCCGGAGCGGGACGGGGTGCTGTTTCGGATGTGCAACAAGTCGCTGAACATGCCCAAGCAGTTTGTGGGCGGGTATCACGCAGCGCTGACCAGCAGTCTGGACGGCACGGCGTTCATTGAGGTGCGCGGCGAAGGCGGTGAGGATGAGAATCCGGCGCTGCCGCTGTTCCAGCGCTACCTGCGGGCCAAGGCGGAACGTTTGATGCTGGGGCGGCTGCTGAAAAACGAGAGCGTGCTGATGTGCCTGAACATTGGCCAAAGTGTGTGCCAGGTGGTGCAGAAGCGCGAGCTGCGCACTGATCCGCGGCAGGTGCGCTGCGTGCGCGACCTGCGCCAGGAGGGAGATGTGCCGCTGAAAGACAGCACGGGCAAGCTGGTGACAGAACTGGACGAATGGATACCCAACCCAGCGAATCCGCGCCAGAGCATCCTCAAGCGAGACACGCGCGTGTTTGTGGAGTATCCCGAGGGCACGGTGCCGCATGCGCCGACGGAGCTGACGGCGCGCACGTACACCGTGGATCATGTGATCAAGAATCACCAAGGCGCGGCAATTGAGTTCATTCACCCGGGCGATTTCCTGTGGCAAATCAACAAGCCGAGCCTCGATGCCAGCGATTTGGTGGGGCACTTCACCATGATGGCGGTCGATGACCTGTTTGACTGCTTTGACCGCAGCCGCATGACCGAAGCCGGGAAAAAGTTTGAGAAGCGATACAGCACTGCCGCGCAGTCGGGCAATCAGGGAGACCCGACCAACCAGGAGATGCCGATGCCGAACATGGGGGAATCCCCGGACAGCACCAACGTGGTGATCGATCCCGGCGCGCTGGCACCGCGCAAGTTTCTGTTCTTGTATTCAAGGTATGACTGGAACAAGGACAATCGGAGAGAGCGCGTGTTTTGCGTCATTGACTGGGAGACGCGCCAGCCGGTGGCGTATGACCCCACGAGCCTCGTACTGGAAAGCGACGTGCGGCTGCACCCGTATTTCATGCCGGTGATCGGCAAGGTGAACTTCCGCGCCTATGGCGAGGGCTTGTACGAGCAGCACGACGACCTGAGCCAGTATGTGGATGCCTGCTGGTGTCGCATCCAAATCGAGCAGCAATCGAGCGGCAAGATCACGGCGTTTGATCCCAATGCCCTGGAACAGACCTGGGCGGGTGGCAGCCTGAAACTGCGGGGCCCGACGCTGTGGCGGAAGCGCAACCCGGCGCAGAGCATCAACGAAATCATCGACGTCAAGGTGGTGCCGGCGGAGACGGCGGAGCTGCGCGAGAACATGGCGGTGGGCATGCAGACGATGACCAGTCGCGGCGGCGGCATGACGGTGGACCAGGCCGAAAGCAGCGGGCTGGGGGCGGCGAACACGCTGGGCGGGCTGCAACTGCTGGAGCGCCAGCGGGGGAGAGCGCAGAACAGCACGGCGCAGGACCTGAAGGACAGTCACCAGGATCTGCTGCGGGTGTGGGCGCAGGTGGAACGCGACTGCTTTGACATGGAGTTTGCCAAGGAACTGTTTGGGGATTTGCTGGTGGACGTGGAGGTCGCACCGCCTGGTCCGCAGCAAACGATGGAGACCGCGCAGCCGGAAGCTGCGGGCGAAGTCATCACCCCCGACGGCATGCCGGTAGAAGAACCGGCCGCGATGGGGCTGCAGAAGATGCAGGTGCCGGCGGCGCAGGTGCTGCAGCAGTTCTTGAAGACGGTGAAGCCGGATTCGCTGGCCAACATGGTCAACATCGTGCTCACGGACAGCACCGAGAGCGAAGAGATCGCTCAGACGGAAAACCGGAAAAAGATCATTCTGGACTTCCTGCAACTGGGCAGCGCCGAGGCGATGCAGGCGACGGCGGCGGAGTTCACTGACCTGCTCAAGCGCAACGGCAGCAAGGATGCGGAGAAGACCATTGCGCAGGCGATCAAGGCGCAGAATCAGAAGGAAAAGCAGGCGCAGCAGATGGCGATACAGCAGCAGGCGCAGCAGCAGCCGGGCGGGCTGAATGCCGCGCCGGGAGGACCGGCACAGCAGGACCCGACGAGCGAAGCGCCGATGACGGGGCGACCGGAGAGCATGCAGGAGTTTAATCCGGGGCCGGGGCCGGTGGAGCCGATGGTGTGAGGGAATCCAGAATTTTTGCAAGGGAATGAAGGAGCAAGGGAATGGTCAGAACCGGATTAAGGCAAAAAAATGGGCGGTAAAAGATGAACTGATTTAAAATTATGAGCGCGATCAATCCTTTGAATCCGGTATTCCCGAAGACTGCAGACGGGGGGGCGGCAGCGCCTTTTTTGCCGGCGGTGCAGGCCTTGGACAAGGCGCAACGGCGGGCTTCGATGTTTGCGCAACTGGGGGCGGACCCGCTGTTTCAGGCGGAGTTTGTGGATGGGTTTTTGAAGGAGGCTGAAGAGCAGGCGCTGGCCGATGTGGCGACGGCGACGATTGAGGATCTGGCACGCGCGCGTGACCAGTGGGTGAACACCAAGGACCTGCGGAAACGATTGTGTGACGAGATGGCGGATGCGCCGGCGCAGATCAAACGGCTGCAAAGCCCGGCGGCGACGACGTGATCCCGGCGGAGCCATGCGTTGCGTTTTCCGAAGAATCATCCCATACATGGTGCCGCTATGCCCGCCTCCGCCAATATCACCACTTCGGGCGTCATTGCCTTCACGCTGCCGCCAGGCGCGTGGGGCGTGAGGATCGCCAATGAAAGTGGCACGTTGATCCGGCGATTGCTCGGCGCGGCACCCAGCACGAGCGGGACCGACTTGGGACTGCCACTGGCAGCAGGAGCGAGTGAAAACATTTTATTTCAAACCGCTTTAAGACAGCCGCTGGCGGTGGGGGCCATCCATGCCGGGAGCGGCACCCAAACACTGACTTACGAAGTCATTACCCAACCAACTGCGGCCATTTCCAACTGACGTCATGCCCACCTCCGCCAACATCACCACCGCCGGCGTCATTGCTTTCACCCTGCCCGTGGGAACGTGGGGAGTGAGAGTGATCAATGAAAGCGACACGTTGATTCGTCGGCTTTTGGGACAACCCGCGACGACCTCTGGTACCAGTTTGGGGCTGCCGCTGGCGGCGGGGGCGGGGGAAACCCTGGTGTTTAGGCAGCCGCTTAAGCAGGACGTGGACTACTGCGCCATCCATGCCGGCACCGGCGACAAAACCCTGACGTACGAAATCATCACGCAACCGACCCAGGGCGGCACGGGCCCCAGTTCCAGCGCAGGAGGCAGCGGGGCGAGCAATGCGTTGCTTTTGGCGGGTGGAACGGCTTCTACGCTGGGATCGCTCACAGCGGCCACGGCGGCCACTGGCGGGCTGTTTTATGGCACGCAGGGAGGCGCAGACCGCAAGTTCACGCTGACGGCAGCCGGCGCGGCGCTGGTGGAAGCGGCCAGTGCGTCCGCGCAACGGACTGCTCTGAATTGTCCTGGGCTTGCGTCTGCCAACATCTTCTCCGTGTCCGGCGCGGCATCGACACCGGCGCTCTCACTGACGGGAACGCCTTTCACGGGCGGGACGGCGACCACGACGAAGCCGCTGTTCTCCATTGAGCCGACTGGGACGACGAGCACGGGCTGGTCGACCTCTGGGACGATGCTGGGGGTGAATGCGGCGAGTGGGTTTGCGGGGAATTTGGTGGACATTCAGAAGAATGGTGTGTCGCGGCTTAGCATCCCAACCACAGGGTATGTTAACTTTACGACGCCAACCACGACAAACTCAGGTTTGTTTCTTACCACCAATGGGTGGGCCAACGGGCACAGTGTAGGCATTACGTTTGGTGATACAACGTTGTTCAATGCCATTATTTGCCCGTTTGCGGCCCCTATGAGTGTGGATCACTATTATGGCGTAACGACGGTTGGTATTTCACCAGGTGGTAAGCTGGGCTTTAACACGGCATCAGCAAATTCAATTGCTTTTGGCACGTCTGCGGATGCACTGCTCATTCGTAAAGCCGCTGCAAGTTTTGGCTTTGGCATCGCATCCGCAACACCCATCACCCAGACCTTTGGCGGAGCTGATGGCAGCGGAACTAACATCACGGGTGGCACACTAAATATTGGCACTCGCGGCACCGGCACGGGCACGGGAGGCAGGATCAACCTGCAATTTCATGCGGCTGGATCGTCAGGTAGCACTCTCGGAACTTTAGTGGACGTGCTTTCGATTGTGGGCGTTGGCCGCGTCCGCATCACCGGCATACCCACTTCTGCCGCTGGGCTTTCAACGGGTGATATTTACAGCAACGCGGGAATCCTCACCATTGTTTAACGCCATGAACATCACACTGACTCAAGAACAACTTGCCGGGCTTGTTTATGGCACGGCAAAACGCAATGAGGCCAACCCTAATGCTCCCGCAATGTCGGTAGAGCAGTTTGCTATTGACCTGCTTGGCGTGCAGGCTGCCACTTTCGCGGCAGAAAAAGACGCTGAGGAGCGGGCCGCCATGGCTGCCAATGAGCAACTAATGGCGTTGGGTCGCGCAGTGATGGAGCAGCCGGAAAAGCTACCCGCTGTGGTGGTGGCGGTGACGGGCATCCTCGAATCTTGAATTTTATGCACACACTCAAACTGACAAACGGGCTTTGCCTGCTGATCCATAACCTGCTGTTTGTCCCTGAGACGTTCAAGACGCCGAGTGAGGTGCTGACGGCGGGCCTGCTGGTGGAGCAACTGAACTGCCCGGTGGTGACTGCACAACAAGCAGATGATCCCGCTTGGAATGGTGCTAACCTGCCTGATTTAAAACTCAGTGAAAAACAGCGGGACCTGTTAAAATTGGCGGTGGAAAAACATGTGGCAAAGCTGCCCCCAAATGGCACAACGGTGTCACTGCTGAAGCAACTCGGGTTTGAGTAACTGCCCCCCCCGATGAAATTCCAGATTGATCCTTCGCAGTTTGAAATGCCGGTGTCGCTGGCGACTTCCATTGTTGGGGCGGGATTGAGCGCGTTGGGACTCGTTGCGGCGACGCTGGCGGGATGGTGGGCAAAGTTTGCGACGATCGACCCGCAGGAGCTGGCGATTCAGCCGCTGCATGTGGTGCTGATTGGTTTTATCATTGCCCTGGCGGCGTTCATTGTGCTGATTCTGCGGGCGGTGTGGGGCAAGGGCATTGAGACGGTGAACCGCTTCAGTGATGCGCTGAACAATCAGGCGGCGCAGATAGCGCAATTGATCGAGCTGCAGACGAAGCGGGTGGAGAAATTGGAGACGCTGAGTTTTGACGCGCTGAGGGAGGCGGCGGAAACCAGAACACGCTGAAGCGTGAACAACAAACCCGGAACCGGAACCGCCTGAAGGCGGGACTACAATACGAAGAGACTGAAACTTATGAAACGGACTTGCTACATTGCGATCAATATGATTCGGACGAATCCGGGGGAAGCGGATGGGTGGACGGATCGGTTTGTGACGTTGATCAACACGCGGCTGCCTGATGGGGTGGTGAAGGACCACAGTGATGATGCGCAGGGGCATTCGACCTGGCTGCAGCGTGGGGTGCGGTTTGAGGGGCTGATGCAGGCTATTTAAAAACATGATCAGGAGGACCAGCAGACTTTATGAATAACATACCTGCAAATTATGCATGGCTGAGTGCCCAAGGGATCTTGCCGAAAACTATCCAGGAGGGACTAAAGCTGCTGGGTGTGGCTGAGGTAGTGGGCAAGGGGAGTAACCGGACGATCCTTGACTGGAGGGATGAGCTGAATCTGGCCGGGGTGAAGATTGCGGGGTTTTCTGACGATGACATTCCGTGGTGCGGTCTGTTTGCGGCGATTGTGGCGCATCGTGCCGGGAAAGTGGTGGTGAAGGAGCCGCTGTGGGCGCGCAACTGGGTGCAGTTTGGGGTGGCGGCTGGGGCTGCGGCTCTGGGGGATTGTCTTGTGTTTGTGAGGCAGGGCGGCGGGCATGTGGGGTGGTATGTGGCCGAGGATGACACGGCCTACCATGTGCTGGGAGGTAACCAGGGTAACCGAGTGAGCATTACCCGGATTGCTAAGGCGCGCTGCATTGCGGTGAGGAGGCCGGTGTACCGTGTGCCGCCGGGGAGTGTGAGGCCGTATCTGGTCCTGGCGGCGGGGGTGCTTTCCGCGAATGAGAGTTGAACCCGGAACCGGCTAAAGCCGGGACTACATTACGAAGAATCCAGAACCCAGAACACGCTGCTGCGCAGCCCCTGAAAGGGAACCGTAAACAACGAACAAAGAACCAGAGCCGGTTAAAAACCGGCGCTCCCAGTACGGAAACTTATGAAACGCACGGTTTACATTGCGATCAATGGCATTCGGACCAATCCAGGGGATGCGGAAGGGTGGACGGATCGGTTTGTGACGTGGGTGAATACAGTACTGCCGGATGGGGTGTATGGGGAGAAGTTTGAGTATTACACCTCCGCGCTGCTGCGTGGATTCCGGCAAAGACTGCGAGCAAAACAGATCGCAAAGATGGTGGGGTATTACACGCGGGCGGGCTATCGCGTGGTGCTGGTGGGTCACAGCAATGGGTGCGACTTGATCGCGCGAGTGCTGCACTTGGCAAAACCGGAATCCGACGAACTGCCAGCCGACCTCAAAAAAGACTTAAAGATCGACTGCGCGCATTTGATATCGCCGGCGGCGGATGAAGAGAGTTTTGCCGACGCTGTCCGCAACAAGCTGGTGAGGTGCATCCACATCTACGGCAGCAAGAACGACGGCGCGCTGAGATTTGCCCAGGTGACCCGCCCGCTGATCGGCTGGCTGGGCCTGGGCTATGGATCGATGGGACTGCGAGGTCGAGAGTTTGCGGCGATGTTTCCCGATGTGGTGCAGGATCACAGTGATGACTCGCACGGACATTCGACGTGGATGCAACGTGGGCCAAACTTTGAGGAGATGATGCTGGCTATTTCTGCGCACGATTTTGCCGACCAAAAAACTTTGACCCTATGAGCACCCTGGAAATCGTCGCTCGCATTGTTCTGGCCATCGTCAGCATGGTTGGGATCGTGGTGGGTATTTTCTGGATGGTGCGGCCACGGAAATAACCAATGACTTCGGAATCACAATATTATGGCTTTCATTCTCTCCGACGCGCCTTCCATCGTCCGCTGTTTGGTGCGGGCCGAGTTCACTCAAAACCTCAAGAAAGACCACGGGAAGTACCTGCAAGCGCACATCTTGGGCATTCGCTGCCAGGAAGCCGCAAGCCTCCAGTTTCAGGTACGGTTCGATGAGCCGGCGCTGGCTGGGGCGATGTTTTGCTTGCCAATCCAAGCGCTGTGCTGGAAGCCGTGCGACATGCCCAATGTTGAACTGATTCAGCCGTGGGACACGTTCAGCAGTCATTTCACGGTGCATGAGTTTGGCTTGTGGAAACGAGGGAATGCGCAGCTTTTGAATGTAAGGGGCGACGCAAAGTACCCCGAGCGGCTGCCAGCGCGGTATCTCTGGACGCTTGACTTTGAAGGCAACGCACTGGCCAATGACTTCGAGCAGCACAAGCAACTCCATTTTATTCAGGTAGAAGAAGGCTGGTTTGCAGCCGTGCCCAATAATCGGGTGCTGAGTGTAGATTCAGCTTTTGCGAGTCCCTGCGAAACGCTGCCCCGGTTTGAATCGCTGGAGCATCTTTTTTGCGCTGAGTGCCGGATCGGTGAACCGGAACTACTGACAGAGACGGCGGCGTAGAAATGCGTTGCGGCGGATGCGGTAGGCCTGAATAATCATCCCATACCCGATTTATGAGCGACATCACTTACGCTGAGCAGCCGACTGACGAACTTCCGGACTTGTCCGGCATGAGTGATGCTGAACTGCTGGCGCAACTGAGCACGGCACCGGCTGCGCCTGCTGCTGTTGCTGCTCCGGCTCCGCAAGTGACGCCTGAACCGGCCCCCGCACCTGCCGAGGTGGCAGCAGTGGTTGAACCCGTGGCAGCGCCCGAATTGGTGACTGCGACAGAGCCAGCGCCGGCGCTTGATCCGGCGAGCCATCGAGATCCGAGCAAGGCCAATCATTGGCGCATTCAAGCAAACAATGCCGTGGAGCAGCAGGCGTTCGAACTGCGCAAGCAAGACTCAACATTGACTTTGGCTGAAGCACTGGAGCGCTCGCATCAAATGCTGGGGCTGCCCTCCCCCTTCCAGACGGCGGCACCTGCGGCTGAACCGGCCAAGCCGGCGCAGGAAGCGGCACCTGCCGAGGTGGTGGCTGATCCGCTGGCCAAGATTCAGGAAGAGATCGCCAGCCTCCTTGAACAAAAAAAGGGGCTGAACAAAGTCATCGATGCCGATGAGGTCGAAACGCTCAATGAGCGTCTGGCCGACCTGCGCGAGGAACGCGTGCGAATGGAGTCGCGCCAGTTTTTCCAGCAGCAGCAGCAAGAAATGCAGACGGCGCAGATCCTGAACGATTTGGAGCAGCAGGTGCAGGCAGCGTTTCCAGATCTGGCGAATAAGCAGCACCCCCTGACGCTGGCCTACGAGGCCGAGCTCAAGCAACTCTGCGCCACAGCACCGGACCACGTGCTGCAGGACCCGCAGATGGAGATCAAACTGGCCGAGCGCATTGCGCAGCGGTTTGAAACCGAATTTCAGATGCCCGTCAAACGGACATCGAAGCCGGCGGCTTCCGCCCCGGCTGCCAAGACACCCACCGTCACGCAGCCAGCGCCAGCGCCGGCCGTGGCAGCCCATGCTGCGGCCGTACGGCCCAGCAGTGCCGCCGCGCCCGTCGTCAGCACGTCGGCCAGCGCGAGCCCTGTCATGGGCATCGCCCCGCAAAATCCCAAGGATGCGTTTGAGGCCCTACTGGCCTCCGGCCAACCGCTGGGAGATGATGCGGATGCGCTGCTGCTCGCCGCCCGATTCGGCACGGCCCCTGCGCCTGCTGGGACGAGGTTTCGCGCTGCCTAACCTACCGGGCACCTCCTGACAGAGCCGACATACACCCGCCACGACTGCGGGTGATCTCACGCAATTCAATCAACGCCTAATCCCGGCTTGGCCGTGGTGAGCCGCGCCCTGATGCGCCCAGCCCACCCGTGCCCACCGGGACAAGGCACACGCAGACACCAACACCCACGGGGCGGGTCATGCCCCGACGCAAGCAACACCCATACCACCAACGATTATGCCAGACGTACCCTACATGTCGCCGCGCGATACCGCGGCCCTTATCACCGCCAACGGAGCCAACTACCAGGAACAAGCCTGGGAGCGCGTGGCGATCAAAAACGCCATGCCTCGCCATCCCTTCGGGGCCATGGCGCGCGGTTCCAGCAACCTCAACAAGCGACTGCCCAATGCGGCGATCATCACCACGACCACGCTGGCCTCCGGCATCTACGGACAGGTGGCCAACTTCCGCGTGCGCGCCCCCGGCGGCGGCTTTGGTGTGCAAGGCTCCGGAGGTTTCCGCACCGGCAAAGGCGTGCAGGTGAAGGACAAAATGTACACCCTCACCACGGGCGTGCAGTGGCACGGCTACAACTACAACAACATCTCCACCGCGCAGACGCTGATCGGTGTGGGCTCCATCGACACCGAAGTGCGCGGCTACCTGCAGGACTTTTTCGGCTGGCTGATGGGCACCCACTGCGAAGCCGAGCTGGTGGCAGCCGCCACGGCCAAGGCCAGCACCAACGTGCGCTACGCCAACAACAAGAGCACCTTGGACGAACTGACCAGCGCCGACACGCTGGCGATCGATGACGTCAACCGCCTGAAAAACAATCAGGTGACCAACAGCAGCATGCCCTTCAGCATGCGCGCCGACGACAACTACAACGACATCCTGGAGTACCTCCTGATGGCGCCGCAGTTTGCCATGCAGGAACTGACCACGAGCAGCACCTGGACCAACTTCCTCAAGGATGCCGGCGTGCGTGGTGACCAGAACTACCTGTTTGGCGGTGGACTGCCCCGCTGGAACGGCACGCGCATGTTTGAGTGGCAGATGCAGACCAGCCTCAACGACGCGCCGAGCGGCAGCTTTGCCGCGCCGTACGCCTTCCTGGGCGCTGCAATCGCTGCCGGCACGGCGGTGTTCAGCATCAAGGGCGGTGGTAACAGCGCCAACAACAAGGCGGCGCTCAATGCCCCGTACTTCTTCGCTTTCAAGGGCGCACGCTGGAAGGCCTTCGAACAGACGAAGATCGAAGCTGAAACGACCAACACGAAGTATGCGATCGCCTACAACGCCACGAACGGCAAGTGGGCCTTTGCCAGCTACAAGGTCATCCCCACGGGTGACCTGGACGACAACGGCGGCACCACGGCCGACAGCAACACCATCACCGTCTTCCAATTCCTCAGTGCCACCAACAGCGGCGCGGCGGCCAAGACGACGGTGGGCAGCGTGGTGTGGGACACCGGCATCTGGAGCGGCAAGACCTGCGAGTGGAGCGATCTGCCTGTGGGCAGCAAAATCTTTGCCGCCAACGCCAAAGGCCAGCCTTACAACCTGGTGTACATGCTGGGCCGCGAGTCGATGCTTAGCGGCTTTGGTCGTGTGACCGCCGACGGCGGCACCGGCTTCGGCCAGCGCACCGAGGAATACCAGAATGCCAGGACATTCGTCGAACTGGGCATGAACCTCAGTTATGGGGCCAACGCTATTCCAAACGTGGACGGTGTGCCGGCCTTCACGGTCATGCATGTGGCGGTCAATCCGGACGGACTGCCCACGATTGTCTGAGTAGTCATCCCATGCGGCGCAGAAATGCGTTGTTGAGCGGCGCAGGCGGGGCAACCTGTCTGCGCCGCTTCTTTGCTGGCTATTTCACCTTCAACCCCGATTTGCCATGTGGATTTTACGCTACCTCATCCTCGCCACGCGCCAGCGCTGCAACGCTTTGCTGGACCGGCGCACGCGCATGAATTTTGATCCGCTGCATGGCTGTCCGATGCATGTCTGCGCCGACAAGGCGGAGTGGGATCGGCGTGGGAGGGAGCAGGTGGCGCAACTGGAGAGTGAACTGCGTCAGGACATCGAGGCTTATCACACGAAGACGGGGGAGAGGCGGGTGATTGCTGGGGAGACGATTGAGGTACGGCCCGTGATTGATGGGGGCTTGCGGGAAGTTTGCCCGGAACCGGCTGAAGCCGGGACTACAATACCCGGAGACCAGAGCCAGTTGCAAACTGGCGCTCCCAGTACGGAGACGGAGCCCGGAGACCAGAACACGCTCAAGCGTGAACAATGTACGGAAGAAACAATTTTGCCGGAGACTGCGCCCGAGACGGAGGCGGTGCCGGCGCATACGGGGGACGCGCTGGTTTCATCGGGAGTTGAGGCGAAAGCCGAGGCTGAGCCTGGCGCGGAACCCACCTTTTTGGGAGAAGCGGGGCAGGGGGACGCTCGCCCAGAACCGGCTAAAGCCGGGACTACACTACTGCCGGAGGCCGGTGGCCAGAACCAGAGCCCGTCTGATCTGCTGGAAGTGCCTGAGCCGACACCCCCAACCCCTGAGCCTACTCCCAAGGCCAAGACCAAATCCGCAGGGAAGGCGGGGAAGAAGTAAGCCATGGGAAGCGCTGCTGACATCCGTGATTTTTTGCTGCCGGATCTGGGAAAGAAGATCGGGGCGACACTGACGACGACGGAGACGGCGCGAATGGTGCATGACATCAACAGCGCGCTGCACACCCTGCTGGGACAGCAACTGGCGGATGACCGCAGTGCGCTGGTGCGTGCGCCGTTGGCTGTGACGCTGGACGTGACGAGCGGAAGTACGGCGATCACTTTTAGCGGGTTTGCGAGTTGGATGCTGGGCTGCACGATCAAAATCGGTTCCACGTGGAACCGTTTGCAGAAGCTGAGCAGTGATCCCAGTCTTGAACAGCCGTGGCTGGGAGAGACGACGGCAGGCATTGCGGCCACGGTGTACCAGGACTGCGTGAATCTGGATTATGCCCTGGAAAGCGTGCTGGAGCCCGTGAGGCTGGGCGGTGCCCGAATCTTTCCGGTGCCCAACAAGCAGGTGCTGGATTCCACGCGCTTCACGCGTAACGCGAGCGGTGATTTGGTGGAGGCCTCGCCGCAGTACTACCTCATCGAAGACAGCCTGAGTTACTTGCAGGTGCCGGCGACGCGGTTTCAGTTCGACACGCTGCCCACCACGCAGCAGGCGCTGCAGTTTTCGGCTGCGCTGCGGGCACCGCAGATCACGGGCCTCGACGACACGCGCACGTTTTTGCTGCCGGGCGGTCGGGACGTGGAAATCCTGCACCCCGTGGTGCGGTTTTTGTTTCGCACGTTCCCGCAGTTCATCGGAGATGTGGGCGAGGTGAGGGCAGATTACACACAGGCCAGGCAGCAGTGGAGTATGTACTCCAACAAAGGGCCGCAACCGGGGACGCTGGAGATTTATGGGGTGTGAGATTCCAGAAGAAGATGGCCGCAAAGAGGCGCAAAAACCGGAGGAAAAAACCAGAGGGGAAGTCTGTGGCCTGAGCCGCAAGGGGGATATTGAGTGCGCTGAGGCGGAGTCGGGGAATGCTAGGGGGCAAGCTGTGCCTGGATTTTGTCCGAGAGTGATTTGTTGAACTGAAGCCTGAACCGGAGCCGCCTGAAGGCGGGACTACACTGCGAAGAAACTGAACCCAGAACCAGAGCCGGTTAAAAACCGGCGCTCCTAGTCAAGAAACTGAACCCAGACACGCTGAAGCGTGAACAACGTACGATTTTATGAATCCGTCCCGCACTTTTTCGGTTCCTGCATTTCAGCCGATCGACTCGCTGGCGGAGACTACGCAGCTGGGGGCGAAGCTTTTGACGGCGCGCAATTTGATTTTGCGGCCGCAGGGAGGATTCAAGGGCGGGCCGACGTATGGGCGGCTGTGGGCCATTGGCAACTCGCTGACGATCTATGCCACGATTGTGGCGCTGGGGCTGAATGACGGTCACAAAACTGTGGCGCTGCGGGTGGCGCGGCAGGGGAAGAATTTTCTGCTGTTTTACAATCTGCCGGCGCGGCAGTGCCGGGGCTTTTTTTACCTGGGAGACGACGGCACGTACACCAGTGGCAGCTACGACTTCACGGCGGGGACTCCCACGTGGGAGATTTTGGGGACCGGCTATGACAACACGGCGCGCTGGTACGGCACGCGGTTTTTCACGGCCATCTACCTTGGCAACGGGGTGGATGATAACCACATCGCGCAACTGAGCCGGACGGGCACGGTGGGCAAATGGCGCAAGGCGGGCAGCAACGTGGCACCCACGGCCCCAGTGATCAGTCTGACGACGCCGGCGACGACCAGCAACACGCAGGCCTACTGGAACGTTACGGGCCGGGCAGGCGGTGTGGTGCTGACCTTCACGGCCCGCGCGGCGCTGTTTCCGGGTCTGAGCGGGAACAACAAGATCAAAGTCAAGATCCAGCAGAGCGGCGCGGGACAGGCGCTGCTGAGCAGTCTGAGCGGGCAGGGGACCACGGCCGACCCGTATTTCTACACGCTCACAGCGGGCACGGCGGCCCTGACCAACAGCAACAGCGCCATCACCAGCTTTGTGAATGCCGACAGCAAGGCGATCACCCTGCTGCAGGCGAGCACGGCCACGCCGGACAGCACGGTGGACCTGGGCAGCTACGGGCCCACGAATCTGGCCAACGGCGCGGGCAGCGGGATCAGCAGCGGGTTCACGAACCGCACGGTGACCTTTTACGCCCGTTACTGGGACCCCGGCACCGACCTGCTGGGCTACGAGGGCATATCAAGTGCGCTGAGCAATGAGCTGGCCATCACCGCCGGGAGCTACAACGACGTGCGGGTGCTGGTGCCTGTGGACAGCACGGCGGAGGGCGGACGCTTCCCCTTTATCCGGCTGTACATGCAGTACGGCGAGGTGCCGGAAGAAACGTATTTGCTGGTGGACCCGGACAATCCCGTACCCAACGGACTGGTGGGCACCTTCACGCGCTACGCCTCCACAAGCGAGATCGTGCTGGCGAGCAGCGAGTGGGCGGCAGGCGACAAGCTGAGACTGACGACCACGGGCGGGCTGCCCAGCGGGCTACTGACCGGCACCGACTACTACTTGCAGACCGGCACGGCTACCGGGCGCTGGTATTTGGCGCTGACCTCTGACGGCACGCCGGTGACGATTTCCAGCAATGGCACCGGCACGCAGACCGCCACGCTGACGGCGAAGACGGTGCAAATCGGCACGAACACACCGATCCGCACGGCGGCCGATGGCGGCGAGATGTTTGAGGACCAGTATCGACCCCTACCGCACCAGCACCACGCCATGGCCAGCGCGCAGGTGTATCGCGGAGCCGTGACGCAGTATCCGCAGCGGTTGTACCCCAGCAAGCCGGCGACGTTTGACGAGCTGGCCCCCGAAGGCGTGAGCCTGGCCGAGCTCAGCGTCATCGACCTGCAGACCACCACGGGAAGCCCTGGAAGCACGGACATCACGGCGCTGATCAGCACGCAGAGCCGCCTGGACATTCACACGCGGGGAGGGCTGATCATTTTGGACACGACCAATCCGACCGATCCGATTTCCCAGTATTCACCCCAGAGCGGCGCGGGCTGCGTGAACGGCACAAGCTTTGCGCTGCTGGAAGGGAAGTCGCTGTACTACCTCGGGGCCGACCTGCAACTGCGCAGCATGAGTGCGCAGCGCATCGGCAACGACTTTGCCACCATGCTGGCGCAGACCGACTTTGTGGCGCGTGCCGCCAACTCCTACCTGAGGGCTAGGGTTGACATTGACGCGCTGGCGCGCACGCCGCAGCGAGGGTGCCTGTTTGTCGATCGGCAGAGCCAGCACCTGTGGTTTACCTTGCCCGTGCTGGATGGCAGCCTGAACATGTTTGGCTTTGATCTGGCCAACAACGGCATTGTGGGGCCGTTTGACTACCCGCGCATCTACGCCCAGGCCCCGATGGAGAGCGAGCGGGCGGAGATGGTGTTTGCCGACGAGAGCGGCAATCTGTTTGTATGGGACACGGCCACCCAGAACGATGCTGGCGACGTCTTTGACGCCAGCAGCGCGTTCACGCCGCACAGTCCGAGTGATCCGGTGCCGGTGCAGTATGCGGGCTACGGCTACGTGGATCTGGGCGGCGTGCGTTACTACCAGGCGAATACGACGGTGCTGGAGACGGGCTACATCGATCTGGCGGGGGCAGACACGCGCAAGGCGCTGATTGCGTTGCTGTGGCGGACGGTGAAGAACAGTCGGGCCATTCTGAATGTGACGGTGACGACGCTGAACCAGGAGACGGAGACGCTGAGCTTCAGCCAGGACGAATTTTATCCCGAGGTGGAGCACCGTTTGAACTGCCTGCTGGGGAATACGACGAGCTTCAAGCTGGCGTTCAACGTGCTGGGAGCGGAGCAGAAACCGTGGATTGTGCGGGATATTTCGGCGCTGTGGAAGGGGCAGGGGAAGGTGTGAGGAATGGATGGCCTCAAAAAGGCGCAAGAACCGGAGAAAAAACCGGAGCCGGATTTTTTGACAGGATTGACAAGATTCCAGAATTTCAGGATTCCAGAAGTGTGTCTGGGATGAATAATGGGCGTTGACACGAAAGGGTTTTCGTGGAGAGTGAGGGACCCGATTATGAATGATGAAACCACCCCGAAGATTGTGCCGTTTGAAACGCAGGCAGCAGCCATTGAGAATCTGAACTTGCAGGGATGCCGGAGTGGCAATGGGTTAGATCCGTGCGCGCTGGCGGTGGGATTGCTGACGACCCATGAGTGGAGTGGACCTTGGCTGACGTGCTACATGCTGCGGAGGTTTGGCTGGCCGAACATCGGCAGCGATGATTGGAAAGAACTGATGACATGGGTACTGACGACTCCGATTGATGGACTGTTTTTGACCGTGACGCCTTACATGGGGAATGATCGTGATGAGGTAAAAACGGATCAGCAGGGGAAGATTCGAGGAACGTGTGCCTTGCATTTTGGCTACTTGCACACCCCGGAAGTGGGCGAGGAGCGACTGAATTACTACGCCCCTGCCTGCCGCGAAACCATGGAGGCGCGGAAAGCCGTGGTGCAGCAGTGGTGGCTGGAAACCGGGAACAAGCGGTTTTGCTGGGCTGGATGCACCGCCGAAGAAAAGGAAACATGTGTGCTGGAACACCACCCGGAAGGCAAGGTGCTGTGGGGCATTTATGCGCGGAGTGAATCGCTTACCACCGGCATCCAGAACAAAGAGGGGACGATGACTGAGGCAGAACGCGAACTCTATTTTTCAGCCCCATTGCATCCTAATGTGCTGGGGTGGATGACGCAGCATCTGGGACTGGTGATTGACACTCTTGACCTGACGCACGACGATGATTTGTTTGTGCCGGCGAAGATCGGGCTGGATGTGGCGAACTGGCCGCAGGTGGACTGGAAGCGCGTGAACGAGGAAACGAAACAGCATGAGGCTGAATTTCTGGAGCCGTGCCGTGAGGCGCTGAGGGCGACCCTGCGCGATCTGCTGCGTCCGGTGTATGTGCGGGATGTGGGATTCAATGCGCTGGGCCGCAGTGATGAGTATGACGATGAGGACGCGCTGGCGCAGCCTTTGCCCAAAGTGGCGCAGTCTTTTGCTGGGGCGGGCTACACGCCGGAAGGCTGGTTTGAGATGCAATCCAGCCCTGAAAACAATCCTTAATCTGCTGACACCCATGCCCAAACCCATTCCAACATCCAAACATCCGGCCGCTGTGGCGCTGGGCAAGCTCGGCAAAGGGCGGCGCAAGACGATGACGCCGGCGGCGGTGGAAGCCCGGCGGCAGACGGCACGAACACGCCGGAAGGTGGCGAAGCCGTTGACTGACGAGGAGGTGCAACTGCCTGCGGGGCCGCTGGGTGCGGGGGTGACGGATGAGGATGTGGATTGAACAATCCGAGTAATCACCCCAGACAACCGAACCTGCGGGCAGGAGTGCCCGCGCTCCCTTTTAACTGATTTATGGTACACCTAACCACCAACACCAAGGATCCGCTCGGCTTGCCGGCGGGTGAACGCTATCTCTTCGACACGACACAGGGAGGGCATTACATGGTGGCTGGCTATGGAGGGAATGTGACGCCGGCGGAGTTTGGGCCGTTCAATCCGTACGAGGCCATCACCAACGCCAGCGTGCTGATCATCCGCAGCGGGGGGATGGGAGACGTGCTGTTTTGCATGCCGGCGCTGGCGGCGCTGCGGAAGCGTTTTCCAGTCCTGCGCCTGACGTTTGCCTGCCTGCCGGTGTATCATGCGATGCTGACGCACCCAGACCTGGAAGGGCTGGAGGTGATCGCGCATCCGGTGAAATCGGCCACGGCAGCTGAATTTACGCATGTGGTGCCGCTGGAGGAAGTGATCGAGTCCGACCAGGAGCACGATGCGGTGACGATCTTTGCCCGGGCGCTGGGGCTGACTCTCAGCAAGGACGAATGGATGCCGCGGCTGCGGGTGCCGAGTGACGCGATCCTGGCGGCGCAGGCGGAATTCCCCAAGGCGCAGGGGCAGGTGTTTTTTGGCATTCAACTGCGGGCGAGCCACCAATGCCGGACGTGGCCGGTGCAGTTCATCATGGGGGCGGCGCAGGCGCTCTTAAATCGCCACGCGAACGCCGTGGTGTTCATGTTTGGCCTGAAGCAGGACTGGGAAGGATTTGAGAATGTGCAGCATGCGCGGGTGGTGTGGCTGCCGGAGCAGGACCTGACCCTGACCGAAACGCTGGCGGTGATGACGCTGATGGACGGATTCATCGCCCCGGACTCGGGCCTGCTGCACTGCGCGGGCGCGCTAGGGCTGCCGGCGGTGGGATTGTTCGGGCCCTACCAGTGGCAGAAGCGGACGCCGTATTTTCCGACGGTGCACGGGCTCAACGGTCAGGCCCCCTGCGCGCCGTGCCATCACCCGGCACGCACGAGCGCCTTTCCGCCGGGCATGCCCTGTGCCAAGCACGGCGCGTGCGTGGCACTGGGAAGTCTGACGCCGGACCGGGTGGTGACGCGGCTGCTCAAGACGATGAGCGAGTGCGCGGCGGCGAATGGCAGCGTGAAACCGGCGGAGCGCCGCCACTACATGGTGCAGAGCTTGTTTGGGCCGGTGCAGGCCAAGGGGGATGTGCATCCCGACCTGCCGAGGGCGGGGGAGTATCACCTGGGGAACTTTGGGCACGGGGCGGCGACGATCGAGGAGGCGCAGATGCTGCATGCGCTGGTGCTGGCGCTCAAGCCGAAGGTGTGCGTGGAAACCGGCACGGAAACCGGCTGGACGGCGGCCTACATCGCTGCCGCGCTGGAAGCCAACGGGGGCGGACACCTGACCACGCTGGAGATCAACCCGCAGATGCGCGAGCTGGCGGCGGAGCACCTGACGCACTGGGATCTGGCGCACCGGGTGACGATCAGCGGGGAGAGTAGTCTGGAGTGGCTGAAAAACTACGCGGGGCGCGCGATTGACTTTGCGCTGCTGGACACGCACATCCCGATGCGTGCCGAGGAACTGGCGCTGCTGCTGCCGCACCTGAGCGATACCGCGCTGGTGTGCGTGCATGACACGAGCCCGGAGCACCCGATGCGCGGCGAGACGGACCTGCTGGCGCAACTGCGGGCCAGCGGAATGAGCGTGGTGCACGTGGCGACGCCGCGGGGAATGACGATCATGCAGAGGCGGAGCTCGGATTCTTTTTAACCACGGAATACACGGAATACACGGAAACCGGAGAATATGGAACTGATCAAAACACGGCAGGAACTGGCGCTGAATCTTTTCAAAGGCACGGGCGTGGAGCTCGGGGTGGCCCGGGGAGAGTTTTCGGAGGAGATTTTGAGGCAGCAAAGGCTGATCATTCCGTTGGGCTTGGAAAAAGTTTCTGAGGGTCTTTTTCGATGGGAAGGCACCGGACCTGTGATGTTGCCCACCGCTTTGGATTGCGTCCAGAAACTGTATTCCATTGACCGCTGGACGGAAAAACACCATTCCATTTACGAGTATCAATTGGCGCTGCTGCGGTTGCAGAAGTTTGGAGCGAGATCGCTGGTGCTGCGTGCGACGTTTGAAGAAGCGCTGGTGCTGTTTGAGGATGGCGGCCTGGACTTTGTGTACGTGGATGGCTACGCGCACACGGGGCAGGAAGGCGGGAAGACGCTGGAGGACTGGTGGCCGAAGATCAAGCCGGGCGGGGTGCTGGCCGGGCATGACTATGATGCGCTGTTTCAGCCGACGATCGATGCCGTGGACGCCTTTGTGGCGCGGCACGGGCTGGAGCTGCACCTGACCGAGGAGGAGAATCTGCGGAGTTGGTGGGTGGTGAAGTGAGGTTTGATTTTTGGCAAAGGAATGAAGGAGTAAAGGAATGACTGAAACACTGAACTGAAGAATCCCGACAACTATGACCTTCCCCGAACTCAACAACCTGCATGCCGGACGTCCGGCGGTGATCGTTGGCAAAGGGCCGAGTCTGGATGCGTGGCTGGCTGCGGGATGTCCGCAGCCGGAGGGGGCGGTGAGGATTGGCGTGAACCAGGTGGCGGTGGTGGTGCCGGAGGTGGTGTACTCGGTGTCGGGCGATGCGCAGATGGACAGTCCGGAGCATCTGGCGCTGCCGACGCAGTGGCTGCGGGCGGTGCCGTATGAGACGCGCGAGGGGAGGCTGACCTATGGCCAGCGTTTGCCAGACAAGGTGATCCGTTTTCACTGCTATCCGGCGGTGCCGGAGTTTGCCACGGCCTGCCTGAACAGCTCACGGGACGAGGTGGCGGCCCTGACCTGGCTGCATGGAGCGATGAGCAGCGCGGACCCGGCGGTGCATCTGGCGTGGTACCTGGGCTGCACGGAGGTGCTGCTGGTGGGGATCGACGGCGGGAGCGTGCGGGCGCAAGTGATGGAAGAGCAGGGGGACCGATCCGGGCCGCCGAGCTATGACAAGCTGCGGCAGTGCGTGAGAGAAGGGGCCCAGCGGTTGTTTCCGTTTCGGTGGAGGCACTGGGAGCCGGGGGTGGCTACGGTCCCGGAATTTGGACAGGATTGACAGGATTACAGCATTTAAGAAACTGAGAGTGCCGTTTTGAGCCCGGACTGGCTATGCCTGAACTTTGAGAGCCTTGAACTCGCGCAGGATCTGCTGGAGTTCATCGAGTTCGAAGCCTTTTTTGCTGGTAAAGTGCAGTCTTGTCACGCCATCCGGATGGGTGAAGATGCGCCAGCGGCGGGAGGCGGGCAGAATGAGCTCGACACGGGCCTTGGGGCCTTTGGGACGAGGGGAACGACCTGCGGCACGATTGCGGGCAAGCTGCTTGGCGCGGCGTGGAACCAGTTTTTTCTGATACTTTTCAAACTGTTGCTGCAGGCGCTCGGCGCGGTGCTTGGCTTCGTAGCGGCGCTCGGCCTCTATCTGTTTCTCGGTGCGTTTGCGGGCGGGCTGTTTCTTGGCGGTGGGCTTTTTCTTGGGAGTGGCGGCCATGGGGTGACTACTGAATGACGAAAGCGATTTCGTCAACTCAGAGGATGAAAGGCCGGCGGTGTGAGGAACACGGGCCGGCGGTGGATGCGTGGGGATTTGCAGGGGCGTGGAGTCTTGGCTTTGGTCTTGGGCTTGAGAACTGGAAACGGCGGCAGGGTGAGAGGGGGGCAGTCGGACAGGTAGGTGCGGAGGGCGGACATGGCGGACTCGGCGCCGTGGCAGAGGATGCAGTTGTAGCCGGAGGCCAGCAGCGCGGCACGCCACCAGTCCTGCATGGGGCTGGGGCGGCCGAGGGTGCGGCGCTTGAGCTCGATGTAGAGTCCGGCATGGGTGCGGCTGCGAACGGGCAGGCAAAGATCCGGCACGCCTTCCTTGAGTCCTTCCGCTTTGAGCTTGCGGGCGCGGATGGCGGCGACGGGGAGTTTTTTGCCGGAGTTGAGGGTTTTGGTTTCGGAGCCGAAGAACGCGCCGTTGGGGACGGCGTAGAGGAGATTGAGAGCGGGCCATTTGCCGGTGTTCATGGAGGCCCAGGTGATGACGGCGCACTGCTCGGCGTGCTCGGTGGGCTCAACTGGAAGTGATTTGCGAGGCATGGGAGATGTGAGTGGCTTACCGGAACACGCTAAAGCGTGAACAACGTACGGGGATCAGGCGAGAGGCAGCACGGGGGACGCGAGGAATGGGGCGAGGCGTTTGGGTGTTGCTGCCAGGGGAGGGGAATGGTGGGAGTGTGGGGATGGATGATGTGCTGGCCGAGGGCGGCATCAAACCAGCCTTCGAAGACGATGATGCCGCGCCAGCGAAAGAGCTTGTGAGCGAGGCCGCGGTGCTGGCTGTAGTGAGGGATGAGCCAGTGACCGTGATTGCGCAGGGTTTCCGGGGTGGGCATGCCGCATTCCTGGGACTCCAACCAGGGGCGCAGGGTGGTTTCCCAGTGCGTGTCACACTGGAATGCGATCTGGGCAGCGAGGGTGGGAAGGGTGTCGAGTCCGCCGGGCTCAAAGTGGGAGAACCGGAGGCTGGTCTGGGTGGGGAAGTTCATGGAGGCTGGTAAAAGATTTTAGAAGGCAGTAATAAATCTTATTTTACAGAAGGACGAGGCGTCCAAGGTCTTGGCATGTGGACAGTTTTTGGTGGGCGGCAGATCCATAAGCAATGAGGCAAGAAGGTCCTCCGCTGTTGTGCCCGTTGGGTGCTGGACTGCCGTCGGGACGGTGAAAAGTAAGCCGTCCTTTAATGAAAAGAATACTTGTGGCAAAGGGCCAGACATGTTCAAAAAAAGCGCGGGTGTCTGTGCGTGCAAAGACCAAGGCAATGCCATTGCGGTGCAACGCCATGCGGCCAAGCCACATGCCAAGGCTGCGGCCATAAGGAGGATTACACCAAGTGAACCCCTGCCAGAGATGGAGTAGTCCGTTGTCGGTTTCTGTGATCATCTTGGCAGCGGTGGGCCATGGCTGGGGATCGCAGGCGCAGGGATCAAGATCAAACGGGCCGAGACGATCAAGAATCCATTTGGGTGTGATCCATGAATCGGTTGTGATACCAGTCCGTCGGGTGTTGTTGGGAGGAGCAATTGAACTCATGGGGTGACTATTGGGAAAAAGGTCATGCTTTGGCCCCCTCCGCACGGGCAAAGGCTACGAGATTGCGCACGGCCTGCTGTCCGCGCTCGGTGATGGTGTAGAAGGGCTGGCGGTGGTTGCCGCTGCTGGTGCTGGTGGCGAAGCCGGCGGATTCCAGGGCGGCCATGTGGGTGAAGGTGAGACCGACAATGGCCATGCGCTGGCACTGGCCGCGCCCGCCGGGATAGCGATTGAGCTTCAAGAGGGCTTCAAGGGAGAGATCGCAGAGGTTTTCAATCATGGGAGGAGGTGAATTGAGGTGGGAGCTTTGGTGACGGGAAGGAGTGGCTGCGGGGTGAGGGCGGGCCAGGGCAGGGAGGCATCCAGCAGCCAGGCGCGCACGGCGGGCTGGGTGGTGAGGTGAAGATTGGTCCCGATGGCGGAGGTGTGAACGGTGGCGGTGATGATACCGAGAGTGAGGAGTTCATTGAGCGTCGGGATCATGGCGGAGCCGCGCATTTCGTCGGCCCGGCTCCAGGGGAGGTTTTCGGCGCACTGGCGGGAGCGTAACAGCCCATGGGGACGGGCGGCATGGATGATGGTGGAGAGATGGCAGCCGGTGAGACCCGTGGCATACAAAGCCTGCAAGCGATGCAGCAGGGTGTGAGCCTGCGCGGCACCGAGGGGCGGGGTGGTGACAGCCAATTGATGGTCTAACGCGCTGAGAGGGCACAGGCTAGCAAGAAAGGCAGGCGGGGTGTAGTAGCGCCGCCAGGACTGGGGGCCGCGAGGCTTGGGGCCGTGATCCTCCTGAAGGCTGATGCCGTGGCGCTCCCAGGGTCGATTCAGCCGCATGGAGATGCGCTGGCTGGGGGTCAGATTCGCGGTGCTGAGGCCTTTCTCGCCTTTGCGGGCGATACGCAGCAGCAGGAGCAGGGTTTTGACGGAGATGCGCCAGGCTTTGCAGGTGTGTAGCACGGCAATGTAGTGGGCGAGGTGAACGTCGGTGGTGGCGGTGGGAACGGTGGGAGTCGTCATGGAGGCAGTGGGTGTGGGGTGGTATCAGGGCTTGGAGGTGATGTGATGGAAACCGCAGAGAGGGCAGGGGTAGGCGCGGAGGAAGTTGGGCGCGTTGTGCCGGTAGCGGCGGGGCTGGGCGCCGTACTGCCTTTCATGGCTGGCAGCCTGGGTGCTGCCTTTGAGCCGTTCATTGATGGCGGTTTGCGCGTCCTTGAGATTGGCGTAGCAGTGCTTGGTGCAGCGCTGGGTGCCATCGGCCTCGACCCGCACCAGGGGAGAGGCCACACCGCCGGTGGCACGCCATTGGCGGAGGTGATCGGACACTTGGGCGCGGGTGGCGAGATCGGCCCCGTGACCGAGGGCACGCTGCTGCCCGACTTCATGGAGCTCGTAGTGCGGCAGTTCGCCGTAATGGCGCTGGAACCAGCGGCGCTGCAGTCCGAGGGCTCCGAGAGCGAAGGCGTGCAGACAATCCTCATAGCCGGGCAGGGTGTGCAGAGTGGACATGGACGCCCACGGCCATTGCTGCGTGGGGGCGCAGGGGTCCAGCGGCGAGACGAAGATGATGGCAGGCGCGAGCGGCAAGTTGGTGGGCAGAGGAAAGCGGGTGAGGTAGTCCGCCACGGGCTGCCAGTGGGGCCAGGACTGCGCCCAGGGCTGGGCATTGACCCACTGCAGGTAGGCTGGCGGGACGGCGTGGAGATGCTTGCGGGTGTGCTCGCCCACGGGCATGAAATCGTGAGGCATGAGGACACGCTGGTGACCGGGGCGGAAGTAGGGGACTTCGGCGGCGGCAGGGAGCTGGGTGGGATCGGGCGGCGGGAGACGCCAGAAGCGTTCGCGGTTGCGTTGTTCGTTGGAGGTGGACCAGGCGGACATGAGGGTTTAAAGTTGCAGGTTTAAAGTTTTAAGTTGTCGGAGCCGGAACACGCTGAAGCGTGAACAACGAGCGCGGACTGGATGCGCTGGGCGATCCAGCGGGCGCAGGGGACGGCCCAGGAGTTGCCGAGGGCTTTGTAGCGGGGGCCGTCCGGGCTGTGGGCGCACTGGGTGGCGGTGAGCTCGTCCATGCCGAGATCCCTGAGGTAGGCGATGGTTTGGGCGAGGTCGGCGGCTTTGCGCAGGCGGCCGCCTTTGGAGGGGAGGAGGGTGTAGCCGATGAGGAAGCCTTGCAAAATTTCGCATTCTTCGGGGGTGAGGCGTCGGACGCGCCAGAGGCTTGAGACTGGATGCTGGATGCTGGATTCCAGAGGCTGGCTGATAAGGGTGTTGCTGCTGTTTTGGATGGCGGAGCCGGTGCCTTCGCGGATGGTGCCGGCGGTGTCGGTGGGGGTGACGACTTCACGCGTGCCTTCACGCGTGCCTTCACGCGTGCCGTGGAGCGTGTAGGCGACGTGTGGGGAGCCGTCGCCGGCTTTGCAAGCGTCTGCTTTAAGCACTGCGACATCGCTGGGAGCGCCCCCTGTTTTGTTGTCGCAAGTGTAGTAGCGAGGCTCGAAGCTGATGGCTTCCTGGACAGCCACACACGGGGCGGCGTCACCTTTCCCGCTCTGCCCGCTCTGCGCTTGGAGCGCGTTGACGACATCGCCGGTGTTGCCGCGGCCATTGCGGGCGATGCGGGGCTGGAAAGCGATGGGGGCAGAGTCAGGAACGGGGTCAGAGACCCCGGCACCTTGGACTGGGAACGCGACGGCGGTGGGATTGTGGGACTGGAGGACGGGTGACAGGTCTTCAGTGCCAGCGCGCAGGGTGGGGGCGAGATCAGCCGTGGCGTCGGCTCCGTGGTCTTTGGCGGAGAAAGCCACGCAGTGGGGCTTCATGGTGTCGAGGGCTCCCACGACTTCACCGAACACCAGCGGCGGGCGGTCGTAGCCGCGGCCATCATCGCCACGCATGCGGGCGGAGAAAGCGATGGGTAATTCGTCCAGACCACCTGAAGGCGGGACTACACTACTTGGAATGGGGACGAGCGGGGTGCCGCGTCCGGTGCCGTCTTCGCTGGCGTCGAAACCTTCGGCGCGTAACGAATGCGTTACATCGACGAGAAGCGTCTGCCTCTCGTCCAGCGTCGTGTTCGGCCCCTTGTGCATGCGGAGTGTGAGGCAGTTGGCGAGATGGGGGATGAGTTTGGATTCTTGGCTCTCGTTGTCGGCGTGGTAATTCGTTGTGAGAGGGGCGCAGATTTCAGGGATGGCTTTTGCGGCCGTGGCTACGATGTGATTGGCGCGGGCGTGTTCGACATCGCTGCCGCCGTCGGTGCTGCGGAGTGTGAGGCAGTTGGCGAGGTGGGGAATGAGGAGGTTTTGCTCGGCGTCTTGGGAGGTGGCAGATCCGGCGGCTTTGCCGTTGGCGGAGAGAGTGCCGGCAAGGTCTGCGACGATGGTCTGCGGCTGGGTGGGGGCAGTGGTGACGCGGAGGCGGGCTAGTCCGTCATCGGTCCAGTAGCCTGCGCCGGTTTCGGCGGCGCAGCAGGCTACGACTGGGTCTTGTCCGCGTGTTTCTCCGGTTCTTTCGACTCCTCCGCCACCGCCTTTAGCGCGTGCGCTAAGGGTGGGGGCAGTTGTTTGCCCCGTTTCTCGGCGCGGCGGAGTATCCCGGCGCAGGCCAGTGAACTCAAATAGAACCGCTGCGGGATCGAATGCGGGATCAGCACTTGCGACAACGAACACACGCTTGCGTCGTTGGGCCAGTCCGAAATATTGGGCATCGAGGGTGCGGTAGGCGACTGCTGCCGAGGGTCCAGACACATAACCAGCGTGCGCCCATTTTCCCCCTGGTGGCTGAAGCGCATCGCCTTCGCCGGCAATGCCAGCAAGGAAGCAGCCAAAGGCGTTGTCGTGGGTGGAGAGGACGCCGGGGACGTTTTCCCAGAGAAGAAGAGCGGGAGGAAGTCCTGCTGCATGGCGGAGTTGATTGATGTGGGCATAGAGTTCGCAGAAGATGAGGGAGAGGTTTCCGCGATCGTCCGCGAGCGAGGCACGGAGTCCGGCGACGGAGAAGGCCTGGCAGGGGGTGCCGCCGCAGAGGAGTTGGCATTGCACAAGCAGCGCGGCAGGCCAGGTGCGCCACTGGGTGAGATCGCCGAGATTGGGCACCTGCGGATAGTGGTGGGCGAGAACGGCGCAAGGGAAGGGCTCGATTTCCGCGAAGGCCAGCGCCTCCCAGCCCAGTGGGGCGAAGGCGACGCTGGCGGCTTCGATGCCGGAGCAGATGGAGAGGAACTTGAGCATGGGATGACTATTGGGAGTCAGCGCGCAGAAGTTCCAAGGGAAGGCTGATGGTGCCGGTGTCGGGATAGGGTGGCTGCGGCGGCTGGGGAGCGATGGACTCAATGCGGGAGCGGAGTTCGTTGATCAGTGCGCCCAGGTTTTGGTAATTCGTGGTCATGCCGGCGGTTTGCTCTTCCAAAGTGGCTACGCGCTCTTCCAGGGTGGGAGGGGCGGCTTTTTTGACCTTGAAGATGCCGATTTCTTCCCGCATGCCGCTGAAATTGGCGGGGGTGATGGGGAAGCCGAGTTCGATGGCGGCAATTTGAGCGAGCTGGGAGTCGGGCGTGATGCGGCAGGCAGCGGCGTGAGCGGTGATCCAGGTGTGCAAGGCCACGATTTCTAGCGTCTTGAGGACGTTTTTGGTGCGTGGGGCAGGTGAGGGTGCTGGGGCGGGGGTGATATCGGTGTCTAGCTGTGCTGTGGTGCTCATGTGTGTTTTGGGTGTGTGGGGTGAGATTTTGACAGGATTAACGGAATTTCAGGATTGGGGAGGGATGGTGGTTGTCTGGGGTGATTATTGAGCGGGTGTCTATTCAGGGACGGGTTGTTCGGTGGAGAAGATGGCGCAGATTTCGCGGAGGCGGCGCACGATGCCGTCGGCGTAATTGGTGCCAAGGTGCTGGGCGAGTTCGGTGCCGACGCGCTCCGAGGTCACAAGCGTGGGCAGGTGGTGGGATTTGCGGTGTTCGAGGAGATCGTGAAAAGCGCGGGCAAAGCCGGGGGTGGCTCCCTCCTTGCCGAGGTCGTCGAAAAACAGGACGCGGGTGCGTTTGGCGTGATCGAGGTAGTGCTGGGAATCGCGCCGAGAGGGGTAGGGGGCTTTGAAGTCGTGGACGAGGGCGGCGTGCTCGGCGTAGCGGACGGCTTCAACAAAGGCACAAGGGACGCCGGACCAGTGGAGCCGGCGCAGAATGGCGAACATGCAGCGGGTTTTTCCGCGCCCGGTGGGGCCGTAGAGCAGAAGACCGCGCTCCGGGCCAAATACGGGGAGACGGTCCACGCTGAGGAGTGACCAGTGCTTGGCAAGCCAGTGGCAGAGCAGCGAGAGCTCGGGGTGAGACTTCCAGGCGCTGGAGCGGTAGTCGGGCGGGCAGAGGGATTCCCATGCGGCAGTGAGTCCGGCGTGGGCGGCAGCGGCTGCGGCTTCGCGAGTGGGGGTGTTGGCGGCATGGTGGGCGCGCTGAATGGACTCAATGCAGTCCGGGCAGCGTGCGGTGTGGCCGCGGACGATGGACTGGTGATCCCGCCCGCAATCAGGGCAAGTGTGAGTGTGAGGGACGGCAAGGTCGGGATCAAGCGTGGCGGAATGAGAGGTCATAGGCGTTAGAATCCGTTTTTGTCGGGAGTGGTGAGTTCGACTTTTTTGCGGGAGTCGGGCATGCGGGCGGAGCCGGAGAGGGGGCGCTGCTGCTCATTTTGGGCGTAGCGGTGGGCGAAGGTGCGCAAATTTGCCTGCCAGTCGGCAACGGGCATTTCGAGGCCGGATTTGACGGTGACCCAAGCGGTGGATAGGCGTTCGTCGTGCCAGAGGCGGACGACGGTGTCGGTGATCTGGCGTCCGGCGGTGAGTCCTTCGCCAGCATTGTAGCGCGTGGCGTAGTCGAGGGCTTCGGGGAGAGTGCAGCCTCGGCTCAGGCAGGTGGGCGCTGTAGTAGTAGTTGTTGTAGTATTACTTTCCTTTCCCTTTTCTTCCTTTCCTTTTTGTTCAAGGTTTGCTTGGCCATTTGGTAAAGCGTTTGGTTCAGCAGATGGTGAAGCATTTGCTTCGGGTTCGGTCGAGCGTCTGCTTTCGCCGGAGGCCTTGCCGCCGAGGCGTCCGGTGGTGCGCAGGGTCTTCACACGCTCTTGATTTTGAATGGGGTAGCCCCAGACGTGGAGGTCATCGCCCTCCCATGACCAGAGCTGGGAGGGCGTGTGGACTTCGGAGCGGCGGAGTCCGGCGATTTGAGCCCAGGTGTCGTTGCCCCAAGAGCGGCAATCGACGATGATGCCGGAATTCTCCTGTTTGGCGCAGTAAACGAGGAGATTGAGCCACGTGGCGCGCAAAACGGGCTTGGAACCGATGTAGCGAAAGTCGCCGACGGTTTCGAGCTTGATGTTGATGTATTCCATGATCGGGGGTGGAATGGGATGAGTCTTCAGACCAGCTCAAACGTGGTGGCAAACACCCAGGGATTCTTGTTCCAGGCGTAGCAGCCTTTGTGCTCGCCTTTGCCGCGGGTGGCGTTGATGGAGTCCCAGAGGGTGCGGTAGCTCTGCACGGGGCTGTTGAATGCCTTGATGCGGTGCTTGTCGTCTGTGACGACAACGTCGCGGTGCGGGTGGGCGGTTTCGAAGAGATAGTTGTGCCAAAAGACGGAATCGTGAGGATCGCTGCAGTTCGGCCAAGGAATATTTTGGATACCTTCGGCGATGGCATCTGACTCGCTGATGGAACGGACGCGCTCGGCTTTAACGGCGGTGACGCGCGCCTGGCGGGCGAGGTGATAGAGGTGCTTGGGGAAGAACATGGCGGGGCGGGATTTGCCTGCCCAAGCGGGTTTTTCGGTGCCGTCGTTGAACCAAACAGTGGAGTTATCGCAAGCCACCAGCGCATTGGTGGCTGCAATTGTTTTTGGTGAGAGATCATCAAGTGCTTTGGAAACAGCCCAGGTGGTGACGATGGGAAGCGTGGTGCCGGGTGGGCCGTAGGTCACAGGGCACCCGGCAAGACAGGTGGTGTCAGTGGCAAAGAAACTCACGGTATCCTTGTTGCGCTCGTGCAGGTGCCATGAATCAATGAGCCCCGAGGGCTGCGGGGTGATGACGCGGCGGGTCTGGGTTTTGCGGCCGGAGAGTGCGGCGGCGTACATGGCGGGGACGAAACGGAGGGTGGGGCTCATGGGGCAACTGGTTTGGATTGCTGGGGTGGCAGAACAGCGCCGGCCAATTCCTCATCAAAAGGAATGAGTTCAAATTTAGCCTTCAGCGGGCAGGTGGTGGCCGTGAGTTCTCCCTCAGTGTCGCGGGAAAGGACGACGTGGAGCTCGGCCACACCGCGCTGGGACATCAATTTGATGATCGGCATGATGAACCGCTCCTGCCATTTCTGGTCATGGGCGGTAGCCGCTTTCGGCGCGGGTTTGTCCCGCTTGTCCCGGAATTCCGGGGATTGCGAAGTGGCGGACAGGGAGGGATTCGAACCCTCGGTTCTCGGTGGGGTGGTTTTATAGCTCATTTTATCGGGTTTTATGAGGGTTTGTCGCTGGGTGGGGGATTTTATTTGTCCCGCCTTGTCCCGGTGGGGTTTTGGGTTACGCTGGGAGCATGGCTTCTTCGTTTACCCGAGACGATTCCCCCTGGTTCTGGCTGCGTGTCAAAGATGCGCAGGGTTTTTGGCAAAAGGTGAAGACACCCATTCGCCGGGATGATCCGGATGGGGAGCGGAAGCTGAGGATCAAGCTGGGTGAGGCGGAGGTGTCGGAGGCGCAGATGATGCTGTCCAACGGCCGGCAGCCGGAGCTGCGGGGCTGGGGCTGGGTCTCTGCCTACCTGGTGCACCACTACGCGAACAAGCATTCCCTGAAGCGGGCTC
>Ga0208916_10000025_pt1 | contig 62605 bp, 81 predicted proteins | sample DEB19_08_DNA_5_FD_184523 | JGI IMG/M metagenome (GOLD analysis project Ga0208916, IMG submission 184523) | Aqueous microbial communities from the Delaware River and Bay under freshwater to marine salinity gradient to study organic matter... | ecosystem: Environmental > Aquatic > Marine >... | reverse complement strand
CTAATTTCTTCGCCTTGTCCAGCCTGTGGTAAGGCCGCAGCGATACCACCACCAGAAGCCTTGCGTTGGCGTTGCATACCCATATTATTCACCAAGTTTGTTTTCATATCGTTTCCTATGAATATGTCAATGTTGCGTAATCGTTCCAGATATTATCGTAACTTAAATCCCCATCAGCCCAAACCACAGTAACTGCACCACCAACCGATGTTTCCTTTTTGATTGACCATGCGGCATCTGCGGCAGAGGAGCCCGCTATGGCATATCCGTAATACTTTACTCCACTTCCGGCATCAACTTCACGGTAAGCGTATGTTCCAATGGCATTATTCAATTTTGATTGGCTGATTGTTAATGCCAATTCGTTGACAGCGGTGACAAGGTTCTGCAACACGGCAACGATTGTTGTTACCTGCTGCCCCTGCAATTGATTTTGGAATTGGCTATTTTGTTCATCCATTATCTTTGTCCTGCTTTTTGGTAGAATAGAAGTGGTTTTCCGATGCGCCAGAACGATCCTAGGCCATTGCTACCATATTTGATTGCTGCGAAACGACCGCGCGCCCTCACAATAACATATTTTGTGGAATTTGTGATAGTGAATGACTTCTCGGTGATAACATTATCTGGGTCTGTATCATTAGGAAATTCTGCAAATCTAATGGTTATGTTCATCTCACCTTCAATGATAACATCTGGCATCATTCTTTCGATAAAAATGAACTGTATTCCCTCGCCAAGTGAGAACCATCCACTCTCAGCAAAGCATTCCATGGCATTGACACCAGCATCATTCCCTATTTCATGCTGATAAATATAATTATCTGCACCAGCACCAATCGGCGGGCCAAAGATATTCTTGTCAATCCATGCGGTGCGTCCCTCTGGTTTCTGTCCATAATCCCATGAGCGGCTTGATGGTGTATATTTTACATACATATCACATTCGCCATCGCCATAAATAGATGGGAACTCCCATGATATTTCACCAAATGTACTGTTCGGGCAACAGGTAATCTTTTCATATTGTCCATTATCAATAATCGGGAATATTTTATCCCATACATCACATGGAACCGGCTGCACCCCTCCGCCACCAAAGACATTGAAGTTCTGTTCTGACATCCAATAAGTGTATCCGCCAAGGTTACCCCATGCCCGCGATGCAATAAGCCCACATCCAGATGCCACCTCGTTGAACGAATAAATAAACTTCGGCCCTATATATTGGGAAATCCAAAGAGCAAGGTCAGTCCATATCAGTATTTGCTGCGAAGCCTGCCCGCCGCCAATAATTTTAGATCCACGGGGCAAACGATAGAAGCCAGCTTGAGAATTCGGGTCATAAGCATCAGCTTTATTGCGCCATTTTGTATAATTATCGACATTAGACCATTTAATTAAAAGAAAGTCCTGTTCTCCATTGTCAGAAGTGCCAAGTGCCCATAATTGGCGTTGCGGCATTGCAATAAATGTTATTCGGTTATTCGATGGGGCATTGGCAATCATTGTAGATGGATTGTTATAAATACCGGCAGACGAATCCCAGATATAAATGGGGCCATCTGTATAAGATGCAATTAAGTCTTCCCCCCATGGTGAAAGGCTCCATTGGCGTGGAGGATCATTGGCTGAACTATCTCCGCCATAACCATAGTACCCCTCACCATATCCTCCAATACCATAACCTTGAGCTGGAACCGCATTATCACTACCACTCTCAAGAAGATAATTTATAATAATATCGCCTGCATTTTCATATTCTGTGTCTGATGATGAGGCGTTGACTGAGGCAACAATAATAAATTTGTCGTCACTGATAATTGAATCAACTAAATAGTCACCAAAAAGAGTGATACCACCGACCACCGTTGAGATGTGAACGGTGAACAATTCATTTGCAATTAAGCCATGGTCATTAAAGGTAACCTCGACATCAGGAGAACCGTTTGTTGTGTTGTACTGTGGAACACTTCCTCCATCGACAACGGAAGATGTTGCTTCTCCTGAAACCACAATTGAGTAATTATCATTGTCAATTTCTGTAATCGAATAATATCCATATACAATAATGCCACCGACAGATACCGGAACGGCAAAAATAACCCCATCTTCATCGACAGCGCCATAAGCAGTGTCTTCTACAATGACAACACTTGAGCCAGACGTTATACTAAGTTTTGGTGGAATTGTTGAAGTAGCCCTAATGGGAGTAATATCTGCATCTTCTGGGCCGCCAAATAATTGAAGTCTTTTGTTTGTGGCAGCGCACAGATATTGGATGCGGTCAATAGTTTGCCATGCGCATAGAGCTCGGCAGACACCATTTAGTGCAGTTTCAGTATATTTTATCCAGCCGCCCATCTTTTGAAGGAATCCTTGGTGGAATCTAATATTATTTGACGTATTAAAACCACCAGCACCAGATAGTTTCGTGGTCTGAGTATTTACGCCAGGTTGAATGGTTACAGGTAGAGAATCCATTATCTTCCAATACCTCTTTTCCGCGCCTCTTCCTCTTTTGCGGATTTAAGTCTTGATTGATATGCGCCTTCCCAATTAGTTGCCATCTGTGGGTCAGATGCTGACGCGCCCCATTCACGTTGATAAGCTGTTCCATAGACCATGGCAGCAGCCTGAAGGAGCTCAGGATAGTTGTCTCCAAGATATGTATTGGTATTAGATGCAGATATTGGATCAGGACGTACCAATCCGGTAAATTCGACTTGGTTTGTACTGGCCGGTGTCGGGGCCACAACAATCTTCTTATCGGTGACGCGCGCCCAGAACAGAGGCGTAGATGTCGTTGCGCGGTTAGGATAACAGGTGTTTATCCAGTCCAAAGACCTTTCGGATAGACCCTGATGTGATGTTCCTGATGTGAATGATACCTGTTCCGTTGAAATCATGCGGTCTGGGATAGCTATTTCACGGTTCCCGATAACAAATGACTTGGTTATGTCTGTTTCACGCAGCCCCATGAATGGGATGTCTTTATAAATACGACCTTCGGCATCATCAATAATATTTGGCAGAACTGCAACATAGTCAGTTTGTCCGGCAGGAATAACCAGAAATTCCCGTAAGAACAAATCTAAAGCTGTATAATCCATAACTTCACCTAATCATCTTCTTGGTTATTGTAAGGCGGTAACGGGCGAGGATCGCGTATCGGAACCGGATCGGCAGGGATAAAAATTGTTCTGAGCTGTTCATTCGGCTTATCATAGCATTTATCGCAGACCAATATGTTTTTAACCATAAGAGAGCATCCGCGCCATTCAGGTTGTTTCCTGAGTTGATTGCGCGCAACCATGAAACCGCAGCGGTCACAAATACCGTATGGTGTGAAATCTTCAGAGCTGACGCTGTATCTACTATGTTGAAATGGCATAGCTTACCTATAATAATCTGAAAAATTAGGCATAATTGTAATTGGAGTTCCTTCACGGTCATCCGCAGTTGCTTCATCCCATGAAATTTTTGCCTTGGCCAATAACTTGTCTTCTCTGTCTGGCGCAAACTTCTCAGAAAGTTTTGCTGCCAGTCCTGCAATGAATGGTTCGTGCATCCGGTAAACAAGATCTGATGTCTCAGCGTTGGCTATTCCGGCATCTTCAAATTGATTGATTCTATAGCATTTTAGAATGTACTGGCCATCACTTGGCGGAACCATATAGACATGAACCTTTGGCACAGGAACACGTTCAAACCATAATTGATTAGGCCTTCCGACTTGAGCCTTATTTGGGATATTGGAATATTCAGTGCGTCCCATCTTTGGCATGGGAATATCAGCACCGCCACTGACCTGTGTCAGGTAACAATCAAGAAGGTTGATTGTGTCTGATGGAACCTGATAGACAGCAACACCAGAAAGCATTGGGATCTCAATCAAATCTACTTTCCATAGGTTGTAACCTTTGACTGTCCATGCCTCAAGCAAGAGGTTGCATGACCGCCTTGCAGATTGTAAAAAGTCTGTGGTGATTTGATTAGGACGGATTCCGCATCTTTCGAAGGCCTCCGTTACCATTTCTGCATAATCAGGATTGAATGTTTTTGTGCCGCTGGTAGCCATTGATAACCTCTATTTGAAAGTGTAACAAACAGCGTCAGAAAACGCCAATATTATGCTACTGCACCAGCTTTAAAAGGGGTAACGATTGTTGCCGTGACCAAATCAGTACCGCCCTCAATCGTCAATCTAAGCATAGTGAGTGGCCCTCTGATAGTTCCGCGCTGATTACCATTCTCTGATGCAAAACCTTGAGACTGGAACCATGTTGGGTCATTGGTGGTCATATCCCAATCAGGTGTCATATCATCCAGTGATTCTTCTATGGAATAGGTTGTACCCACACCATTCGTAGCGACAGCAGCCGCATATTCGGCAGGATTGACAAAACGATCAACAATCATTGGTTCAGATGACCCACGGCCAACGGTTCCAATGGTGACGTTACCAGCGGCAGAGCCTGAACGTGAAATTCTTGTAACTGTCAGAAAGTCTTTTTTACTGATTGCAGTATCAGCATTCTTTCCTGTAACTGGTTCGTTCTGCGTACGTCCTTTTCGGTCAGTACCATAAATTGTGAACGTAACACCACTATCATTGCCTGCGGATACGATACCAACACGTTGGGCCACAACAAGATTTGCGATACCACCTGAAACAAGGCCACCATTAAGGCTCATGTCACCTGCACCAACGGCAGCCCCAACCAATGTAATACCATTAGCAACTGCGGCTGGTAATTGCATCGTAATAACCTTATGGTATCCACCCATATTTCACTCCATTTTAAAATGTTTTCAATAATTTTAAAAAAACGGGGGCATAAGCCCCCATTTCTAGGCCATTAGGCGTTATTAACAGCCAATCCAGTTGTCGCGGCAACAGGAGCAGGGCCGTTGATAAAGATATTGTTCGATGGGGCACCATTCGTTTCAATATCAGTTGCGCCAATTGATACGCATTGGTCAAGAAGGATAAGACCACCGACACTCGCATGAACCGAGAATCCCGCTGTCATAGTTGTCGCAGTGCTCTTGATGACGTTAATAAATTTACATTTATCGAAAATGGTTTCTCTATCAAGGTCAGATGCGGAAGATGCCTTAACAAACAAGACACCAGCGTTATCCGCAAAAGCAGGGAAAACGCAATCTTTGAAATAATTGCGTGGTGTAGCGCCAGACAATTTCAAGTTAGCGTTGGCCACTGATCGAGCGATTGTATCAAAACCAATTGTACAGCCGACAAAGGTATTTTCTCCGAGGCCAGTTGTTCCCGCAGCGACACCACCATCGATATGCAATGACGCACTACCTGTTTGGTCACCAGAGATACCTCCAGCATCACCCATTCCTGCAAAATGGACATTTTCGTAATAGTTACGTTGTCCAGATTCCAACCAGCAAATTTGTGTTTCCGCAGTGGCATAACCATGGAATGCAGACAGATTAGAGAACATACATCCTTGTGCGGTCACCTTAACCATTGGAGAGAACCCTGCGGTTCCAGATGCAATAGCGATACGGGCACGTTGAGAGTTGCGTGTCGGGGCAGTAACACCAACCAAGTGGGTGGCGTTTTTGCTCCATACAAGCTGTTCTGTAAGGTATGCAGTACCAGACAACTGTCCATTACCTACCAAATGAACAACATCATTGTTGCCATCTTTGCATAGGTCATGAGCACGTTTGAGTGTTTTCAAAGGGTCATCTACCGTACCCTCTGCCCCATCGGAACCATTCACTGGATCGACAAAGAAGTGGTTTCCGGTAAATGGAAGGTTTGCACCAGAAATGAAAGGTGTTTGGATTCCATTAGGAAAATTGGTAAGGGGCATGGCTATCTCCATAAAATTGTTTTGTGAATTAGTTTTTCCCCGTTAAGGGAAGAACCCCCCGCCGAAGCGGGAGGCTTTCTATCCATTAGCTAGGGAATGATCCCCAGATACCGCGCCAGCTTTCAAAACCAAAGCTGTTACGTTGATAACCGACAACCAAAAGGTTTCCTGTGATTGGATCGGTGTGCATATCCGTTTCAAATGGGATACGATTCATGTGAAGAAGACCATCTTGGTCTGTGCCCATGAACCACGAGGTAGAAGATGTCAGGAAGTCCATTACCTTAGTGCCTTTTGGCAAGACACCTGCGGTACGGATGGCGTTGACATCATTGTTTGCTGTACCAGGACGCAATTCAGTTTTGGTCAGACGTTCGGCCACATATTCCAATTGGATTGGGATAATGAGGTCTTGAGTACGAGCCATAACTTTCAGACCGGCTTGGTCACGGAATTGGCGAACTTGGATTGCCCCAGAAAGAATGGAGTTTTCGTTCAAGTCCATATCCGTAGTCGGACGGTTTGCGAGTACGTTTCCATCTACAGGGTGGTCTGTTGCGCACAATGCCTTGCTATCCCCGATAATATAAGGATTGAAGGTGGTTGCTGTGTTCAACACATCAGCGGCGCGGATTTCATCAAACTGGTTGAATGACTTCATCAGGCCTTTGTTGGATGGATTGAATTGGGATTTGTAGAGGTTGTCATCCACGGCTTTTCGTGTAATGGCGTAGCCCAAACCAATCTCAACGTGCTCTTGGTGGTAGGTGAAGCGTTGACCTGCGTCATTATCAAACGAGGTCGCTGCACCTTCTGATTTCAGGGTTGGAAGACCCATGAAACGCATTTCGATAGTACGCTCAACGGCCATTTTGGAATTCTCAGATTTAAAAATCTGTGACCATTGGGTAGGGATGACTTTATAATCACCGGTTAGCTTGCGCACACCTGGCAAAAGTAAGTCACGGATTGCTGCTAAACTTATCATGGTAAAATTCTCCTATCTCACCGAATTAAACGCCAGTTAGCGAAGTGATAGCTTGTTGGACAAGCACGACTTCAACAATATTGTAACTGGATGTGTTATCGTTCCCGCCACGCTGAGACAAACCAACGACACGGAACGCAAGAGTGTTCGTGGTGTTGAGTGTTGACGCATCAATGGAAGCACCAGAAAGACCAGAGACATCATTACCTGTCCCAACTGCATATTTGGCGTTAGCACCAACATCTGCAATTGTAATCGCCGCGCCGTTGGAACGGACTTCATAGACCGCCATTGGATCGACAATGATGTTTGCTTTCACTGTTCCGGCCACCGCAGAAGATGAGGCAGGCCAGCTTTTTGAAAACACTTTTTTGTTCTGGACAGTATCCATGTACTCACAGCCATCAAAAATGCCCAATACTGGAACATCATTGACACCAGCAAGCGCAATGTACCCTGTTGAAAGTTCTTTTACGGGATCGCCACTGTAAATCTTAGTGGCATAGTTGTATGCAATATCGCGTGGGCGATTTGCAAAGTTCGGCGCGGCACCGTCATAACGGCGTACCGCTTTAAAGCCGAAAGGCGCGTTTTGGTTCGACATCGTTTCCTCGTTGAAACTAATGGGATCATACAGCAACGCGCCTTTAATCCTAAATTGTTGAAAATGTCGTTTCTGACGTAGAAGCGAATAAGGGGATTATTATACAGAACAGAAAATTATTCAATACAATTTTCAAAAAGAAAACCGAACCAGAATTAACTGGAACGGTTTCTTATCTGGGGGGATAATTATGTTTAATATATCACATAACCATTAACAGATTATGAATATAAAACCTAATCAGCAATCTTCATCCCGCTCTTGGCATTACCGCGCGCCGGTGCAGCTTCGTAGGATTTGCTGAACTTATCAATGACACGATCCATATTTCCTTTTTCGGTCATTGTGAGCTGCTGCATCTTGTCGCTGATCTGTGCACGTGCCCGTTGGAACTCTGCATCCCTTACCTGTTCCGTGATTTGTTTTGGACGAATCATGAGAATCATTCCATCACGCAAGATATGAGGAAGATCGTATCCGGCAGGAACAAGATGAGGGAAGATTTCAACAGGAGCAGGCATCCATCCACCTTCTTGCATCTTGAGGTGATAGGCATTATCAACCTCTTTGCCCATGATATGAGTGTTTTTCCATTCAACACTGAAACCGTCAGGGATATATTCTTCAGGAATATAGTATTTATCCTCGGTATCAGCGGCAAGGATGTTGTCAATATCAACACGCGACATTGATTCGGCATAGATACGATCCAAGATTTCCTGTGTATCTCCTGATTTCTTGTATCTTTTGACACCTGCATCCGGCTCTTGCTCTTGATCGGGGCTTGATAAACCCATCTTATCACGAAGAGTTGGGGCAGTTTGACCGCGCTTTGGCTCTGCTGTAAGTCGAGATTTCAACTTATTTGGAGCCGCTTTCCTTGTCTGAGGCTTTGGCTTAGGTGGAACTTTACCATCTGCTGTCAATGCGGCAGAACCAAGTGATGCAAGAGCCTTGGCATTCTGTGCCGCTCTTGATGTTGGTGCCGATGCTTCTTCATCATCTGGAACTTCTATTTGTTTAGACATGGTGTATAACCTTTCTTGATCGTGTTTTGATTAACTTATGAGACTTATTAGGCTTACGCTTCTTTCTTTGGTGCATTCGGCCCGTATTTGTAATCCCAATATTCTTTATTGGTCATACCGGACATTTCAGCGGCCTCAACTTCTGCAGCTGTCAAATTTCCAATCTTCTTACGTGTCGTTCCACCAGGATTTTGACCTGAACTGCCAGATGCCCCAAAACTTTGAGGGTTTTTAACTGGTTTTTTCTTTGGTTCAGGTGATTCGTCACCTTCTCCGGCATCATCAGAACCGTCATCTTCTTCAGGGAATGCCTTTGCCAATCTGTCCTCAATGAATTTAAAGTAAGCAGGAGAATCGACTTTAATCCCCTTACGAACAGCAACTTCATGCGCACCAATGGCTTCTGCCTGATACTCGGCATCGGTATTGAAGCGAGGGTTCTTATCAACCCATGCTTTAGCGGCAGGAGTTAATTCAGCTTCGGCATTGGTCTGTTTGCTTTGCTCAGGTGCCTTTAACGCATTTTCCTTAATAGTTGTCAGTTTTACCTTGGCATCGGCAATCTGACTTTTCTGGTTTTCAAGTCCGCGCAGGTCAAGTTTCTTTTCCATGATTTTGTCATCAATATCGACAACGGAATCATTATCACCGGAATTCAGGGCTTCCTTTTTCTTCTCCTGCAACTCCTTAATGCTATCCTTCATAGACTGGATACTGGTGATATTTTCGCGTTCATGGGCATTAAGAGCAGATTCTGCGGCTTCGAAACGGGCATCAATAGCCACTTTGTTCTGGCCTTTCAAACGCTCATTCTCTTCACGATACTTCTCGGCAGCCGCACCAGATTCCTCGGCTTGTTTACGAAGTTTCTTGATTTCATCTGATTCCCCTGTATCATCACCTTGGGAACCAGCGTCAGCACCTTCTTCTTCGCCTCCACCTTCTAAATCAAGACCATCTTCCAAGTCCTCGATTTGATCTTCTGCGATATTTCCTACGTTTTTATCCATAATATTTTCCTTTTCTTGAGTGTTGATTAGATCTTAGATTACTGAATCTGGGTCTTCGGTTTGCCCTCTGATCTGGCAACTTTCGAATACTTTGCATGGATGACCATTTATCTGCATATTCAAGCCATCCATTGGCCGGAATATAGCCCAATCACCAACCTGCGGCGGCTGTTCGTTATCCCAAGCCTTTTCCTCTCCATCAAAAGCAAGGGGAGCCATCTTGATAATCATGCCAACCTTGTTCTGATATTCGTCTTCCTTGCGGGTCTGGTCAGCAATCAGCATCCCGCCTTTGGTTTCCTGTGGCCGCAAATAGAGAGCCACTACCACAAGGTATCCAGAGAAGCGGATTTTGCTGATGTCCCCAACGGATTCCCACAAAACCTGCTTAGGATCCACTTTATGATCCATATCGTGTAACATATTATTAAAGGTCATTGATGATTTCCTCTTTCTTTAGAATGCACTCCGTAGTGATTAACAATCCCGCCACACTGGATGCGTTACGCATGGCAGAAATAACGACAAGAGCAGGATCTATGACACCTGCCTTGATAAGGTCTTCATAGTTTCCTGTTCTGGCATTGAAACCAAATTCATTAAAATCAACGGAGTTCATGACAGAGGTGACAACAAGGTCGCCATTGTATCCAGAGTTCGAGGCTATGAGATTAAGAGGGGCTTTTACCGATGTCTTCACCAGTTCAAAACCCGCATAGAACTCTTCGCTTTCACCAGTTGGCTTCACAATTAGCTTTGAGGCATTCAAGAGTGCAGCCCCCCCTCCTGGGAGGATGCCACTGTTAATGGCACATTTCACGGCACAAATGGCATCATCGATACGGTCTTTCTTTTCTTTGATCTCCAAATCAGTTGAGCCGCCAGCCTTAAGGACACCAATTCCCCCATTGAGAGAGGCCAAACGGATTTCAAGGTTCCGTTTATCATTGCCGGATGCTGTCTTTAATTCTTCTTCAAGCATTCTGGAACGGCTTTGAATCGCCTCTTTCCCTCCTGCCCCTCCGACAATCAATGTATTCTTGCGACCGATAAGGACACGTCTGGCACTACCACCATCAACCATTCGAACATTTTCCAGTGATTTTGTGGCGCGCGCCCCGAATATCTCTGTTCCAACCATTGCCGCAATATCCCCTATCAGTTCATCCTTGAGCTTTCCGAACGCAGGGGTCTTAACGGCGCAGATTTGTTTGTTGCCTTTGGTCTTATTGAGGATGAGGGTATTAAGCACTTCATCTTCAAATGTCTCTGCAATCAAAAGAACAGGACGGTTTCCATTGGAAATAACCTCGGATAGAAATGGGCTTATCTTTGAGAGATGAGCCATTTTCCCATCGAATATTAGAATAATAGGATTTTCCAATTCGCAGGTATAATGTTCGGTATTGATAAAGCTGTCGTGGTAGAAGCCCCTATCGAACATAAGACCATCAAGAATCTCAAGACCAACATCAGCCAGAGGCCATTCTTCAACGGTCAGAATACCAAACTTCCCAACCTGTTTAATCGCCTCATCAATTTTGTCTGCGATTTCAATATCACCATTGGCAGAAACCAAGGCTATCTTCCTGACATCACCATCTGCGACCGGAACAGCTGATACCTTTAATCGTTCACAGATAGCCTTTGAGGCATAATCAATACCGCGCTTCAAGTCCATTGGATTAAATCCGGCAGCAATTAACTTCATGCTTCCGCCCACAATGGCATCTGTCAGGACTGTAACTGTTGTCGTTCCATCACCAGCCTCTTCAAGCTGCTTCTCCGCCGCGCCGCGCGCGATACGTACCCCTATATTCTCATAATGGTCTGATACTTTGACTTCACGGGCTACGGTCACACCGTCTTTTGTGATTCGCGGGTCACCATATCTTGCATCGATGACAACATTACGACCTTTGGGGCCTAACGTAACACCAACGGCCTTGGCCAATGTCGTGACACCCTGAGCAAGTTTTGCTCTGGCCGAATCATCAAACATAATCAAATCATCTTTATTGTTCATTTGGTCAATTCCTTATTCTGTTAATAATGCGGTTTTATAAAATGCTTTGACGATAGCCACAAAGATATGGTCTTTGCGTTGCTGGTCGCGTGTAAGTTCGGAATAATGCACACAACATGGATGTGTCTTTGCATCAGCGTTCTTTTCTGTGCCATAAACCCAACCAGATTCAATTTTCTCTTTAAGCCAGCTTTCATGACTGGATTCAGGTTTAGGTTCCCTGCCTTCTGACAGTTCGACTAAGTGTAATTCAACACCTTTGATTGCTGATTGTTTCTGCCAATCCGGTGCATTTTCCCAAGGCAATTGAGAATTATCACCAATGGTTGCGCAATAGGCTCTATTGGCTTCGTGGCATACCTTTGCTACTTGTTCTATGTTCATTTATTGTTCACCTTTTGTTGACGTTTTGTCTAAATTTAGTTAAAAAAATTACTGGTCTGATTTGACCAGTTGCGCGATATGTTTATTGATTTCATCGTAAGCTGAGATTGCGCCGCAATTGAAACGGTCTTGCGCTGGGTCTTTGCCTGCTGAAAGAGTGAGATTATTCACCTTTTGCGCTCTGGCTTCTTGTATGTACCCAAGGATACCACTGATTAAAACTGATGGATTCATATTTCCCAACGTGGGTTAAGATCAATTGGCAACGTGCCATAACATTAAAGAACAAAACGAAAACCTATGCAATAGGAATATTAGAAGGAATTGCCAGTTGCTCAGGTGATTGTGCAGGAGCGGCTCCGACTTGAGGATTGCTTGGAACCATGGCTTGAATGACCTGTTCCGGCGTGACATAGCCTAGCTCTAACATCTTTTCCAGAATATTGTATTCTGCAATTTGTTTCTTGGCCTGCAACTCACCTTGTTTCAGTGCAGCATCCATCTGACGTTCGGCAGCTTTCATCCGTCCGCGCTGAAGGTCTTGAGCCATTTCCATTTTCTGTTCTTTTTCGCGCGCCTGAGCCTCTGCCATAATCTCCATCATCTTAGGAGACATCTGAGGCTGTGCATTAGGCGGCTGGTCTGGAAGGATGAGACTATCAATGTCATCGACACCAATAATGCGAAGAGCACGTCTCTCCACTTCTTTGACGTTATACATCTCTGGCTTGGCATCGGCGCGCTGCACCAAGGCAGAGGCAATCATGACGCGGTGAATATGAGAAGGGATATTCGGGTCTGATGCTGGGACAAGTGTCTCATCTTCAAACTCTTCGGCAGTCGTCCATTGGTGTTTTGATTCCTTGTTGTGGCGTGACAGAGCCGTTGGGTCTTCCGCAAAGAGTTCTTTAAGGATTTCAAATTCTTCTTTTTGTGCAGAATGGTTACGTTTATGGATGGCACCGACAACCTTTGTTGCCTGCTCCACAAGGGCAATCATGGTTCCGACCGGAATATCTGCCTTACCTTCACCGACTGGCATCTCTGCGGTTCCGGCAAGGTTACGGGCATCGGCCGCAATGGTTCCGGCATAGCTTGCCAGTTCACCGGATGGGCCATTGTAAGGTAAATCCATGACGACATCACGGATTGGCCTGTCGCCCGTTTCAATCTCAACACCCTCCCCTGGCATTGGTCGCAACTGAGTATTTGTCTGCTTCGGCCCCTGTTTTGATACCAAGAAACCTGGGAAGTTAGCAAATTGCCCCGCGTCCAATAACTGGCGCATGATTGCTGTTAGTCCTTTGGCTGTATTTCCAAGGATATGACCATATCCAAGATCATAGAATTTAAGCCATGGAACAAATGGATATTTTACGATTCGATTGAGGCGGGTGTAATTACAATCCCCCTCTTTCCAATAGCGCCGGATAGATAGGACTTCTCGGCTGGTTTTCTCGATACACACTTTATATGGCAATAACAGACCGTTCTCATCCTCATAACCTGGAAGGTCTAAGTCAACGATTGTCTCGTAAATTTCATGTGAAATATCTTCTGGCTTGGCATTATTCGAGGTCACAACACCCTGCACTGAATCTGCGGCGCGCTCCGGTGCGCTTTCTTCTGGCTGATTCGGCACCTGCAAATCAACTTTACGGAATATTCCTAGATGTTGCATCCGTTTCATGACGCTCTGGCGCATCGGATAGCGGTGTGTAACCCTATTGGCATCGTTCAATGAGACACCATCGGACGATACAATCAGGTCATAGGCAGGAATAAACTCAAGAACTGGTCTGTTTCGCAGCGCGCAGTGGTATCCTTTGCGGAATGCTGAGCCCATAAGAGCCTGAGAAAACGACATTCTGTCAGTGTCTGGGTAATACTCTTTGGCGGTTACAGTCAGATAATGGTTCATATCGTCTTCAAGCGCATCGGCCTGTGCTCCGCGCGCTGCATTCTTATCGCCATTGTTGCTGACCTTCACTGGCCCACTTGCTGGCAGCATCTCGCCTCTGAAATTGGCCTGATAACGGATAACAGCTTCTAAAATTAGAGGATGATAGACTTTTGAGACTGTCGGAGTATCTGTTCCTGCATCTTCCTTCTTAAGTCCAAGCAGCTTAATGGCATTGGCATGGACTTCTTCAAACTCACTGCGGTCTGTGATGTCCTGCGCAACACCTTCCAAGATGTCTTCTGCAATTATTGAAAGTTCAGATTCTTCAAGTTTTTCTGCAAGGTTCTCATTATGTCCCTCGAATAGACCTTCTGCAGGTGTCTGGCTGACCTGCTCAAAGGTCACTGAACCATCTGGATTTATGGTAGTCACAACTCCATCATCATCAACATCCAATTGTGGAGATTCATCTGGCAATTCTATATCCAGAGCCTCAAAGACCTTATCAAGTTCAGGATCTTTTTCTCTGATGTTATTTGAAGATTGTATCGGAGTTGCAATTAGTGGCATGGGGATCCTCGCAGGTTGACGTTAGACATCATATATTGGTTCAGTAGAATTTTGAAGTTCTTTTCCGAAAATCTGCTTTTCTCCTGTGCCTTCTTCCTTAAGAAGGGCAAATCCATTGCGGCGCAGCCATCCAAGAGCCTGCGTCACGGTATCAACCAAGTCATCATGAGGCGCAGTGCATCCGGCAGGAGACATGGAACCGACCTGCTCAATTACCTTGCTTGACCAGACACGAACCGGAGTATAGACCATTCCATCTTCAAAAATATGCTGAACCGCAAATGTTCTGGAAACCTTATCTCCTTTTGGCTCAATCATCTCGACCGCAATTTCACCACGGAACCTGCGCTTGAGTTCCTGAGAAACTGATTTCCCCGTTGCTTTATTTTCTATAAGAAGTTTATCGACCATGTAAGTCTTACAATCCTTCTTAATCCGCTCAACCGCCTCATTTAGTTCATAGTATTCTTCCCATGCGAACATCAACATGACGTTAATCATTCTGTTGGTTGGGTCACGCCAGACACCCCATATTGTGAAGGCTGATGGGTCATTGGCTTCATCTTTGGTATAGGCACCATCAAAAGAGGCAATTATAAACTCCATGGGCGGGAATGCCTTTTCCTTCCATAGGTTCCAATGTTTCGTCTTAATGATGCCACCGCCCCGAATAGTCGGCCGCTGTTGAAGCTGGGCAGATGCTGCGTATGGTTTCAAGGCTTTCTTGAGCCTTGCCACCTCTTTTGCATCAAATCGCTCTGGCCAAGCTAATTCCCCTTCATACGTTCGAGGGTCTTTCCAGTACGGAGTAACGCATCGATTGGCGACCTCGAACTCCATCGGGATGCACAAATGCACCATATCTTTCGATCTATTGTCTGGGTGCAGGAGGAAGCCAGATACATCCATGTCGTGGACGCGCTGCTGAATGTCTATAAATGCGCTTGTTTCAGGGTCGTTGATACGTGTTGGAACAGTCTCGGAACGCCAGAGATTGGTTTCTGTTCTGACCTTTACGGATTCAGATTCTCGGACATTGTTTGCGTCATCTACAATTACATAATCCCCCCGCTCGCCAGTTCCAACCCCCCCAACAGAGGTTCCAAGCATGAATCCTGTCTTCGTATTATGAAAGTTTGCTTTTTGTGCTTGGTCTTTGGAGAGCTTAACGTGAGGCCAGAGGCGTTGATACCATTCAGATGTGATAAGCCGCTTGAGTTTTCTTGCGTCACGAGTTGACAGTGATTGAGCATAAGATGCTGAGATGTACCTTTTCCAAGTCATCCCCATCGGGCCCCATTCCCAAGCTGGCCAGAAGACCTTTGTGAGCAAACTCTTCATGAAACCAGGTGGTACGTTTATTAGAAGGTGCTTAATCTTCCCTTCTGTAACCTTGGTCAGGTGTAAGGAAATGGTATCAATTGCCCAGCCTTTCTTGAATTTACGTGTCGGCGGTTCCAGAATATGCCAAGCGTGTTCAACGAATTTTATCAGGTCTTTGGATTCTTTGAGGATGAGATTATCGCCTGGCACCATCTTGGCAAGGCGGTCTGATTCTATCAGTGCTGCCCTTAATCTCTTAAGGCGCATGACATCGGCAACCATCTTTTGATATTCGGGGTCTTCAACGAGAGACATAAATGACCTTTGTAAACGACAAAGTGGATAGAGGATTTAGCATATAGCGTTCCCGTTCTGTTTTCTAGCCAAAAAAATCCCCCTGCTTTTGACAGAGGGATTTAAGTTTTGATACAGAGTTTGGAATGCAGACTATAAACTATCCTCTTTCCGATTCAACCACAACTGATTTTTGTGATGCTGATAATGATTCTTCTTTAGGTTCCGACTGTTCCGCCGGACTTTGGGGAAATACAAGTTTCAATCGGGCATCGATAAATGCAAAATATTCTTCAGAATCAACTGCCAGACCTTTTTGAACAGCAACTTCATGGGCACCAATCGCTTCTGCTTGGAAATCTTGGTCTGTATCAAAAAGAGGATTACGGCTTATCCAAGCCTGTTGAGCTTCTGACAATGGTGCCAATCCATCATCTTCAGATACAGGTTCATCAGGAGTGTCAGATGGAACCTCTTCCGCTGCGTCTGGAAGGTCATTCTCAGGATCTACGGGCTTTGCATCAAGAACGACTTGATAGAGCTGGCGCAGTGTCTTTGGTGCAGGAACAAAAGGCTCTTCTGAACCGCTGGCGGTATGAAGGTCAATCTCTTCTTGTTTGACACAATAGATAGGCTGGTCATCTTCACTCTTCATGACAACAATCTGGTCAAGTTCATCAAGTTCTGCGGGGCCCTCGAGAACCATGAGTTCTGCACCAAAATAGTTAAGAACAGCTTTCTTCTCTTCAAAATAAGGAATATTTTCACCCTCGATAGGATTATCGCCCTCTTGTTGCTCTTCAGGAATTGGCTGTCCTTCTACTGCTGCTTGGTTATTGTGCACATCGCCAGTATTGGTCAGGTTTTCTTTATTCAATGTATCTGGTTGATTCATCGCGTTCTCCGTATTTGGTTGGTTTGGTTAAGAATGTTTGAATAGTGCCATATATCGCAGTCAAAGCAAATATGGTTTGAAGCAAGATTATCAATCCTACCTCGATTAGGATAAATGGCAGAGCCAATAACAGCACTGCCATTTTCCAATTCATATTTATTGACCGTTCATGATACGGGCATATTCATTGATTTCATTGGTGCTTTGAATTGTCTGTTCAGTGAAAACGTAGTCACCGACATGGCCAATGTAATGAGAAGATGCGTGGTCACAAATAATGGCCTTCTCACCAAAATGGTTCCTGATGATTCGCATGAAGTTCCGATCTTCACCGACATACTTGCCCTTGTCATGGTCAAAGCCAACAGTAAACATCGGGATTGTCTGGTTATCTTCCTTGCCCATGGCCGCATAATATTCCCTGATTTTATGAAGATTGATAAGGGCACATCCAAGCCCGCATGAATCAATCGGGGTATAGATGACAGATTCTTTGCCTTCTGATGCTGTTTCATGACGTTTCAGCGTCTCATAACTGGACACGTTGGCATCACCAACGATCGCAACAGGCAATCCCCCCGCACCTTTAGACACATAATTGAGGGCAAGAATGACTGTTTCAGGGATATTGTCCATAGCAAAAGCCATGTTCCCGATAACGGCAGGGTTTAACATCATGTCGTCATCAAGGAATAACAACCAATCATCGCCGTTCTTTACGGCTTTATCCAATATGCTTTGTCTGGCCGCAGGAAGCAGACTAGCCTGGAACTGAATGTCAAAGTTATAACCGAAGTTCTTCTGATGGTTTAGGTACACCTGCAATGACAGAAGGCTGCAAGCAAAGGCACCTTTCCAGTCACGGTTCGAGGCCACAGCAATAGTCATCCTTTTTCCTTCAAATGGGTTATTCTGTCCAGATTGCTCTGTATTTGTCTCAGGATGGTTCATTATCTTCTCCTTATGGTCTATACGTTTTGTTGAATGCTGGTTTTAATGAGGTCACAAGTCCAGCATATTGCCTCGCCACCTGTATGTGAAGCCACATTGACACCTTTTATCGGTGTCAGGCAGGTATCACAATCCACTTCTTTCAGTTTAATTGGCTTCATTTTCCAAAAAGCTCCTATCTTGTATCGATTGTTTGTATTCGCCCCGTGGGCACTTGTCATTTTTCCGCAGTAATCCGCCATTCAGTTTTTACATGAAAACAGCTTTTTATAATTATAATAATTACTAATGGAAGCTACTGACCAGTCAAATCGCTGTATTCTGCATCGATAATGTCCGGCACATCCGCATCAGTAATCCCTAAAGTGCTGCGTTTCTCTCGAATCGTGCGCTCCAAGGCTTCGATTTGAGATGTTAAGGCATCTACGCTTGGCATGGAAGTGGCATCTTTATCAATAATACCAAGTTTTTGCCCTAGAACCTTGAGGGCAACCAAAGGATCATGGAGTTTTACTGAGGCCGTGATGACCTCACGCTCTATCAGCATAGGCTCTCCGGTCAACGGGTCAATAATAGACATCTTCTGCGGTGGAAGCTCAACTACCTTGTATTCCTTGATAGTTGCAAGCTGCTCTCTTGTCGCATTACGAAGGTCAACAGAGGCTAGCCCCGTCTCTGTGTCAACAACCATAAAATCAAATTGGTTGGCATCTGCAATAGCCTTGTATTTCCTCAGCACATATTCGGCTGTAATGCCCAGTTTCTCTAGCAAAGGCTGCTCAATTGATTTTACATAGGCAGCAATATGAGGTTTTCTCAGAAGTTCGGATGCAATTGTGTAGGCAGATGCCTCACTATAACCTGCACGAATTGCCGCTTGGGTTCCGTTGCTATCAATTACATATTCATGAGCAAATCGTACCTCTTTAGCCTTCATGCCATCAGGTATCTTTATCTCTAGATCATCAAAGAGAACAAGGTCATTGCGAAGTACAGTTGCTTCCTTGCTTACATCATCATGCTTATTTGAAATACGAACCCTCTTAGGCTTTGGCACAGGTCTCTTAATAGACTTAGGCTTCTTAACAGGCTTAATGGGTTCCTTGGTCGCTGGTTTTTTAACTGTCTCAGGAATAGGCGCAGGTGATTTAGTGCCTTTGGTACGTTTGGTGCCTTTGGCGCCTTTGTCACTTTTTTTTGTTTCACGCGAAATAGGCGGTTCGGGCGGTGCGACTGGTGGTTTTTTAGGCGGCATCGGTTGACCTCTCATAAGCAATAGCCTGAATAATCGCGTGGAGTTCTGCTAATTCCATTGTTGGAATGTACTTGCTGATAAATTGTTTCATACCAAGAGGATGTTCCCCAGAGCCAAACCAGAACACTAAAAAACACCCAAATGTTTTCCAATTATCGTTTACCAACTTGTATGTGAATTTACGTTCAGGCCAAATACTCCTGATCGCGTCTCGGGAGCGAGTGTATTGTGGCGCATTCCGTGTTGTCCAATCTGGAACGCCTAACTCCTCTGTGCTATCTGGGTCTATCCCATTTCTAAGACAAAAAATCCGCGCATCAATCTCATCCAGTTTTGCAGTATCATCAGGCGATACTTCCTCAATCATTTTCAGTATTTTTTCGTGGTCTGTCATAATTATTTTCCTTAATTAAAATTAAATCACTACCACCATTTCACTTTTCCATAGCGTATCTTGTACTTCCATTTCTCATAGACAGTGCCAATAAATACCACAATGCAAATCCCAATGGCACAACCAATAGTCAGGGCAATACCGCTCAAAAAGTAATCGATCAAGTTATTCATGATTTTACTCCATCCAATCGTTTCATAATTTCTTCGGCCTGATGATAGGCTTCCCAAGTTATTCCATTATACATATCGCATTTAACGATGTGCCCTTGCAGTTCCGGCTTACATTCAATTGATGCTATCTCATCATCAAAAATAATGAAACGGTTGATGTCTTCCATCAGGTTATTATGTTTTTGTAGCCAAGCCATGATTTCACTGCCCCTAGAGCTATCTTCTTTCATGTTATGGCAAGGTGTATTTACACGGCTATAGTCTGGCTCATCTCTAATGTTTTCATAGGGACGTACAAAATGTGCTGTAAAACCATGTGTGGCCAGTATATCCGGCACACGGTTGTCAATTCTCCATGCGCTGCTACAGACAAGGCTAAGTTCATGCTTGTTGCAAAACAAGTCCAACATCTTAACGCAAACAGGATCAAGTTGATTATGTCCCCTTCCACCATTGGCAAGCCACATCCTGGGAGTGCACAACACACCATCCATATCTAAAAATAAAATTCCTTTATGTTTTTGGGTCATTTTTTAACAAATCCTCACTATTGCGACTGATATTTCACGCTCTTTATCCGTCATATACGGATACACAGCCCATATCCCACGTTGCTTTGCTTGGAAGTATTCAGAGTGTCTTTGCTGCTGCCACATTGCTAACTTCTCGACAGACGGGCAATAGTCAAGCATTGCGTTTTTGAATATGCACGCAATTTGAACACGCCCGTCCTTTGGTCGGGATAGGTTTAGAAATGTGACGGAGAGTTTCATCCTATCTCCTCTAGGGTTGTTCTGGCGTAGTTTCCAATCGGCCCATCAGATTTGGTTAAAAACCGCAGCGCATCAATCGCCTTATCCAGCTTGGCCTGCAGTTCCTTTATCTCGCTATTCCGCGCAGCCAAATGAATGACGGTTTCGGATAGCTTGGCTTTCAGCTCCTCTTTTTCGCTGCGGAGTCTATTTATTTCATTTTCCGCATCTTCAATCTCTCGTTCTAAATTATCCATTCCCATTTTCGTTCACTTTCTTTGTGTTTCTCTATACGCGTCTAAAGCCTTATATGGGCTATCAAAACGTGTCCGCTCAATAAAATTATCATCACGGCTGGATGGCAGTGGCTCGTATTCCCATTCTCGGTTTTTGTTTAATACCTCACCGCGAAAAGCCACAACCCATTTAGTGTTTCCTTTAATCTGATTTCTGCATTCGATTGACACCTCTGAATTTTCCAATCTATAACTTGTAGGGATTAGACCGAATTTTTTATCAGCCGCCAACTCATCCCGTTCCTTGCGGAGTTGTTCGGCCTCGGTGGCGAGGGTGAGGGCTTCATTTATAACAAATATATTTTTCAATAATGTATGAGTTGTGAACACATCACGAACTATCTTTTTTGGTGTTGTGGTATCTTTTGCCATCGCCATAGTTATTGCATCTAGCGCATTTTTAAATTTATCAGTCATTTGTCGCCTCCGTTCTTTCATACCATTGAATTTTGTTGTTTGCTTGCGCGAGTAGTGTCTCTAACTCCGCCAGTCTCTTTTTAATCTGTTCGGCTTCCTGCGCTAACTGGAGGGCGGAGCGGATTGCTGATGAGTGACAAAAGCAAACCTTTGCACAGTCAGAAAATGGTACAATACTTGCGTTCAGAAAAGGCATTAAATCGTCTAAAGCCTGTTTATAATCGTGGGTCATTTTTGCTCCTCGTTTTCTAACTGTTCCTTAGCCCAATCCTCATAATACCCATCATGCCCATGCGCTATATCACCGTAGCACATAGAGCATGATTGCCCTTGTCCTTCTGGTATCGGCAATCCGCAACTTGTACAGTAGGGCATCTCACACCTTCAATCTGCCAGTGGCGGCGAGTTTGGTTATTGCATCTTTCATCTGATTATATGGAGCTGGTTTATCACTATTAAAAAACGCCTCCCAAGCAATATCGGTTATCTCCTCCAAATCAACAGCAGTCGGGGCGGGCGTTGGCTTTCTGATTTTAGCCAGTTCCTCAAGCATAGACTTTTTGTCTTCCCATGATTGATAAGCGGGTGTTGGCGCGGCGGATGGTTTAAGTAAGTCCCACGCGGTTTTGAAACCAATCTCGAAAGACGTGTCTACCCTACGCTCAATCATGCACTCCGCTTCTTTTTCTGCCCATGCGCGGATAAGCGATGGAACATAATCAGGCACACCAACGGGCTCGGATAGGCGGTCTGCGCGGACATATTCTGTACGCTTTAATCTACCTGACCATTCAGCTTGCGCGATAGGGCTTTCAGGGCGAACTGCCGAGAGCGTTTTATCCGTAACGGCTCTTACATAAATTTTATCTGGCAGTAATTCCTGTTTCAGTTCTTTACTTTGTGTCATTTTCTACCGTCCTTTCTGGCGTTTGAGGTGTTCCAAGCAGGACTCTGGGCTATCAAAACGTGTGCGCTCAATAAACTCATCATCACGGTTAGACGGTAATGGCTCGTATTCCCATTCACCTTGTTTGTTTAAAACTTCACCACGCAAAGAAATTACCCATTTTTCATTGCCACGGTCTTCGATAAATACGTCACCAATATCTGGTCTAACCACAAATCTGTATCGGTCAACAACAAGCCCATCTATAACCTTCACCTCATCCGCTTGAGTGGCGGCGGCTATAGCTTCATTAACTCGCTTCATACACGGCTCAAAGTTCGAAACCAAATCCCCATCCCGATTAAAATGCGAGATTAAAGACATTGTTTTCTCCTGCAAATCCTTCAAAGCATCCAACACCGCCCGATTTGGCGATTGCGGATTTGGCGATTGCGGAGGGGGCGCACTATCGGCCGCTTGTGCGCTTTCAAGCATCCAGTGACGCAAATCAATGCAGTCCTTTTCGCTTTCCTCATATACGCAGCGCGCAAAAGCTGGGTTGGTGTTAACGTACGATTTGGCATGGGCTATGACCCGCTCTAGTGCATAGGATAATAATGCAAATTTCTTAGGCATATCGTTACTTTGTGTCATGGGGTGTCCTTTAAAACATTGGTAATTGATTATCAGAGCCATCATCACAAAATACACGGTGCTTTTCGCTTGGCTCTGGCGGATTATATTTCAATCTTGTCGCTGTTGTTCGGCAAGCAACCTCTGCTTTTTTCAGCAATATTTCTTCTTGCTTTCGAACGCGGCGCAATTGCAAAAGCTGAATGAGTTGGTCAAGAAATTTATCTTCATCAACGTGTATTTTTGCTTCTAGAACTTCACCAGTTTTCGGGTCAAATACCGTAATATTATCGGATATTATTTTCTGAAAATCCATCACACCCCATCCCTAGGCGCAGTCTCAATTGGTTGCCACACATTGACTGGCTGTTGCTGTGCTAGGGCGCGAATGTATTTTTCACCTTTTTCTGTCCATACAACATCTTTTCCAGTACGATAATTTTTAATCAATCCTAGCTCTTGGCAAATATTCGTTGCAGTGCTTCCTGTTGAATATCCTTGTGCGTATTTAAACATGGTATCGATAATTATTTCGCGCTTATTGGTATTTTGGCCAAAATTAGCGTTCCCCCATGCGGCATCAATATCAGCATCAGAAACAATTGCATCCCCTTTACTTACATCCCCGCAAGCAACATTCTCCTGCTGTTGCTGTGCTAGGGCGCGTTTGATTGTGTCCGAGTGCATGATGTACCAAAGCGCGGCATCATCTGTGACAACTTCAAATTCTTCGTTGTCTTCGTTCCATTCGGTTTCAGGCATACTATCCAAAGCAGCCTGAACATCTGCGGGGGGCTGGTATTTAACCGAAATCCTTATTTTATCACCCTCTTTTTGCATTATAAGATTGCCGTCAAGTATTATATCCTCCGCCCGCGCATCCTCTATATCCCGAGCCACAACCAACTTTGCGCATCCAGCTTTGTAATAGTCTGGCAAACTGTCTGCGGTAACATCATCACGGCTCACCATCTTCATGGTGTGGATCGGTTTAAAGTCGTCATCAAGGCTTATTAAATAGTATGTTTTCATTTCTCTCTCCTTAATCTTTCTTCCAAAGAAATTGTGGTGGTGTATCCATAATAAAGATGTGGCGCATATTGGCCACATTAACAATATCTTTGTCCGGTGGAAGTAATTCACACGCGCAAGCATCACCATAACCGCATTGACGTTTTATCTGCATGAGTTCATCCCATGATGATGCCATCATCCCAACCGCTAAGATCATTTTTGATTGTTGTTCTGTTTACAGATAAACGGATAGTTCCGCATTTTTCCATAAATTCCTGTACCAAAAATGTTTTTGATCTCCATGTCCGTACAGGAAGGTTACTTATAACGGCTTTCTGGATAGAGGTAGTATTCCTCTTAACCAATGTAAGAACATCTGGTTGCTTCTTATTATCTTCTTTAATTAGGATTGCCTGAGATATGGTGAAATTCATTATATTCCCCAATCAATTATTAGTACATTCGGCAGTGAAAAATCCGCCGTAATACAGTAAGGTGGAAACCATACACACTCCCAAAAGGGTTCCTGAAAAACTTATTCTTCCACGATTAAGCGAATTTACCAAAGCCATCATGACATAAGCTATAAATGCCACTTGTGGCCAATCTAAATTTATCATATCGCTCTCCCCGATCTTTGTGCCGTTGCCAAGAATGCCATATCTGCAACTATGCTGTAATGGTATCCATCATTTAAGAACTGCCCGAAAAACAATTGAACTGTTGGCTTATGCAGAGCGTCAACATCTCTCAATCTTTGGAAAAAAGATTCTCTCGACTTTTGTTCTGCATCAGATGTACCTTTGCGAAATTCTTCCTCTGTCATTTTCTTCCATACTCCCATGATAGTATTGATAAAATAAAAAATACCCATCCAGCTATATTCCACCATGAAAAATGTAATTCAGGTTTAAATGCGTGACTAGCAATTTCTGTTGCCATCATAAAACAGGAAATACATAAAATCAGAACATTCCAATAGCTAATCATCACTCCCCCCTCAACTTTCTGATTTCGGATAGGGCGCGCTCAACTTTATCCAAATCGTATAAACCATGATGGCGTAAAGTAGCTTGCGCATTCATAAGTCCATCCTCCGCCAACTCAATAACCCGTATGAGTTCGGGGGCTATGTTGCGTGAGGCGGCAATAAAGTCCGCATTTGATTTATTTTCTTTGTATAAAACATCAGGGTCTTTTGTATTGTCCGCATAACCACCAGTTGAACAAATACCGCGCCCATTATTTGCTGAAACGGCCGTATCAGCTCTATGTGATATTGACCAAGGCGCATCCGTAGTACCTTCCATCATAGCTTCGTATTCTTTAATCGTTGTCATCTCTTCACCTTATAAGTTGTCGTGTAATCTGGTTCAAAGAATCCCAAAGCACCTTTGCAAATACGTGGCTTGCATGGTCTGCAATCAGCCAGTATAAATCCAAATTTACCGAAGAACCATTCGCTTTCCATTTCTTTAACACAGTCTGTAATATAAGCACTTCCTACTATACCACCACGGAAGAAACCTTCTTTCTTTGGTAGATTTGCAGTAGGCAACATCTTTTTAAGGAACTTATAGCCTTCATCATCAAATTTAAGGCCAGCATGGATAAGGACTTCCCCACGGTATTCAGTTGACCAGTTGCGGTTCTCTACAGGCTTATAGCCATGCACGATAGCATAAGCCCAAGGTTGATTGACAGATATTGCCCTCATTATTGACCATCTCTTTCAATCTTATTGCGTGCTTCTGTGAGTGTTGCCAATATCTCTTCAGCATGGTCTGTATTCACACGCAGAATTCGGTTGCGGTTGGCTTTGGCACGTTCCAATGAGTTGGTTCCTCCAACTATCAACCTATCAAGTTTTGCAAGAATCTCCTTCCTGCGCCCATCTATGTATGACATCTATTACTCCTAGTAATTGATTTGTACGTGTGGGATTTCTCCTCGTGATATTGCCTCGACAATCTCAAGAGCTTCTCTTGCCGTAAGACCCATGACTGATGATTTAGCCAAGGTATGTATAGCTTCGGCCGTCTCTTTATTGATTTTTGCAACATGGCGTTTATTGGATTCACGTTTTTCCAGTTCCGCCTGTTCAGCATCCTGTTTGGCTTTAATACGTGCACGTTCGGTTTCTGCGGCTCTATCAGAAATTTCTTTGTTTTTTCTGGCCTGTTCTTCTTTCTCTTTTTTCAGATTAAGAGCATACAAATGATCCAATGAACCGAACACATCATCATTAACTTTCTTGGCATCATCTGAAAATTCTTGCCAGTCAGATATTGATTTATAGATATTTGTGACAGTTTCCTTGCGCCCAGCCAGTGCTGAAGATGGCAAATCAGATGCACCTTCCAGTAAATTCTTCATGGACAGAATGCCGCCAGTAAGAATATTCTTGCGTTTTATCTCCGCTTCTTCACGTTCTTTGGCAAGTCGCGCCTCTGTATCCTTACGGGTCTGTTCGATAAGAGCTTGTTTGTCATCTTCTGCCTTTTTATCTTTTTCAGCCTGAACCCGCGCAGCTTCGGCTTCTTCCTCTTTCTGTTTTTGTGCAGCAGCGGCTTGGCGCAATTGTTCTAATTCTTTTGCATCAGCCTCGGATTTTTGAACAGAAACCAGTTTATCACCAAGGATTAAGCATACTTTTCCAATCTCAATGGTGGCCGATGCCTCAAATTCTTCCCAATTACGCTCAGATAGTGTTTTCATAGTATCAATACGCAACTGAACATCACTGGATGAAATCTCGGATGGAAACAGCATCATGTCTTGAACCGATTTAAACGCATCCTGATGGCCTTTGATACGAGCCTCATCATTCGCTTCCCATTCCGTGACAGGAGCCCGTGTGGCATCACGTAGCGCATCTAGCTTTGTTTCCAGATCACCTTTGATGGCATTAACCTTTTTAGTCTCTTCTCTCCAACCGGCGGTCAGACTTAATCCCTTATCGACAAGATTTGTTTTAAGTTTAGAAACATCATGGGCTTTTGATTTCACCAATGCCCTACCTGCGGCAGTGGAAAGGTCAACATCACCAATGGCGGCTTCCGCTGTGGCAATGGCAACGATTACAGATACGTCCAAATCATAGACAAGTTCTGCCGGTAGGGCTTTGAGTTCCTCAATAGTGGTTGGGATGGGCGGAAAATTATCTCCAATACCCCTGATTGCCCCAGCTGCGGCTGAAATTGCACTATTATCTTGTTTGTGTGGAGTTGTTTTCAATTTCTTGGTTCCTTTTCTGTCTGTAGTGGTGAATGGTTTTTATGATTTCTTTGCAAATTTCAAAAAATTCCTTGTGATTGAGATAAGACATTGAGCTAAACAGGGCATATATAATACCCTCTACAGCCATTTTCCGTTTCTCTGCTTCGGTATAAGTTTCCGAAAGATTTGTTTGTGCGCTGACTTGCATCATGAAAAGCATATTTCCAATTGTCCAAGCATCGGTCACCATCTCATTGGCTTTGTTTGGATCATTTTGATTTGCCGTTACCATTTTTGATAACAATGTAAATGGGTCTTGCATGATTACCGTCTTCCCGTGATGCACTGGCCATTCCGAAATGTAACCTGAGGGCCTTCTGATATGAGAATCAACTGCTCAAAATTTAGTTCTGTCACAATGCTATCGATATGGGTGGCCATTGCCTTAACGCCACTAGGCATTCCTGCGGCCTCCATCTGTGAGGCAAGAGAAGATAACTGATCCATTATGGAATCAATTCTTTGTGCGGTTCTAATATTGGTTTGTTCTGACATGATTAACTTACATCTCCAAGTTTAATGGTAATTCCGTTTATTAGCTTTTTATGGATTGTGTCATTGATCCGCTGCTCCGCTTTTGCAACCGCTTTCTCGATTGTTCCTTTTTTGGAAACTTCAACGAGAATTTTATCGCGAAGCTCATTTGAGCATTGCTGCACAAGTGCGTTCCTAACCTCACCAATAAACTGGCTACTATTAACAAATGTCTGAATCTTAGCCTTGGCTTCGTTAATGCTTTTTTTAACAAGGTCTGATTTGACCCTATCAATAATGTCATTCATTTGAGCATCTGATAATTTAATTTCCATGATTTCTCCCTAAAAAGCTGGCTCGAAAGTGATGCCTCGTGAAAGTTTTGCTTTGTAATCCGCTATTCGCCATTGAATTACTGAAACCATTGACCAGTCGCACGTAAATTTGTGCTGTTCTAGCTCTTTTATTTTTGCCGCAATGTCGGTCAGGTTTGGGTCTTTCATGATTACCCGCGCGCCTTGGCGATAACTTTACCAAGCCCAAGAGCCTTTATTCGCAATGGTCTTGCAATCTCATCTGCCAACACACTACCAATACCATTTCTGGCCTCAATCAATGCGGCGACACCATTGAGGTATTTAACCTCGCGTTCCAAAGCCTCCAACAATTCAGGCGCGGCGGCAATTAGACGTGCGTTTGCTTCGCAGATCGGAGAATTATGCAGCATAAATTCGTCTTCACTCATAAGCCAAACGACACGCGCAAAGTTTGACCATCCATCGGCGTTTATACCAACGGTTCCGTCAATCTTGGTTTGTTCGTCCGGCTCACCTATGTTCCAAGGTGCAGGTGTGTGGGTTGGTTGTGTCATAATTAAACCTCCAAACTTGCTGCAATTTCGAATAAACGAGTTGATTTTTGATTAGGAAAAGAGCCAGTTTTATCAAGGTTTATTGCATAAGCATTAAGATATGCCTGATAAACTCTCTTTGTCTCCACGGCTATATCGACCTGAATGGCATCATGGTAACAAAAGCACACATCTGAGAATAATCGAGCATCTGCTTTTGAAATTCCAGTTTGCTGAAATTGTTCTTCCAGAGCACTAGTATCTGGCAATCTGGTGTCATTATTCTCTTCACAAGTGATTTTGTTGTGAATAGTCGCGGCTAAAATTAAATTTGTGATTTTCATTTCTGATTCCTTTTTTGTCGTTGCATGGTCACATTACGCACTTAGATTTTCTTTGTCAAACATTTTTCTTGATAAAAACAAAAAAAAATGCAAATTTGTTTCTATTCATAAAAAACACAAACAAGAGGTATGTAATATGGTTGAAAAAACACCTGTTCAGCAACGGATTGACATAGAGCAAGAGCTGCTGAACCGACAGTTAGCATGGAAAGATAAATTGGAAACTATCAAGAACCGGAAGAAAGACCCTCTAACAATACAGAAGTTTTGTTTTCGTCATGGGTTCTGGGAATCTGATATTTCCAGAAAAATGCGAGGGCTTCAGAAATCAGATGTCAGGTATATTGATAGGGTCGATAAAGCTCTGGCCAAAGAGCTAAAAAAGGACTGTGAATAAAATTATAGTGACTGTGAATAGAAAAAGTTTTCCCATCATATACATGGTTATTAACAGCTTTTACACAGGCCTGTAACAATTGAGAATAAACGGTTACATATTGGTTTTAATTGACTTATTCGAACAACTACCACATCAACCAAGTTTACTAAAGTAAACTTTTAAGAAGTAGAGAGGGAGCAATCTGTGAATAAGTCATTGCATTCGGGGGAAATTTAGATGATTAGAAAAACCTTATATACGCATCCATCCAAGCGTCCAAAGTCAAAACCAATGCAAAGACCTGAGCAGGCGTTGCAAATTGCAATCATGAACAAACTTCGGGCAGAGATGAGGCTAGATGAGCTTCAAAAGGTCTCGCCTAGGTTCGTCTGCTTCCACCCAAGCAATGGGGGCTACAGGACGCAGGCAGAGGCACAGATATTCGTTTCAATGGGTGTCATGGCCGGAGTATCGGATATTATCGTCTTAATCCCCAATGGTTTATTCATAATAGAATTGAAGTGGTATGAGAAATGGAAACGTGAACCTGACCGCGTTCCTACCGAGGAAGAATGCCTTGAACCAAGTCAAATTACTTTCAGGGATAAGTGCAAAAAACTTAATATCCCATGGTATATGCTGGCCGCACATAGCCTTGATGATGGTATTAAACAATTACGGGAAATATTTAAGGAGCAGGGGATTGAAATATGAAACGAGATATAAAAAAATTCACAAATCGAGAACTTGAGTGTTATGAACTTTTTAAAGTTCTATTGAAAAGGTTTGGATATACCAATGATGAAATCACTGGATCATGTCGTCAAAGAAGGTTCTTCGAGATGCGCCAGAGAGTTGCCTTGGCTCTTTACCAAACAGGACGATACAGCACCATTCAGATTGGCCTAATCATGAACCGTGACCATTCCAGTGTCCTGAATATGATTAACGCAAATATTTACAATCGAAAAAGAGAAATTTATCTGCAATTCTCAAGGAACATAGCCCAAAGACGCAACCCACCAGGAAGAAAATCATGAAATATCAAGAACGAGTTGTTATTGGGGATTGCACACTTTACCTAGCTGATTCTAATGAACTAATGCACGAAATTGGATGGGTTGGATGTATGGTTTTTGATCCTCCGTATGAATTCCAAGCATCTGGCGGCGGAAAATTCCGCCGCCAGCGCGATAATATGGATAAAATACAAGCAGCTGGACTTGATAAAGGTTTTGATTTGCAAATTATGTCCCCAACTTTTCGATGTAATTCATGCGTAGTATTCTGCTGTAATGACCAATTGCCTAGTATTTTAGAATTTATTGAAATGAACTATGAACGATTTGCTGTCCTGACATATCACAAAACTAATCCAATGCCTGTGCGCAATAAACATTATTTGCCCGATACAGAGTTTTATATCCATGCGTGGAATAGAGGGGCGCATCCAATTGGCGAACATTCTGACATGAAACGATATTACATTGGGAATAATGGTAAGGACAAAAATATCAATCATCCAACACCTAAGCCAATTCCCCTCATGGATAAAATTATCACCAATGCAAATAGCGACATCATTTGTGACCCGTTTATGGGTAGTGGAAGCACCGCAATTTCATGTATCAACAAAGGTAAAAAGTTTATTGGTATTGAGAAAAACCCTGTATTTTTCGCAGAAGCTGTAGAAAGAATAAAAAATCATAAAAATATAGTTGACACAAACGAATCAAAGTCCTAAAGTGACCACGCAACAGACGAAAGGAACTTAAATGTTACATGAAATTATAAAACAGGTAAAAAACCCATTCTTCTGGTTTTCCCTGTTCTGTATGTCACTTTTTGTTGGTGGTATCATTATTTTAATATCTTTTGGATGCGTCATGTCTGGTTTTGATGTTGATTCGTGTGGGATGTAGCCATGAACACACAACAGCTTTATTATTTAATCTATGCGCTTGGTGAGGCTATAACCAATACCGAATGTGCTATTCACATGGAAACAAGAAAAGCAATTAGAGAAGAATTTCAGGAGGATATTAAACTTTTTGAAGATGCTAAAAAGATGATTTTTGAAGAAATTAACATTTTGAAAAAATCTGGAAAGGCATAATCCATGTCAATATTCAAATCAAATAATGCACCATACCAAAAGCATAGCGAAACAAGCAAAGAAGCGGCAGAAAGCGTTAATGCCGAAAAACAACGTGCCAATATCCTATCTATTATCATAAAAAATGGTGATATAGGGGCTATCGGAGATGAGTTGGCTGCATACTTGAAAGAAATACCTGGAACCGTATCTGCCCGCCTTATAGAGCTTGAGCGTGCCGGTTCAATTGTAAGAACTAATAGGAAACGAACCACACGCAGAAATCGCAATGCCTTTGTTTATGTTTCTTCCAAGCTAATTGGCGACAATAATGTAAAGGCTGGTGATATTGTTTCTAAAGCCTCTGAAAAACAAATTATTAAAATGCTATTTGAACTGATGAAAGTATCAAATGATGGATCTGGAAGTATTAAACTAACCCCATTTGATGTGGCTCTTATCGAGGATATAGCTAAAAGACTTAAACTGAAAAAGGTAAAAAATGAAAAAATCAGCACCACAAGTTCAACGTCCTACCCTAACAAAAAAACAGGGTGAGCTTCTTAACACTCTTAAGAAGTTGTTAAAGAAAAACAACAATGTCTGCCCAACGTATCGGGAACTTGCTGCCGCCTGTGGCTACAAATCCCATAGCATAGTTGCCAGATTGCTCTATGGGCTTGAAGATCGCGGATATATTAAGCGCGATAAAGAAAAACGTGCCGCAATAACTATTTTGTAATTATTTATTGACTTTCTTATCAATTCGGACATAATGCGGGCAGGAGGATGAAATGCCCAAAGGAGTATATAAAAGAACTAAAACAATTCCAATAAATAGATTTTTGGATTCAATATGTATTGATGAAAATACAAAATGCTGGAATTGGAAAAAATCAAAACTACAATGTGGATACGGAACATTTTGGGACGGAGAAAAAAAGATGCTATCACATAGATGGTCATATGAGTTTCATCGAAAAAAAATAGAACCAAATCTGCAAATTGACCATCTATGCCGCAATAGGGCCTGTTGTAACCCTGAACATCTTGAGGAAGTTACAAACGCAGAAAATGGTAGGCGTGGTCTAAGTGGTTACCATATGAAAGAAAAATCTAAACTTATAACCCATTGCCCCTATGGGCATGAATACACAAAGGAAAATAGCTATGTCAGAAAAAATAAACGTGGTTGGTCAGGAAGATCATGTCGAGAATGCGACAGAGAAAGAGTTAGACGTGGGAGGCGTAGCAGGAAAGAGGCTCAAATCGTTTCTGGACAGAATTGAAAATTTGGAAACAGAGAAAAAAGGTCTTGCAGACGACATCAAATATATTTTTGCAGAATCTAAAGGCGTTGGTTTTGACGTGCCTACCATGAAGAAAATTCTAAAACTTCGTGCAATGGAAACCGAAAAACGCCGTGAATCAGAAGAGCTTGTGGAGCTTTATAAGGCTGCAATCGGATTGGAATAGAATAAAGTTTTATATGCTGATGGTGGTTATTCCACCCGCTAACGAAAGTTAGAATGAAAAAATCTATATTCCCGAAAAGAGAGGCATATTTAGGGCGGGCGATATACCTGTAATGAGGCCAGACGTGAAGGCGAGACTTATATCTGAGGACTGTTTGATGTCGGGAAAGCCGATCAACATTGGACTAATCCTTGAACGTGACAAGAACGGAGAGACGTTCACCCATTCTTTATGGTGTGCTTGCAACCCCATGATCTTCTACCCCGAAGAGGCAAGCACACTTTATGGAATGGAAGGCCTAATGATCCTCCCTGTGTTGAGCGGTAAACTGGTTTTTGCTGGAATTTAGACTTGCAAGGAAAGACACATAGCAGATGTTAGGAGCCTATATACGCCGAATCATTCCAGCCTTTCTTTGTGAGGGCACCCATTTTACGCATGATTCATTGGGTGTCTTCACATGGAACGGATGTATCTTACGAAAGAGTAAATTGGTGGCCTTAGCAGCCACTCGCTTTCTGGTAACGATAACAAGCTAGATACTAGTATCCGTTCCTTCAAATACCCAGAGAGGGTTCTATTGGTTAGAAATAGCCAATAGATGCAGTCTTTATCCAGAGCAGGGGTAATGACCTAAGCCAATGGTGCTCAAGGGGGAAAGCTACCTCATATCAGGCTTGACGAGTGGGTATAGAACCCATGGGAAGTGAGAGGACTTCCAACCGCTCTTTGTAGCTTGTTTCCGCACTGTGTCGGCAGTGCGCCCCGACAGGATAAAGTGTGTGGCTGTAACCTTGTGTGAAGGTATATGCTGAACGAGACAAGCGACATGGAGCGGCGGTTTCAATCAACCTTCAAGGGAGGTGATTTGTATGAAAAAGTATTAAATTAAAACTTTTGGAAATAGTTTTGGGTTTAGTAATTTGTTTTGTTTTTACTGAGTAACCCCGTGTGATCCGAGCGGAGTATATCGGATAAACTTTAAAGGTCGTATAGCTTAAAGGTGAAGCGAGCCGCTCATAACGGCGATAGTCAAGGTTCGAGTCCTTGTGCGACTACCATTTTTTGAGGATATATAATGTTTGAAATTTATTTTAAACCAACAGCCTTCCTATTTGGCATCGAGTACACCGATCTTGGTTGTGAACAAGGATACGAACTTTATAAAAATCATGAGATAAATATACACTTTGCGTTTTTTCTTATCAGTATTCAATATTCAACGGTATTATAAGGAAGTAGAGAATGAGAAATACAAACCTAAAAGCCAGTCCAGAAATATTGGACATATTAAAATCATCTGAATTAAAAGATAATGGTATCCAATTAAACGGGCAACTATCTAGAGAGGATTATGTTGCTGTTAATAAGTTCTTGACCGTGGCTGGATGCAAATGGAACAAAGGCAAAGGTATGCATATCTTCATTGATGCGGCAGCCAAAGATAAAATGATTGGTTTAATCAATACTGGGGAAGTTCAGGACGACAAGAAATTGTTTCAATCTTATTACACACCTGATTCATTGGCGGCAGAGGTCGTTGACATCGCTGGTATTAAGTTTGGTGATAAAGTTCTTGAGCCAAGCGCAGGCCATGGCGCAATTGCCGATAGAGCAAAAGAACTTAAGGCCAAGGTTCATTGTGTTGAAATTGATCCTGTTTCCGCAGATATTCTTGAAAGAAAAGGCTATGTAGTAAAACGTGCTGACTTTTTAGCATTACCATCACCTACCTGCCCAATGCATCAATATGAAATTGTTGTTATGAATCCCCCATTCACAGGCGATCAGGACATTAAACACGTTATTAAGGCTTTTGAATTTTTGGCCATTGGCGGAAAATTGGTTGCCATCATGGGCAAGGGATGGACTTTTGGAAACCGCAAAGCGTGTGTTCAATTCCGTGAGTTTCTTCAAAAACATGGTGGAGCGATTGTCCGTGAAATCCCAGAAGGTACTTTTAAGGAATCTGGAACCAATATTGCTACAGTTATTATTGAAATTATCAAAAGAAGTTAAGAATTTGGTCGTGTAAAGTGGTTAATTACTACAACGAATTTGATGACAAAGCCGCGCAATGGTTAAGAAACCTTGTTGATGCCGGACTTATCCCACAGGGCTATGTGGATAGCCGCTCTATAACAGAGGTTGAACCTGATGAACTCAAAAGATACACACAATGCCACTTCTTTGCCGGAATCGCAGGATGGCCACTCGCCCTCCAACTCGCAGGCTGGCCAACAGATAGACCTGTTTGGACAGGAAGTTGTCCCTGCCAGCCATTCAGTACCGCAGGAAAGCAAAAAGGCAAAGCAGATCATCGACATTTATGGCCAGTATTTTTTAAGTTGATTGCAACCTGCAAACCAGATACATTATTCATGGAACAGGTTGCAAGTGCGATTGGACATGGCTGGTTAGACGAAGTAATCAATGATTTAGAAGGTGTCTATTTTGGAAATAACAGAGAAAATTTGCACCGTATGCAAAACCCTGAAATCTTTGACAGAGTTTCGGAAATACTCTGGAAGGTCAAAAGGGGGAGTTCGCCCTCTTTGCAAGATTTGCCAACGGGAATACGAGAAGAAGTGGCGCAGTTCATCCAAAGAATACAGGGCGAACCAACGTCAAAAACACAGGGAATCAGACAAATTATATCGCCAGAACTACAACATGGCGAACAAAGCACACTATTTAATTTCCTCGATAAAATCTCGTTGCCAGCGGAAGGGGATACCTTTCGACTTGGATCATTACGAGATGAAAATAAACCAAAGGATAGAAAAGGGATTTTGCGAAGTCAGCGGATTCCCCCTTCGGATGACATACGGGAAACAGAATTACAACAGCCCATCAATAGATCGGATAGACCCGAAAGCGGGGTATGTATATCAGAATATCAGGATTGTGGCATTCGCGGTGAATGCGGCAATGGGGAATTGGGGGGAAGATGCCTTCAAGGAAATAATGAAATCTTGGATGGGCAAATAAATGAAGACAAACATGACACTACAACAACTTTTGGAAGAGAAACTGAAATCACGTTTACCCACGGGTGGCTTGACGATGTTTATCAAGGGCTGGAATCAGAAGGTTACGCCTGCGGGGCGGCAGTATTGCCAGCTTGCAGTGTCGGTGCGCCCCATCGTAGAGACAGATTGTTCTTTGTGGCCAACCTCTCAAGCGCGGGATTACAGGACGGGGGAAAGCAATCGGTTTTTCGATCCGCGCCGGAGCAAGAATTTAAACGATGCTGCGGAAATGGCTCTCTGGTCAACACCGAACACAATGGATCATCTACCGGACAGGTCAGCGGAATCAATGGACAAAATGTATCAGACAACGAGGAAGAACAGAACGGCACCATCCAATCTGAGGGAACAAGTGAATCCGGCCATGTGGCCGACACCAGCGACACGGGATTACAAGGACACACCAGGGATGGCGAAGACAGCAATCAATCAGGACGGATCTGTTCGGAACAGAGCCGATCAGCTTGGGAGAGTGGTGTTTGGATCGGATGCCCAGACGGGAAGCAAAGGCTCGTTGAATCCTCAGTTTGCCTTATTCTTAATGGGATTTCCGGTAACGTGGCTATTTCACGCACCAACAAACAAGGTAAAATCGAAACGCATCACTACAGCAGAGTAATTGCACTTAAAGCCATCGGCAATGCCATTGTGCCGCAGGTGGCGGCAGAATTTATTAAAGCATATATGGAGGTTGAAAATGAATATATCTGAACTTATGGGACATTATTGTTCAATTGGGATACTTGATACGCTAATTCAAATATCATGGCTGTTTCCGTCATTTTTATTTCTAGGTTTTTTTATGGGAATCATTACCGCTATTATTTGGAGGAAGAAATAAGTTTCTCTCTGCACCTGATAGATGCCTTTAATTTCAGAACAGGCTTGTAAAATCTATCTGGTGCGGATTGAATTACTGCGTAACTCTGTGTAACTGCGTAAAAGGCTCGCGCCCGTGGCCTCTACAACGGCGATTTTAAAACCTCAAGAATGGAGATATTCCAAATGACAAGTAGAGTAACCGGCACTATCAAATTTTATAACAGTACAAAGGGCTTTGGATTCGTAGCACCTGAATCAGGTGGTGATGATGTTTTTGTCCATGCCAGTGAAATAAATGGTGCCACACTAAACACTGGTGAAAAAGTTCAGTATGAGCTTGGAGAATCCCGTGGAAGAACCGTAGCTAAGAACATTAAGAAAATCTAATATTATGAGCACAGTTGATCTTATCGGGAATGACATGGAAGGTGACGGACACGTTTACCCCGTTGATGACCTAAGACCACATCAGATGACACGTAAATGCTGGTGCAAGCCAGTGGAAGATGAGCAGTCTGTATTTGGCCAATCAATCTGGGTTCATAATGCTTTGGATAAAAGAGACAGCAAGGGAACAAATCAATGACCCCATTATTTGGATTTTCAATCACACTGATTTTTATTGTTATCTGGACAATCAGAAACTTGCCTTTCATAAATTTAGATATGGCATATAGGTTTCAGGTTATGATGATGGGTTTCCTTCGTAAGATACAAGACCTTGAGCGTGATTTGGAACGAACCATTAAAGATGATGAGGAAGACAAAGAATGACTGGATTTTTACAAAGCCAAGACCATGAGATGTTGGTTGAATTCGCTCATATTATGACGGGTTCCTGTCTTGGTTCTGGTATGTCAAGAACTGTATATGTGCATCCAGATGATAATACAAAAATTATCAAGTTTGAGAAACTTGGTTATTTTCAGAACGCCAATGAATGGCAATTTTGGAGAGAATGGAAAGACAATAAAAATGTCTCAAAATATTTGGCACCATGTCACCGGATAAGTTACAATGGCCGGATGTTGGTAATGGATAGAGCCTTTGATATTCGTCCAGACGAACTTCCAAAGATGCTTCCGGCATGGATAACAGATCATGACATCAGTAACTTTGGTAAAATCGGAAATAGGATTGTCTGCCGTGACTATGGATATACTAGACAAAGACTTGATTTGGTCATGAGAAAATGGAAAGACAGAAATCTATGAGCGTACAAACTTTGCATTGGCAAGGCGGTTCTGGTTCACTATCATTCTATATTCAAACCCATTATCCATTTTATGCAGCAAAGGGGCTTTTAACATGGGAAGAGATATTAGACAATTTACAGAAACAGAAAACAATATATTTGATGTCGCCGCAGAAGTGATAAAACAAAAAGACAAAAGAATTCGAGAACTGGAACGCTTTATTGAAGCGCGAGGTTACGATGTACCACCACCACTAAAACAAACAACTTAAGGAGAAATAAATATGTTTTTACCATTCGATACAGAGACTTCAGGAATTGCTGACTTCAAAAAAGAAGTTAATGACCCGACACAACCTTGTATTCTATCAATTGCTGCCATTCTTTGTGATGAGAACGGAAAAGAAGTCAGTGTCTTTAAGACGCTGATTAAGCCGTATAATGGCCATGTTGTCGATGAACGCATGGTTGGTGATGATGGGAAGCCAACAGCGTTCTCTGTCAACGGCATAACTCAGGCGCAGATTGTAAAATATGGAATGCCGCTTGATGAGGCTCTTGGTCGCTTCGAGCAATTGGAAATGCAGGCAGAATTGAAAATAGCCCATAATTACCGTTTTGATGGGTTCCTTTTAAAATGTGCCCATGCCTCTGCCGGACTTGTGCAAATGGATCCACCTATTGAGAAGTTCTGCACCATGAAAGGATGGTCAGATGCTTTTGGTTCAAAATGGCCAAAACTGGTTGATATTTACAAAGAAATAACTGGAAAAGAGCTTGGTGATGCCCACGATTCATTGGCAGATGCTAAGGCCTGTAAAGAAGTATTCTTCTGGTTAAAGGCCAATGGTCATTTCAAACCACAGCCACGCTATGTTCCACAGGCCGCAGCATAGGATGAGAAAACGTGTTAGGCAGTGCATGGCGGAAGATTGTCAGGAAACAATAAGTGGAAAGCATTATTTTTGCTTAACCCACTTCAAACGGATCCCCGCTGAGATACGCGATGCACTGCTTAATGCTGTAAAAATAGGTGCTGGCTCTGATGTTCTTGAATACATCGAAGCCGCAAAAGAATCTTTAAGTGAGGAAGCACAGATGACTACAGGCAAATCAGATTTAATCGATGTCACACTTGAATATCGTATGGAGAATGCTGCAAAAACATCTACCGCATTTTTTCAAGGTGAATATGATGGCGCAGGAAGTCAAAAGGAAAATTGGGTATGGCTACCAAATAGCCAGATTGAGATTGATGGCGTTAAAGAGCGCGGGCAGACAGTTGAGGTAACAATGCCTGAATGGCTTGCACATAACAAAGAGCTTATTTGATAAAATCTATTTAATAAATTTACTTGACCATGTTAAATCAAAGTCGTAATGTGACCATGCAACAGTAACAAATAGGAGGATTGCATGGGTTCATTATCAAAATGGCCTTGGGAAACACCACCACCAGGCTTGTATTTTAATATGAGTTTTGAGGAATATCTTGGGATTAAGTGTTTGAATGCAAGTGGCACGAAAGACTTAGATGAATCTCCGGCCAGTTTCTGGATTTCAAGCTGGATGAACCAGTACAAAAAGAAGTCACCAGAAAAGCCACACTTCAAGATTGGAAAGTTTTACCATAAACGTATATTAGAAGGTCGTGACATATTCTTTAGGGATTATGCACCTGCCTTTGAATATGACCCTGAAGACAAATCAATCATTGATACGATTGCCCAGATTAAAGGCGAATTGATGCTGCGCCGACAACCAACGACATTTGGCAACAAAGATGAGGGAATAGCCAGATTGCTGAAGGTTAATCCTGAAGCCAAAATCTTGTGCAAGATGCAGGAAGACCATTATAAAAAATGGGGAAAGGATAAGATATTCATTGAAGCTGACCATATCCGGTTTGTGACCTATTGCCTCAATCATATCGAGGCCAGCAACGATTACAAAGGTCATATCAGTGGTGGCTATCCAGAGGTAACTATTATCTGGGATGATCCTGATTTTGGTGTCCGGTATAAAATCCGCGTCGATTACATGAAGATTTTCCCGTTTGTTGACCTGAAAACGATTTCTAATCCTTATGGTATGAAACCAGAATTGGCAGTCAAGAAGGCACTTAAAAGTCTAAAATACACAATTCAGGCTGGTCTATATCTAAAAGGTATGCCATTTGCCCGTAAGTTCGCAGCAGAGGGCAAGGTCTATGGTGCTGATGGTATCAATCCAGAATGGATTAAAACCTTCTCAGAGGCTAAATATGACGAATTCTGGTTTCTGTTTATCTTTACAGAATATCCGGCTATTCAAGGGGCAAACTTTTCACTGAAAGACCCAATTTCCTCAATAGCACTGAGACAGATTGAAGATGCAGCAAAATTGTTCATTAAAAACTATGAGGAATATGGAGAAAGACCATGGCCTGACATCTCGAAACCGTTCTATATCCATGCCGATGAAGTGGCATCTAACTTTTAAGAGGAAAATAATATGGCAAAATCTCAATACGAAACATTTACGGACATTGCAAAGGCTGTCATGCGCTCAGGCTATGGCAAAGACTTTGTTCAGAAAAAACGCATCTATGACATGGACAATAAAACAAGGTATGTCGAGGTCTATGACGAAGAAGCAACTATCGCCCGCTTGTGCCTGACAATGGAGCGCGGAGCGGAAATAGGCATTGCTCCGATGCAATCGCTTTATAGCATTGTTTGGTACACAGATAGACCATGCCTTTATGGTGATGTTGTATTGGCACTCTGCAAGGTACATCCAGAATGGGAAGGAATTATTGAAGAAAATAATTTTGACACACCGGATCGTTCTGAGTGGAAATCAAAGACTTTCGTCAAACGAAACGGGATAAATCATGTTGGAACATTCTCATGGAAAGATGCGATTGAAGCAGGTCTAAGCCGACTTCCTCATTATCAGTCATACAGTAAGCGTATGCTATCTATACGGTCTAGGGTATGGGCATTGCGTGATGCATTCCCAGATATTTTGGAGGGAATGTCAATTGCCGAAGAACTCAAAGACTTTGATATGGTTAATGAATTAAAGATCAGTGAGAAGAAGGTATCGGAGACAGTTTCTGCCGCTGCCGCAATGGACAAATTTACTCAGGCCGCTATTGCAGAGAAAGGTGACGTTAAGCCAGACCTTGATAGTGCTATGAGCCATAAGTTTGATAATGACAGAGAACAATCTGGAATTACCTTTAATGAGGCTGTTATCACAGATGACTTGCAACAAAGAATAGATGGGGCAAAGCCAGGAGAGGCCATAGAAGTTACCAAAGATGAATTAAAAATCATAAAAAAACGCGGAACACGCAGAAAAACAGTTGAAAAGAAATAGACATTTGCTTATTATATTTGGATTCCATCACTGATTAAAGTCTCTCCCCCAAAGGCGATTCCTTGTCTGTTGCATGATGGTTTAGGAAGTCACACCACTTAAAAATGGTGTGATTTTTCTTTGTGTGTTATTATCATTTGAGGATTACGGTTTCCGCAACTCCTTTCTAAGATCGCCATACCAACTAGGCCACGATTTTAAATGCCCCAGAACCTTAATTTTCCGCTTAACCGGAATAGTGTAGCATTGGCGGATTACAGTAGGAAAACCCTAATGTGGAGTAAAATTAGACAGGGAATTTTGGGGAACGGTCAGGTTACTTTTTGTTGACGCATTTATCTTGACGTTCTTGCTCAAAAGCAGACATCCAGAGCTTTGTTTTGTGCGTATCCTTACGGTGTATGGTTCCCTTTGGCAACCACGTACAGGACGTGTCAATAGTCACTTTCTTCTCGCATGATCCCCATGCGCTTAAGGTCAGCATCAAGAGCGTCAGGAGTGAGATTCTTCTTATCATTTTGAACCTTCTCAAAATCTGCTTTATCCTTGACGGATTCAGCTGTATTGGTATTTGAACATTCAAGCAACCCAGCACTATGACCAGAATCATATTTTGAATTCCCGTACTGTTTAAGTAAATAGCCGCCCAAGGCACTAATGAGCAGGGCGGCTATTGTGAATATCAGTGTCGGATTCATTACTGAGCGGCCACAGGAGTTTCTGCTTTTACGGCTTCCTTACCATCCAACAAGTCACCACAATAGACCTTGGCGGCTTCTTTATCGGTCAGGATTTTAATGGCACCATCAAGGTCTTTACCATCCAAGAAATAGGATGATGCACCGAGGATGACAGCCAATACGATTGCTGCAATTGATTTCTTATTCATAATATTCCTTTCAATAGATACGTTTTGAGAACCAACCAAAAATGTTTTCTTCGTCTGCTTGACGCGACAATGCCAGACTAACATACTTTGCCCCCTGTAGGCAATTGAGGGCTCGAACAAAAACAGTTTCACCGTCATGTCCGCGCCGAGAAAGATATGTCTTAAAATTTGCCAAAGTCTTTGTTCCTATTTTACCATCAACTTTTATGTCAAAATAATGTTTTTGCTGGTCATTCATGACGTTAAGAATGGTCTGGAAATACTCTGCGGCGCGATTGATACCCATATTCACACCAATATCAGCAACTTTCAGTGCGACCGCAGGAGATAGGTCAGCAATGTCATTGAGGCGCAAACTGTCCCAATACAGTTCTTTGTAGATTTGTTTTGCCAGGCTCTGCGGTAACAAAGCCATATCACCCTTATATCCAAAGTCTCTTGCTACTGATTCGGTGATGCCCCAGCGTGTCTTTCCACCAGCATCATTCTGTCTGTTGGAATAACCTTTTTCCTTATTTGCAATAAGGTCTAAGACAAAATCATCAAAAATACTGCCCATGCTGGAACCCCCACGAAGAAACCGGATAGCAGCTCACCTACACCAGTTTGATTTGATTTGAGCGTCCAGCCTATCATATAACCGATAGCCTTTGAAGCTCCACCTATAAGCATAGCCACAGCAACAATGGGATTAACAAATGATAAAACGATAACCAGTCCTAAAACTGAACCAACCCCAAGCAGTATGTTTCCCAGAAGGTCATAAAAATATTCTGAAATAGACCCATGTAATGGAAGAATAAGATATTCAATCTTCTCTGGATCATGGGGATTATCAGAGTGTCCCATGTCTCTAAATGAACCATTACCAGTTGCCTTCAAAGACAAGCAGATTATAAAAGAGGCCGTTGCTGAAGATAGGCATATCCATCCATCATAACCGAATTTAGCAAGTGACAATCCAGAAAGAATAGCCAATGGCAATGACCACATAACATTCTTCATCCATCTGGAACCGACATCAGGCCAACCACCATGCCAACGACTGAGAAGCGCAAAAACAATACCGGCCGCAATGTACCCAATAATTCCCATGTACTCAAAAACTCCAATAATTGTATAGTAATTATAAAGTAATTAAAATTTTAACTACCTAGTGATTATGAATAAGTTTCTGTTGCCGCTGCGCCTTATATTCGTCTATTTTTATGCCATTGGCATTCAAATTATTAACAATTTGGCTTGAGCCACACTTTACTTCGTCCAAAATACATGAAAGCTCTTTGACGTGTTTAAATATTCTTACAGGATTGATATAATCCATAATATTATTGTTCATGGCTAATGTCCTATTCTTTCATTTAGGGTATTTATTGATAATGATAGATCATAGAAAACATCTTTCATCTTCAAAATCCCTTTAATCAAATAATAATTCATAAGGAATGACAGAATCAGACATACCATCAGCACAACAATTGCAATGTTGTCGTAGTCAAAAATCCTTTCAATACCGTTATTTATACCTAATGTGCTGTCCATAAAGTTTCCTTATAACTATTATGTTAAAATTTCAGATAATTTTTAAACAATTGCTGCCCCAGCTGTCCAAGCCGCAAGAGTTGTACTTGCAGCTTCCGTTACAACTGTGCTGGTAGTGCCGCTCGGATTGATTTGGGTCACATTTCGAGCGTAATAATAGTTGTAAGTCCCACCAGAATCTACGTTGGTGGAAAACAACTCAGCAGGAGTGTTTGAAGTTGGGCCTTTTATGAAAGTAAAGTTGATTAGAGCCGCATTTGACACACCAGCCGCCGATCCCCTCATAAACATTACATTGTATGGGGCGGTCTGCAAGCTGTTGCTGAAGTCAGCGAAATCATTCACAGAGACTACAGAAGAACCTATGCCTACGTCAAAGAGCCTGTCGCATCCAATAAAAGTGTTACCTTGGCTTTTTGGGAAGTGCGCATTGCCAATCATAATGCCACGCTCGGTGTTTTCAAAGGTATTTTCAACAATAAAGAATTCTGGCCTGTTAGCTGCAGTTATTCCATCAACCGCGCTCAAATTTATACAAGTAGCGTTGCTTGATGTAGTTAAAGACCTACGCACAGTATTATTTTTTACAGTTATTTTTGCCTTGCGCCCGACATCAACAGGGACATAATAGATGCCGTCAGCGCAATCCTCAATGACATTACCCTCGATCAGTACGTTAGCGGCACGAATAGCAATACCGTTGCCCCCTCCGGTTCCGTCAGCGTATCCGCGTTTAGAATTGGTGATGGTGTTTCCTCTGATGCTTATCCCCCATCCAGGCTCGTGGGTGTCAATGGCTGCAGACAAACAGCTGTCAAATGTGTTGTCTCTAATATCATCATAGGCGGGGATACCGTACAGCATCCAGTTATTTGGATTGTACGCATAGCCCTCCTGCGACCCATTCGTATATCCGTGACGTACCTCTTGAACGTAATTACCCATAATCAGAGTATTTCGGTCAGCCGCGTAGGACGTTGCAAAATAGCCTGGCACAAGCGCACCAGAGCCATCAACAAAGTCAACTAGTCTCTCCGCCCTACAATCCCTTACAATTGAGTATGGAGAAGATCGCAGGAGCACGAAGTCGCGCCACAGTGACTTTGCGCCACAGTTTTGTACTGTTGCATAAGGAACTGCAATAATCTCTACAGCCGAGTATCTGGCAGTTGTAGTGGTATCATCATACGGGTTACCATTCGCTTCAAAATTTATACCGCTAATCATGAAGGTTTTAGTTCTGTCGTATTTTCTGATAAGCGGGGACGTGGTGAACTCTGACAAATACCAAAGAGCGTCTGTCAGATAAACGTAGTTATTAACAGTATCAACAGAGTGTACCTTGGAAGAACCCCCTATATACTCACCGCCAGTACGGAATAGATTTTGACTGTGCAGGTGGACAACATCGCCCTTTGCAAAAGCGGAAGCATTAGATACGGTAAGACGCGTTACTGCCGCATCACTGTTGATGACTTGATTGCTTGCTGCACTGATCGCCTGCGATGCTCCTGCATTAACGTCATTCTGGACATAGATACATCTGTTACCAATATTGTATATAAATGTTACAGTTCCTTCCTTGGCCCAAAGATTTATTGACGAATTTGGAGCTAGGTTGTTAATCAAATAAACTCCCGCAGGTACGAAAGCGGAACCACCAGCTGCCGCTGCGGCCTCAATTGCAATTTCCATTGCCGCAGTATCGTCTGTGACACCATCTCCCACAACACCATACTCTTTAACATTAAATACACTTGAGAAATCTTCAAATTCTACAGTTGGCATTTGATTTTCCTTTTTTTAAATTTTCGCTATTATATAATAACCTGCAATAGTAATAAGATAACGCCCATCTCTAGTAACAAGAAAAGCATACCCATCAGGAGCAACTGGGGTGCCCTGTCCGCCGCTAAATATTCCAGAACTGCCGGAAAATATTCCATTATTTCCAGAAAATATATTTCTAATTTTTAATGTAAATTTAGGCGGAAACATGAATATTCCTTATTTAAAATACATCAATGTTACAGTGCACGCAGAATCGGCAATTATACTAATCGAGGTAATTGTTCCTGCTAGATAACGAACTGTTGGGTTTAATTCAGACGAAGAACCATCGGTTATGTCCGCCGAAGGAACAGTTGCTGTCCCACGGAAGTTTGTGAAAAAGCTGCAAGTTGATGAAAACACCACATAACTTGCCTTAAGTCCCGTCAAAGAATCTGTCGGAACAGTTGCTGTCTCGGCTGTATTGGCAGCCAGAACACGGCTATCAATATAAGTGCTTGCTCTTAAGGCAAAAGAACCATTGTTATTTTTAACATCAATTGGCGGGATTGTTGCCGCATACACAACTGAAATATTCATAATGGCAATCATTGCCAAAATGGTTAGTTTAAAGAATCTATTCATGTGATTTTCTCCTATTTAATTAAAATCATTATGTTAAGCACTTTTCTCGTAAATGACACTTGCCAATCCAGCATCAAAAGTGTTTGCTCCCCCTGTGGTAGTCAAACGAACTCTATCCAAAGTCGCAGTGAGAGATTTTCTACCGGCAAGCACATAGAAGATCTGGCCACTTCCTAAATCTATAAAACTACCTGAAACGGCCCATGTATTGGTTGCGGCATCAACGAGAGATAACGTCAAGTTTCCTGAGAGGGTCGCATTGGCCGCAGATGCTCTGGTAAGTAAAAATCCTGCTGTTGATGGTGTGCTATTTGTGTTTGTGGTAATGGAAGCGCAAATTGATGAGTAGCCAGTTGCCTCAACTCCACCACTATCTCCCAATTGAAGAAGAAGGTTATCAGCGCCGTTGACGCTCACTCCATCCAAACTAACGGTTATTTTATGAACCCCAGAAGGGATGGAGAGAAAATCTTGTGATGTTCCGCTGGTTGTCGTTACTGTAGGCATTGAGACAGAAATACCAGGTTGTAAAGCCGTATCAGCTTTTTCCCCCTGTGCAGATGACGCAAATGTACGAACACGAACAACACCGCCCGCTTCTCCAATAAACTCAATAACCTGATCTGCAATGGTCACGACATTCGCTGCCCCAGGACAGATGAGGCTTGCACCATTCGTAATGGTCACAATCCCTGAGAATTTACAGAGAACATTTTTTCCTTCTGCCAAGGTAACAGCGGTAATCGTAGTTGTTCCAGTGATATAAACATAATCACCTGTGGCCGCGTCTAAATCAATTGTGGCGGCACTGGCAACATCTGCGCCATGGCTGTGTGGGCGTATATTCAATAATTGGAAATCGGAACCAATCTTTTCAATATCCGCAATTGTTCCAATTGGAAGGTCACCTACTGCCAGATTGACAAGGGCCCCACCGATTGTTTTCTTAATCGGAATATTACCTTCACCACTGACGTTGACATTCACCACCGCAGCGGTATTCGTGGCAGCGATGATAAAGCGGAACCTTTGTCCATTGGCATAATCAGTAATAGGAGTGGTCGGGGTCAATGTGATAGCGTTTGCAGTTCCACCAACGGTAGGAACATACACGGTATCAATTTCGCTTTTTAGTGTGGCAATCATGCTTGCGACAGTGTTGGTCAAGCCATTATCAATTAAAATAACCTCATTAGAGGCGGCATCAGTATAGACCAAGGCAACATCACCTTGAGCAATGGTTACCCCCACACCACCACTGACATTCACAACTTTTAATGTGAAATTTCCCGTGGTAGAATTATCAACCATAAAGAATGCGCCCTTGTCAGGATAAATTACCTCAATATCTCCGGTAAGAACGCCAGTTAATTTTTGGAATATGTTTGAGGCTTCACTGTCCAGAACCGTAATATCTAAACTTCCGGTACAGTCGATCTCAACAATTTCAGAGATATTAGAATCAATTTTCGATAATATACTGTTAAGAATAACACCCCAGCGCCCGCGATTGGAGCCGGTTAATTGTAACTCATAACCTCTGTTTGCAGTCGTTGCCATGCACTATCCGATAAATTTGCTAGGGCAACGTGCCATGTGAATGACCAGACGTTGGTCATGCCTAGGATTATAGACAATCATTTCTGTTTTGTCAGCCTGATTTATTCAGACTTTCCAATATTCTTTCCTAAATACCGTTTTTCATGGGTTTTTTTCTTCTTTTCCTTTGGGCCATATATGGCATTTGATACCGCTGTCTCTGCTCCACGGGATGAAATGAACATATTTGCAACACCATAGCTTGTGCCAAGAACGCCACCGCCTGGTATGTATCCAGACAGAATAGATGATGGAAGCCCGACGAACATACGGTAAGAGGCTTCTGTTGCATGGCGGTCTTGGGTATCCGTATTTTCACTATTGTTCATGAAATAATTTTTCCATGCTTCGGCTGGCTGCAAATAATAAGATGCTTGGGCCCCAACAAAATAATTGGATAGGTCTTTCTGGTATTTTGCAGAACTCCAAATATTATACCCCATCGATGCCAAAGGACTGAGCGGTGAAGCATAAGAGAACCCGCCTGCCGCCACATAATCAAATAATTCCTCATCTTCCATTTTCTTATCCAAAAGGTCTGGATTGAAAAGAGCTGAACGAAGCAAGAATACTGTTGAAGCGAGTGATAATTGCAAAGCAAAAGCAGCTGCAAATTCTGCGCTATGTGCCGCGCCGACCGCAAAACCATCTTTTTGAAAATCCTCTTTGATATTTCCCAATTTACGTTTGATGATATTATCATAATATGCAAATTGGAAACTCATAAGACCATAGACAAATCGACCAGTCGGGCTATTGGCCATGAGAGGGCGATCCATTTTACTTGGGTTCTGAATAATATGGTCTGTAATATATCCGATAGCAGTCATATACATCTGCGGCATTGTTTGGGGAAGATATGATTCGTCTATTGAAGGCAATCCCATATTTAGAGACTGGACATAATGAGAAAACTCCTCAACCCTATTTTCAGGGATACCAGCTTCCACAAATTCACGAATAGCCGCACGTTTCCTATGTGGTTTTGAATCTGTATCAAGAATGTCATGCGAAAGAACATTGAACCACACTGGAAGAGTTTGCATTGCGGCAGACCTTTGGGCGCGTGTCAGCGGTGCCAAAAGATTGCTTTCAAAGAAACGGTTCATAAAACGCTGTGTCCGTGGAGAATCTTCAAATAATCCTCCGCTACGTTCTGCATGGTTAATCGCAGTCAAACGGTTTTCAATCAATCCCCATGCCTGAACAATACGGCGTTTTTCTCGCGCATCAGCAGTTCCAACAATGTCTTTGACAAGGTTTTTCCAAATCATCACACTTCCGCCCCAATGTCCGGTGCGGTGAAGATAAGTAATTGGTTCACTGATAGACGCAAAAACAGACCTACCCATAAGAGCAACAGTCGCAGCTGTATGAAGAAGTCCTACTGTGGCTTGATACACTTTGCGGATAGGGCCAGATGAATCGGCGGAGCGTCCACCCTCTGAGCGGATCATGTCCACAACCAATTGGGTATCTTCAAAATGCCATCCATCGGCAATAGCTTGTCTTTCAGCGTTTAGCAAATAACCATCTTCAGGTTCGACATATTTCCGCCAAGACACCTTATCGGCGGCTCCTTCGATTAAAGATAGCGTGGATTCAACAGGGTCACTTACCATGTAATCTTGAAGCAATTGATCGGCTTCCGCTGGCAGTGCCCGCGCCTTCATAAATCCGCTTGGAGAACCGCCAAGGCTAAATTCTGGACTGACATACATATTGTTAAGCCAATCCGCTGCATCCTTGCGAGACGCAGAATCCACAACCATGTCATAAAGCTCAGGACTGACCTCTGTCATTACGGCGGCTGGAACAATCTGATTTTTCTTTTCCTCGGCAAGTTGCTGTTTTAATAACTGGATTTCAGTATTGTCTTTAAACCCAGCTTCTTTGGCCAGTTCAATGAATTGTTCCAAGTCCAGATTATCGGCTTTGCCAATGTCTTTTTCATATTTTACAAGATATGTCTTTCTGGCCTGCTCAAGGAATCCCTTTTTATCAGCCCAGATTTTAGCCTTGTCATAGATGCGGCGCAGATAAGGAACATCATGGGTTTCGCCAACATCGATACCGGCGCGGTCAAACTCATAGGATACATCCTTGATAAGGCGGTTCAGCTCGGCGGCGGCGGTTGCCAATTCAGCGGCGCGCTCTTTTGTGATGCCGCTTGGTATGGTCGCATTTTCTGGATCGAAATAGAGGTCACGCAGCAATTGCGTTTCCAATTTGTTCTTCTTCCAAGATGTCATGCCCTTTTCAAGGCCAAAATTATCAACGATAGCCGCAAGTCTGTTACCATATTTATTGATAAATTGGCGTTTATGGTTGGTATAGGTATTGGCAGAATCACGTTTCTTCCCAGGTGACGCGGCGATATGACTGATAATCTCAGATAATGCCTTGCTCTTTGGGTTCCGCGCCTCAATGGCGTGCATCATGGCCTTTTCGCTGGAATTGATAGCCATTATCATGGTTTTTAGATTACTTAGCGCGCGGTCTGCCAATGGCCTTGAGTATGTCTTTCTGATTTCAATGGCAGCATCTTTAATTTCCGCAAAGCGTTCATCAGACATTTTAGGCGGCTTCAAATATTTCTCAGGATTACGGGTTAAGCCCTGTAAAACCTTGCGTTCCTGCGCCGTGGCTTTGAACCGCTCAGTCCATCCATCAACGGCTTTATTGATATTCTGTTTGCCTTTGTCCAGTTCAGCAGTTTTTAATTCCTTGGCATCAGGATTACGGATGTCAGTCAACATCGATTTAATCTGGCCAAGTTCTTTTCTGATTTGCCCGATAACCCCGCTTTGGTATTTGCGCATATCCTGCTTTTTGACCATGGCTAATGGATCGACACGAACCTCTTTCGGCAGTTCAGCGGGTGTTAAATTACCACTATCTAATATGTCCGATTCCTGAATGGCCTTCATAACAGCATCAATCTTTGCAAAGATGCGGTCACGGTCAACGCCCTGCGGATAGAGTTTCTCAAAGGCACTGCCTTGTTGGTACATCTCGTTTCCAAATGTCATAATATCAGTAGGCAGATTTACGTCTTTGAATTTTTCCGCCATCCGGCTTTCAAAGGCGCGTGCCACCATTTCGGTTGGGCGTGTCCAGTATCCTTTGTCGCTTCCTGTTGGAATTGATTTTGCACTGCGGAAATATTCGGAACGGTATGACTTGCCCTGCCAATTTCCTGACTTGATACGGTCTATCTGCTCCTGTGCATCAGCTTTTACTTTATCGGACTTGGTTGTTTCAATCTTCTTCTGCAACGCCATAATGGTTGTAGCACCCATGGCATCGTCAAAGAATATGGTGTTCATCAAGTCAACCCATGCCTCGACAACACTATCCGCTTTGAAGTTCTGTTCCCCGACACGGCGGATTTTACCTGAATATCCTCTGAAGGCACGTCCAGCGGCATCCTCAGTATCTCCCATGGCCTCAAGAACAGTATAATCAAGCGCGTGTCCCCATTCGTGTGCAACGCTATTGCTCCGACCTGGAACATGAATCTGGTGGGTTTTGTTGAAATATGCACCAAGGGTTCCGTTGCGTTTGTCCTTTTTGAAGACAAAGCGCAGGCCGACACCTGATTCTTTTCCCTCTTTGGTCATTTTGACCTTTTGCAGGCCAATAAGTTTCTCTGGCAGTCCATTCAGTGCCGCCATAGTCTTTAGGCCAACATAGAGGTCTGCCATGTTATCTACGGCATGGCGTTTATTGCCATCTTTACCCATCTGTGCCTTGACACCGAATTTGTCATTAAGGGCTTTTTCAGCAATCTCAAATTGACGGTCAAGACTGTATCTTTGTACTTTATTCGGATCATATCCACTCTCTTCCCATATCAGTTTAGACAAGCTGGCACGTTCTGTTTTGGTTAATTGGCTGATGTCAGCCGTTGGTATCTTAGAGGAACGGTCTGCCAGAACAGACATTTCACCGTTACCTGATGCAATGTCATCAATCTTTTCTCCTGCAATCATTCTGTCAAATACACCGCGCATTTCATCGGTCAGTTCGACATCCAGTTTCAGGACGCTGCGGTAAATGTCTGTCAGCCATGTCTTGAAGGTATCAAATAGACTTTTAAGTTCCGCGGTCGGGGCACGACCTTCTCTCAGATATGATTCAAATCCACGGGCAAATTGTTCGTGTTGGTCAACGGTAATAGGCTGGCCATCACTCAGTCCTAACCAGTCCTGTGTGGTCTTCCAGTCACGTTTGACATTATCAGGGGCTTCTTCATTCCTCGATATGTTCTTAAGCAGTTCTAAGAAGTCATGCCCCAATTCATGGAATGGTGTAGAGGCATTGGCCTTATCGAACATATTGATAAGAGTTTTCCCATCAGGCATGAATGTGATAGAACCACGCGCTTCTCCATCCTGCCTTTGGAATAAATCAAAGCCTTTGTCTGCGGCTTCGCGCATTTCAGGTGTGATGTCCATTGAGTGGACAGGCTCAATACTCGCCTCTCTTAAATCTTTACTATTTCTGAAATTTGTTTCCCCGACACTTGCCCCAAACTTCTTACCGAATTTATTGGCGTATTTGACAAGGATGTTGTCGTAGAAGCCCTTCATGCCATCTCCGCCAATCTTTAAATCAATCCCCTCAAGAGTTTTTACCCATGCTCCTTTATTACCGCCAGTTCCCTTTTGATATTCTTGATTTAATAATTTTTTAGCAGCATCTTTACCTATAAAATCAGCAAGATCATCTTCATTATTGATAATTTTATTAAGTGCGGTTCCATCTGAAATTTGAACCGCATTAACAATTGCACCTTTAATTTGATCTTTTTTATCAAAAACTATGTTTATTTTTTTTACTTGTTTTGACAAATCATAACGGTCATTCTGCTGTTCGCCAGTCGTCCATGCAATACTGTCATAACCTTCTTGTGCGGCCATTTGTGCAATGCGGCGGAAGGCCATCTCATGCCATGATTTTTTGAATGGAAAATTAGGAACTCCACCTTTAGCTCGAACCAATTCATCGTAAAGTTTTTCACCTTCCCTAGATAAGTCATGCCATTCTTGTTCTTTAACCATACGGTTAGTTACTGGATCACGCTCATCAGAAAGTTCATTTTTCTGTTTTGTAATTTTATCAAGTTTATTTTGTATTTCAGAAACTTTTTCAGAATCAACATATCCCTTTTTCCTACCCTGTTGGTGGAGATCACTTTGAATTTCTTCTACGAATAACACCTTCTTACCATCGGCATCAACGCGGTCATTCAGGCGAACGTGCGCGAGGATGTTTGGCTGGTCAAAGTGTGATGAGCGGAATCCGTCATGTTGCGCAGCAATACCAAGTGATGGGTCACCATTAAATCTTCGTGATGCAAGACCAATCCAATAATCGTCTGGATGCCCTTTCCATGCGCCATCTTTCATTTGAACTTTATCGTCAAATGTTCCCATCTTATTTCCATCATAAGAAAGGATAACGCTGGCCTGCGTGACAGATTGTTGTTTCCTTTCTATGCCAACCTTTGATGGATCAAATTTAGTGGATGCGTTCGGCAACGTCAGCAAAACCTCACGGTAGTTTTCCCCACCAGCTAACGTGTATTGGGAGAATTTTGTTTGTGAATCCTGTTTGAATGAATTTGGGTATTCATCCTGTAGCCAAGATATAAGACTTCTTTTAGCAACATCTTTAGGTGCGCTTAATGCACTTTCACCCGATTTACCTTCTAAATCCCATGTTTTACCATCATCATAACTGTACCCTGTGTACCCATCAAAATCTTCATAGGTCATAACAAGAGCATCATTACCCTCTGGGTCTTTACCCTCAGAAATATCAATGCCTTTTTCAAGTTCTGAAATTGGTTTATCGCCAAGCGTCACTTCATCAATCTTGACTTGGTTCTGGTCGAGATAATCAACTATTTCCTGTTTGGAAACGGTTGGTTTATCGGAAAGGAAATCATCAAGACCAGTCCATGCAATCTCTTCCTCTTTGACACCTGATGTATTACGCAGGATACCAAGCATCTGTTCGCCAGAGCCTTTGGCCTGTTTCATATTAGTTGCGGCTGATAGAAGCGCAGAGCGCAATCCTTCGGCGGATTGGTTCACACGTTGGAAAAGGGTTCTCTGCTCATCAAATAAACCAAAGTCCATTTGTTGCTGTTGAGTTTTTGCGCGGAGTTTATCCTCCTGCATTTTCTCTAATAGTTTCTTACGGTCTAACTCGACCTCACTAACTTTCTCTGCGCCTGGCAATACGGCTTGCCATCCCAATGATGTTTTCTCGTATGAGATAGGGGTTGTCGCGTCATCTTTCTGGTAAAGAATATTATCCTTGTTCTTGTTCCATGTTCCGCGATTATTGATTGATTTAGCTTGAGGCTTATCAAACACAACATATTGGTTTATGCGTGTCTTACCGTCTGGGCTATCGACCAAAGTATTTTCTAGGACAATTCCATCATAACCTTTTTTCTTGAGCTTTTTAACGGCAAGGTCATAATCAATCTTATCTTGAATCATACGGATATTACGTCCTGCCATCGTGTAATTAGGACGACTGAACTTTGTGACATCATCAATAATGTCTTTTATTTCATCATAGCTTTTTACATACAATGGATTTTGCATCGAGATATAAACTGGCACGACATTTGCACCAGCACCCCTTGCGGCAAAGTCTGCAAAGCTACTAGCTGCTGTTGGGTTCTCTGTGAACCAATACCCTATAGGGCTTTCCCTTGAACCAGCACCAGTGTTTCTTTTCTCGAATTTCTCAATATCTGCGCCTGTGCCATGATAAACCACCAACGGTTTCCCATCAGCATCAACTATCTTTGAATTGCCAAACCACTTCTTAAATTCTGGCGTATCAGTTTTTAAGACATCATTTTGGTAAAGGGTATTATCGCTTGGAGTTTGATAGTCTTCTTTACCTTTAGAAAATTCACCGTAAGCAATTACTGGAACTTCCTTGATACCCAATTCCATTGCGGCATAGGCTCTATGTCTTCCATCCTCCTTACCATTCGCGCGAATTAAAAGTGGGTCAAGTGTTTTACCTGACTGGATATGCTCTTTTAATATGTCTATATTCTCTCTGGATTCATCGTCCATTTTAAGTGGTTTAACCACATCCAAATATTCTTTTGGAGACATAGAAACTAATTTTCCACCATCTTCATGATATGTTCCTTCACCATACCATTCATCCCGTGTTGCCAGCGGATACACAGGATTTGATTGGCTATATTGTATGCCACCAATCGCCCGTACATTCTCACCCTGAATAGACAGACCAGAACCAAGATGGTTTTCGACCAATTGGCGCAACACAGGACTGTCACCGACACGACCTAACCAATTCTCATAAGACTTAACAACCAACTTGGCAAACTCACGTCCTGTTTTGCGTCCCGCTTTACCAGTTGCAATGGCCTCTTCTGCCAGTCTTTCCTCAAGATTGGTCTTAAGTTCTTCTGACCCCATGTCTTCGGGCAACGTATTTGCATCACCGCCACGGGCACCTGAACGGCGTTTCTTAGGTGCAGGCTCAATTACTTCATCCTGTCTATTCTCTAACCACCTACGAACGACTTCGCGCTTCTTACTGATAGGAAGGCTATCGTAATTGTCAAATTTCTTGACCTTTGTCGTATCAATGAATGATTTCAGTTCTTTATCTGATAATCTGTAAATACCACCATTTACCAAGTCATCAACCCGCTGGGAAATATCATCAGATTTTTCAGATTTACCCATATCTTTTAATATGGATTTTAATACTTTTGGCTGTTCTGATTTATCACCAAATAGATAATGTTCGGCACTGTCTTTATCAGCCATTTGTGGTTTTTTAATATTTGCCCTGAATTGCGTAGCATTAAAATCATCACCACGTGAAATGGCTTCATCCAGCGCATTCTGCATAAGCCACTGATCAACATCATTTATGTGTCTCTGTGTTATTTTTCCTGTACCACCTTGGAATTTAGGGAATGGTGTGGTTTCCCTTCCAGTAACAGTTAATACTTTCTCACCCGCAGACAACATCATTCCTATCTCCCCCTGTTTAATAGGGGTAGTCACTTTTGGTTTATCTTTAGGATTATCAAATATCTTCTTAGTGACCATTTCGGCAGGCTCTGATTGTGCGAATACAACGGGGTTATCAATCGCATAAGCCTGTGCTTTTGCCTGAGTGCGTTTCCATTCAGAGCCTGATTTCTGGTCTTTGTTAATAAATAGCTTGGTTTCTCCTGTATCAGGATTAACTAATGTAACGCGATTTTCACCGACCAGCTTTTTCCATCCAGTCTGTTTGCCGCCTATATCAAGAACATGAGGGGCTTTCTCTGCCAGAATCTTTGCTTTTTTAGCAGAGAGTGGTGATTTTTCATCAATGTTTTCGGCTTTGCTATCATTCTGTGAGACACTAATTTCTTTGTGTACGGTATTTGGATCTTTTTGAGACACAACAGGTTCAGTTGGTGCATTTTTTGCATTAACTGGATTCTCTGTGGTCGTTTCCTTTTTGGAAATAACCTCTGGTTTCTGCAAATCCAGCCCACCTGTTTCCGCCTCTTCAACATTGCGCGGACGTGCAATATCAATAATATCCTGCGGTGTGATGTCAGGCAGACCAAGCATATTTCCATCATCATTGGCCTTTGCCGCTTCTTCGTAATATTTGCGCAGGAATGCTTCAATCTTTTGCTGGGATATTTGGCGTTTCATGGTGGGATTATACCAAGACCTGATAATGGCCTCGGTTACCGGACTGATTTTCTGCTCATCAAACATTGCGCCTTGAGTTAAGGCATCAGCCACGGATTTATTGCCTGCTTTGGCATCCCTGATGATTTTAGCAGCTTCAATGATGTTCTTGGTAATATCCAGTGCCTTAGGTGTTTCACCCTTCTCCACGCCAGCCTTAAAGGAAGCGACTTGTCCAGCCACGGATGTCAGTGCATTACCGATTGATTTAATTTCCGTATCATTATTTTCTAAGGTTGATTGAACGACATCGTTATCATCATAAGCCTTGGCCAATAATGCGCCGCGCACACGGCGGACACCATCCTGAGACAATTCCCCATCGGCACTAATCATCGAACCTCTGTCTGCGGGTGCCACCTGAGAAATAAAGGAGTTGATGAAGCCACGGTTATCTGGGCTGGTGACATCTCCGCCTTGGTATTTTGCAGCCATATCATCAGAGATAGCCTTGGCATCGGCCATGGCACGTTCTGTTGATGAAAGAGAGGCTCCGGTGCGTTCATTGCTGGCAATGGTAAATCTTACACGGTCTTCTGGTGAAAGTTCTGTCTTGCGCTTCCGCACCAAAACAGGGGATTCCATTCCCGATACGTCATAACCACGATCTTCCAACCATTTTCTATAATTTTTAGCAGCGTCATTTCCCTGTTCATAAGCCTTACGGATACCCATGACGCGGCCATTCCCGCTTTCAACGATATTGTCCATGCTAACAATCGGCGCGCCAGTATCCGTGGTGCGGCTTTCCGACAATCTTTCAGGGTCAAGTTTATTTGATATATCCTGAATTTGCAGGTCACTGGTTTTACGGCTACGGTCACGGGGCTGTAAGACCTGTGGGAAATCTGGATGGTCTGATGTAATCAGGTTCTTGGCATCGACAACATCAAACATGGCCTCAATTTCTTGGTCACCGCGAGGCGTTACAAGTTTCTGAATCTGTGGCTCTGCCTTTTTCTCAGGGAATTTGACGACATTATCTGGTTCTGTCTTTATGCCTGTCTCGATAGGCGTTTCGGTAGGTGTCTTCGGCGCTGTGGGCTCAGGCACTAAATCCGAGAAGATACCATACTTTGCGGCGGCAGGAGGTGTTGCGTTCGCTGTTTCGGGCGCTGCTTTGATTGGTGTTTCGACATCGGAGACACTTTCCACAATCTCAGGAGCAACTTCTGCTCTTTCTTTCCCAATACGTTTAGAGGCCGCATTGATAGATGGAGCCAAAGATACGGGTCCAGAACCGCTCATTAAACCACCAGTTAATCCGCCGGCAATTGCACTATTTGCTATATCCAAAGCGGTTTCTTTGGTCGCAAAGTCTTTTCCAAATGGTTTTGTGGTCGCAACATCTTGAATGGCTTGTTGTGCCCCTTCCGTTGTTCCCTCAGTTAAAGCACCTTTTCCAGCTTCTTTTCCAGTCTCTTTCACAAGTATCTTGGCACCTTCTTTAAGCCCTTCAGAGCGGGAACCAGATCCAAGAACCTTGCGGGCAGCAGACATAAATATTTCTTTTTTAGCTGTCCCAGCCAAGCTACTTGCAATTTTTCCAAGGCCAGCCATATCTAAGGCAGTTGTAGGAAGACCAAAACCTAATGCAAGGTCTGACATCTCGGCAGGAGTAAGTGTTTCTCTACCTTCTCTAGCAGCTTTTGCATTTTCTTCTTTAAGGGCATCCCAGATACCACCCGTATTAAGGGCATAACTTGGAGCAACGGCACCAGCAACGGCACCAACTGGCACTAATTCAGGATGACCAATAGCCATTGCCCCTAATGCCCCAACACCACCACCAACCAATGGAGGAATTATTGTTCCTAAGCCACTCCCCATTACTTCTCTTGCATAGATTCCAGCTTGGCTTGCATCTTTTATGTAAGGTATAATCCCACCATAAAGACCTGCAACATCTTCAAGTTTATAATTCTTCAATCCTGGAAGATTTTCTTCATTGGCAGCAAGATTGCGCAACCCACCAGCGGCATTGGTTAAACCTTGGTCTATTGCTTTACGTAAATTTCCTTTTTCTGGTGACCACTCAGGATTGATGCTCTGATTTGTTGGGACATAATCTGATTGTTTCCGTAAATCTTCTGGAATAGACGGATCGCCTGCATACCGCATTTTCGGAAATAAAGGGCTCGGCTCATTGGCCGCTGCCGCCTCAAGTGTTGAGGCCAGAGCATTTGGATTTGATTGTGTTAGCGTCCTGATAAGAGAATCAATGAAAGGATTCTCAGATTGATTGTTTCCCGTGGAACTATCTGCAATCTGTGCAGTTTGCTCTGTCCCATCAGGAATCAAATCTGCAAACATATTTGTGGATTGGGCAGGAACGGGCGTTCCAAATCCTACCGGAGCAGGGGGAGGTTCAGTCCTGTATGGTTTTTGTGAAGGGCTTGCAGACACCGCAGGGGCTGATTTCTGCGGAATCAAATCATCGAACATACCCATGTTTTAAAGACCTTCTGTAGAAATTCCGTTATCTTTTAATCTCTGAATGACTTTATCACGGGGGGCACCATTCTTCAAAGCCTCCTTAGCATCAGCCAAGGCTTTTTTTGAAGATGGTTTAAATCCAGCATCTTGAGCAGGTTTATCAGCGGAGAACCAGTTATTTTCCCCCTCTGTCGCCGGAGAAAACTCCTGAGATGAAGGATCGACACCAATGGCCTGTAGATAAGCAATTGCAGCTTTATCGGCATTTCGTGTCTGTTGATATACCTGACTTGCGGCATCGCGCGCAGAAGCGCGTTTATCGCCTACCAAATCTAATACCTCTTCACTTGCTGATTTTCTGCCTTTGTCATCAATTTGTGTGGCACCTGGTATCATCCGTAAAGCCGCATCCTCAATGCTATCCATATCAGATGCAGAGACATCAATAGGGGCACGACCTTGGCCAGAGCCACGATTCATGACACCAGTTCTCATAATATCAAGGCGTTCTTTTGCAATGTCATTTTCAAACTTCTGCTGTTCTGCTTTAGCGGACAGGTCAAATGCTGCTTTTTTTGCATCAGCCTTAGATTTTTTGACCGAAGTATAACCAGTGACACCAGCCGCAATTCCTCTACCAACATCATTTGTTGAAAGCATAGTTGCCCCAGCATTCAATAAGGCAGCGCGCCATGGTGTATCTAGCATTTCATCAAGTCTATTCTCATAAACAGGAGGTTTTTCTTCTGCTTGAGCAACTATTTGTTGATTTTGTTGTCCTGACATAGGGTCGGAAGCAGAAGAATCATTCAATGATACCAAATCGTTAATATTTGACATTCCGCCACTTTTACGAACCAAATCAGATATTATTTTCATATCCATTGGCTCTGATGATGAACCCATTTTTGGTGCATCAGGAGCAGATAGACGGGCACTCTGAATACCTGGGTTTCCTTCTGGTGGTGTGATACCAGGAATGACGCTACCATCTTGAAGCAATGAGTTCAAAATATCGTCATCGGTCGTCCCACCCATTGCATAGCCCATACGTCCATCAATCATACCGCCATCGGCATAAGCAAGCGGCTTCATCCCTAATGCCTTATATAGCGCATCTCCCGTCAATCCATTCATTCCTCTGCGCCTAGACCCAGAAAGCCCATTCATCATATTATTTCTAAAGATGCTGAATTGTGATGGATCACTGACATCAACTACACGTCCATCAGATGAAACATAATATTTTCCACTGCTTTGTGTTTTTGCAGCAACAGGCTCAACAATTGAAGCCTTTTGAGTATCAATAGGTGTCTGAACCGCTATCCCTCTCGCAGCAATAGCCTGAGGATTAAAGGAATATGCCTTAATCCCTTTTGTCATTGGAACATAGCTTGTGTCTTCCTGCATAATCGGTGCAGTTGCTGCGGAAACCTCACCACCATCAGCCCATCCAATTCTTGATTTAATTGATGATAAAGAAAATGGTTTCTGAATAGATGCGTTTTGCAAAGAACTGAGCGTTCCATACAAATCGTTTTGGGCATTCTGCTGTGATGCAGGGAGATATTTATTCAAGCCAGTTGAATCTGATACTGATTTTATAGCATCAACTCCATTTGATGGACTATAATTGCCTATTGAAGAACCCAATCCAGCAAGAGCCGCCATCATACCAAGCGCATCCTGTCCAGAGCTATCTTGTTGAACCTCAGGAGCAGCAGGGGCATTTAGACTTGCAGGATTGAATGTGAAGTCTTCGGGATTTATTTTCCCGCCGCGAGCATAAGCCTTAATGCCACCACCGTTTTTCTTTGTTGCCATATCATAATTAACAGCTTTTAAACCGCCTATTTCTACAACAGCATCAGGGTTAGATTTCTCAACATCCTGTGCCATGACACCTATTTGAGCTCGGTTATCACCCTTCATGTTGTACTTATAAACCGATAGGCCGTTATCAAGTTTGCCAACCTTCTTAATATTTTCTTTTAATCTTTTATCTGACATGAATGCGGCAGCAATAGAAGCAAGACCGCCAATCGTACTCATTGTATTATTCTGACCTGGTGTCGTAGATGTCGATGTACCGCCAGCACCACCGGACATTGCCGAAATGAGATTGGCCAGATATTGAGTTTGTTGATACGGATAGGCTTGTTGTTCATCAAACATACCCTTAGCAATATCCAATCCTTTTTGTTCTTGATCCTGTTGAGTTCCGCCAGCGGTTGATAATCCATTGACATAGTTAAGGATATTGCTCAGGTTTGAGTTACCCATTCCGGTGAGTTGTGAAGCCCCTTGAAGTTTTGTATTTGCAGTGTTCTGCAAGGCAGATAATTGAGCATTCCTATCGCCTTGAAAATTGGTAACGGCGGTATTGTAACCAGTGTTCATGACATCAGCGATGGTGTTATTTCTGGTTTCAGATTGCTGTCTGGCCAAATTCGATTTGGCATCTGCCGCACTGGAACCTCCCCATGCTCCGGCCATAATAGCATCTCCGGTCAAGTCCTGTTGAGCCTGATTATCGGATGAACGCATCTTATTGATGGTATTATTGAGAACACTATCCAAATAAGGATTTTGATATTTTGCCAAGTTTTCAGAATTGAATTCAGGAACCTGTGACCAAGTATCCTGTGTCCCCTGACTTACCAAATCATTTGCATTATTAAAATATGTATCCCATGAATTTCCAGCATTACCAATTGTATCGAATGCTTGATTTTGAAGATCAGAAAAACCAGCAAGTTGCGGGCCAGTGTATTGTGTGAGTGGCAAAGCATTAACTTTATTTGCCTGATTCAGAACACCTTTGATGGCATTGGCAATATATGCTGGTGGCTCACTGGTGCTGCTACTTTGTTTTGAACCCTTGCTACCCATGATGGCCTCCGTTTAAATGTTCTCTTTTTTCAGCTTCGTCAGCGGTCATAAACTGCATATTATCTGGGATTCCATTCATAAAATAGGCACCGATTCTTGTCAGTTTTCTGTCGTATAGACGACATTTCGCTTCTGTACGTTGTGATGACATGATGCCCATTGATAGGAGCAATCCTGAATTTTCATTAAACCACTTTGCAAAATCAACCAAATCACGCCCATAAGGTTTACGGCGATAATCGACACGAACAAAATTCCAGTATTCTTCAATATTCCATGCCTCTGTGTACCAGTATTGATTGACAAATAGGCCAACGCATCCGGCAATGACACCGCCATCCTCGATAACACCGATGACACCGCCATTATTCAGGCATCCCTGAACGATTTGCTCTTTGACTTTATGCGGTGCGATCGGAAACAATGTGTTTTCCGTATATAGCTCTTTTAGGATACAGTAAATTTCCTCAGCATCCTTGGGAGTTGCGAGGCGGACATTATCAGGTTTTGCGGTAGGTTGATTGAAAGGGATCTCGCTTGGCATCTATGTCCTCGGTTTAGGTAATTTTTTCAATTTTGTGGCATTTTTCTGGCGAACTTCTTGAACGAACTCATCAAGAATATCATGTCCATGGTTAATGTCACCCCCTCCTAATGCGGCAACACGCGGCGGGGAAACAAGATACTCACCATTGCTTGCTTTTATTGGTGTAGGGTTCCCAGCAATTCCACCTTTTTGTGGTTCTGGCCGTACAATCCCACCTTTTGCCAATCCGGCAGTTATTCCCCCCTGAGGAGCTTCATCACCATTCATTGGGATTAGGCCATCTAAGACCTTTGCACCAGATTCAGTGTTACCATCGCCCAGCGCGGAAACAACATCGGCAGGAATCATATAAGCACCTGATGGCACCGTGGCATTGACTGTATCAGATCGTCCTGACGCGCTGCCCTGAAATAGACCATCTTCTCTAATTTCTTCGCCTTGTCCAGCCTGTGGTAAGGCCGCAGCGATACCACCACCAGAAGCCTTGCGTTGGCGTTGCATACCCATATTATTCACCAAGTTTGTTTTCATATCGTTTCCTATGAATATGT